>Ga0181523_10002997_pt1 | contig 15744 bp, 15 predicted proteins | sample PEATcosm2014_Bin_43_FD_119752 | JGI IMG/M metagenome (GOLD analysis project Ga0181523, IMG submission 119752) | Peatland microbial communities from MTU Mesocosm Facility, Houghton, MI, USA - PEATcosm2014_Bin05_30_metaG | ecosystem: Environmental > Terrestrial > Soil > Wetlands > Peat | place...
CAATGGCTGCGCTTCATGGTGACCATCGGCGGCATGATGAGCGCCTTCGGCATGTTCAACGCGCTGGTGATGAGCTATTCGCGTCTGCCCCTGGCCATGGCGCGGGACGGAATGATGCCGAAAGTTTTCGGCAAAGTGACGAAGAAGAACGAGACTCCCTGGGTGGCCATCGTGGTGCTGGCAAGCTGCTGGGCGCTGTGCCTGGGACTGGGCTTCAAGCGACTGGTGACGCTGGACATTATGCTGTACGGCGCGGCACTGATGCTGGAGTTTGTGACTCTGGTAGCGCTACGAATTCGCGAGCCAAAACTTCGGCGGTCGTTCCGCGTGCCTGGTGGCATGGCGGGAGCCGTAAGTTGCGGGCTGTTTCCGCTGGCCCTGTTGATCCTGGCCATGGTGGAGAGCGAGCAAGAGTCGATCCTGAACATGAACGGCCTGCTCTTTGGAGCGATCATTATTTTGGCCGGGTTCGGCCTGTATTTTGCCACTGGCAAGCTGGGAATCCGTCACACGGCAGAGGTTGTGCCGCAAAGCAGCGAAGCGGACTGACCTTCAACCCAGTCACGACACCCTCTCCTCCCTTTTGGAAGCGCCCGGTTCACAAGCATCCTGCTCTTCTGCGTTCTGCGAGTGACGCATGGAGGTCCCTCTTTCGAGGCCCTACAAGACGAGACACAGCGGCGAGGCGCGAAGATTTGGTATCCTGCTCGACGTGAGAGACTTTCCGGCACTTAGCAAACTGGTCTTAGCTGCCCCGCTCGTGTTCGCATTGAGTTGGATTTCCCATAGCAACGGCGCGCAGGCCAACCCCCAGAATCCGAGCAGCGCGTCGGGTGCGGCGCAAGGTTCACCCGGAGCGCCAGCGAGTCCCGCGCAAACCCCCGCCGTCAGCCTGGCAGCCGCTCCGCCGTCGCGTCCTGCACCCAGCGTGGGCTTGAACATTGTAGTACTCGATCCCGCCCACGGTGGGACCGATCTGGGCGCGCGTGGCACCGAAGGCATTCGAGAGAGCGAAGTGGTGCTGCAGTTCACAACGCAGGTGAAGCGAGCGCTGGAGGGCCAAGGATTTCAGGTGCTGCTGACACGCGACGGCAACGAAAACCCGTCCTTCGACGACCGCTCGGCGAGAGCGAACGCGCAGCGCGGCGCTGTATTCATCACGCTGCATATTGCCTCAACGGGTTTGGCCGGGACCGCCCGCACCTATGCGCTGCAGGAAGTCCCTCCCTCGACTGAACTAACCGGGCTGATTCCTTGGGACCGGGCGCAGGAGCCTTTTGCGGTGCTCAGCCACAAGCTGGGCGACTTTGTTCAAGGGGAATTAGCCAGGCGATTCAAGGGTTCGCCACCGACCGCTCAGGTTGCTCCAGTACGCCAACTGCGCACGATTGCCGCGCCAGCCGTCGCCGTGGAAATTTCCAGCGTCTCGGTGGAAGATCGCGCCGAGCTGGACCGCATGGTCCCGGGAGTAGCAGAAGCCATTGCGCACGGCGTGGCGGCTTTTCGGCCGTCTTATGTCGTTCCCGTGATGCCTGGAACCGCGCCTCCAGCCGGAGTGCAGCCATGAGCGGAAGGTGGAGAATGTGGCTGGCCGGAGGACTGCTCGCGGCGGTGATTGCCGCGGCGCTTTACTTCCCCGCCCTGCGGCACCAGGTGGACGTGGCCAAACAATTGACGGAAAAAACCGCGGAGCAGGCGCGGCGCGAGCTCTTGCCACCCGCTCCGGTGACTAGCGGCGACCCCAAGGTGAAAGCCAAGATCTACTGGGGGTCCACGGGGGCAGATGGCTCGCTCGTTCCGGTAACCGTGGAGCTGCCGTTGTCGAGCGACCCCGCCTTGCGGGCCAAGCAGATTCTGAACACGCTCCTGGCTGGGCCCGTGGATCCGGAGGCCCGTACGCTGCCTCCGGATGCCGCGCTGCTGGCGTTTTACCTTTTGCCGGATGGCACGGCGGTGGCGGATTTTTCGGAAGCCCTCGCGACGTCCACTCCTTCGGGGATTCAGAGTGAGCAGCTGGCGGTCGATTCGATCACCAGCACACTGGAAGCAAACGTCCCGCAGGTGCAGCGGCTCAAGATACTGATTCACGGTCAGGAAGTGGACACTCTGGCCGGGCATTTGGATTTGACGCAGACATTCCCGGTGAGTATGAAGGAAGCACCGGCAGCACACACCAAGTCTCCCGTATCGGCAATTACGGCGCCAATGCGGAAGGCGATCGATAAAGTCAAAGGTGCGACGAAACAGTGACGCTATAGCGGCGCGAATGGACGCAGAACTCCAGGAGGAACCTTGCGAAGCGACGGCCGAAGCGCTGACCAGATCAGGCAATTGAAGATCACACCGGACTTCATCTCCCAGGCGGAAGGCAGCGTATTGATCGAACTCGGGAAGACGCGCGTGATTTGTACGGCGACGGTGGATGACGGTGTGCCCTCCTTCCTCAAGGGCACAGGCAAAGGGTGGGTAACGAGCGAGTACGGCATGCTGCCGCGCGCGACCGAAAATCGCACGCCCCGCGAGGCCACCCGAGGCAGACAATCCGGGCGCACACTGGAAATTCAGAGATTGATCGGGCGTTCCCTGCGCGCCGTCACCGACCAGGAAGCGCTGGGCGAAAAAACCATTTGGATCGATTGCGACGTGATCGAAGCGGATGGCGGCACGCGCACAGCATCCATTACCGGTTCGTTTGTGGCCCTGGCGCTGGCCATGGAGCGATTGGTGGCAGCCGGCATGCTGCGGACTTCGCCGCTGATCGATAGCGTGGCGGCGACCAGTGTGGGAATTGTGGATGACCAGTCACTGCTGGATCTCTGCTACGAGGAAGATTCACGCGCGGAAGTGGACATGAACGTGGTCATGACCGGCAACGGGGATTTTGTCGAGATTCAGGCGGCCGCCGAAGGCCGCCCATTTACTGGTGGAGAGATGCAAGACCTGTTGGCGCTCGCTGCTGCGGGAATTCGCCGGCTGGGCGAGGAGCAGCGCACGGTGCTGCCGGCAAAATTTCTGGGCAAGCGATGAAAGAAGAGCGCGTCCAGCAACAGTTGGTTCTGGCGTCGAGCAATCCAGGCAAGCTGAGAGAATATCAGGTCCTGGTGACCGGCCACGCACTGGAATTGCAGTTGCTGACCGGTTTTTCGCAGTTGCCGCAGTTTGAAGAAAACGCCCCCACCTTTGCAGAGAACGCCGCAGGCAAAGCGTTGTACTACTCAAAACATTGCCTGCAGAGGGTGTTCGCGGATGATTCGGGTCTAGTGGTACCTGCACTGGGTGGCGCGCCGGGTGTGCTGTCCGCGCGGTATGCCGGGCTCGGCGCAAGCAGCGAACTGCGGAATGCCAAGTTGCTGGCGGAATTGCGCGGCAAGCAGGGCGGCGATCGGGCGGCTTATTTCGTCTGCGTGATTGCCGTGGCGCGGCAAGGGCGGTGTGAACTGGTCGTCTCCGGGAAAGTGGATGGAGAGATTCTGGACGAGCCACGCGGTGTCGGCGGATTCGGATATGATCCGGTGTTCTTCTTCCCTCCGATGGGAAAAGCGTATGCGGAATTGAATGCGGAAGAAAAGAATCGACACAGCCACCGAGGCAAGGCGTTCCGCCGCCTACTGGAAGTGCTGGAATAAAACAGAAAACGCGTTTCTAGGGCGGCGAAGCCCAAGTAGCCGCTGCCCGCGACGGACGCCTTTTAGATGCAACGGCATATACTGGTCGGCGACGGAAACAACCGACTGGACTCAGAAGCAGTTGGAATTACGGAGATCCGACATGGCTCGAAAGACGATGGCGAAAATTACGAAAAAGAAGGCGGCAAAGAAGCGCGCCATTGGGAAACTTACTGCCAAGAAGAATGTAGCTGCCGCAACTGGGACTGATCCCAAGCGAGTCGCGGCGATTCTGAAGAAACTCGATGAGGCGTATCCGGGTGCAACCTGCGAGCTAAGACATGAAAACGCGTTTCAATTGCTAATTGCGACGATTCTTTCCGCCCAGTGCACCGACGTGCGCGTGAATCAGGTAACCGAGGAGCTCTTCAAGAAATATAGGAATCCGGAGGATTTCGAGTATGCCTCCCCGGTGGACTTGGAAAAAGAGATCCGTCCGACCGGCTTTTTCCGCAATAAGACCAAATCGATTATGGGAGCGAGCAAAGCCATTGTGGAGAAGTTCGCCGGACAAGTGCCGCGCACGATGGCGGAAATCCTGACGCTGCCGGGAGTGGCTCGCAAGACGGGGAATGTAGTACTAGGTACGGCGTACGGGATCGCCAGCGGCGTGGTGGTCGACACGCACGTCATCCGGCTATCACGGCGCCTGGACCTAACGCGCAACGAGGACCCGAGAAAGATCGAATTGGACCTGATGGCCATCCTCCCGAAGGAAAAGTGGATCCAGTTTTCCCACCAGTTGATCTGGCATGGCCGCCGCGTCTGTGCCGCCCGCAAGCCCAAATGCGCCGAGTGCAATCTGGAGCACCTGTGCTACGCGAAAGATAAGACTGTGTGAAAGTCCGCCCAGTCGCAAGAATGTTGCATCTTTGACTTGAACTTAGCGCTGTGGGATAAGTGGAAGCAATGGCGGCTTCGACGAAGCCGGGTTTTGCTCCTTCCAAGGAAAGGCTGATCGCCGGTTTCACGCTTGTTGCAATAGTTTTGCATGTGGTCCTCAACTACGCCCTGCACCTCCCTGCTCACACCTCCAACCTGCCGCTTTTCATCGCGCTGCTTCTCGGGGGGGTTCCGATGGTCTGGGTACTCCTGAAAAAACTGTGGAAGCGCGAATTTGGATCGGACCTCCTGGCAGGCGTTTCCATTCTCACGGCCATTTTGCTGCGTGAGTATCTGGTCGCCACTATCGTCGTGCTGATGCTTTCGGGCGGAGAGGCGTTGGAGGAGTACGCCACGGCGCGCGCATCCTCCGTGCTGGACGCACTGGCAAGGCGTATGCCGAGCGCGGCGCACCGCAAGGAAGCTGGCGGCCTGACCGATTTAAAGCTGGCGGAGATCCGCATCGGAGACGAACTGGCCGTATTGCCACACGAAATCTGCCCGGTGGATGGCACGGTGCTCGAAGGCCACGGGGTGATGGACGAAGCCTACCTGACCGGCGAACCGTACGAGATTTCCAAGACGCCCGGCTCGATGGTTATTTCAGGCGCAATCAACGGCGAAGCGCTGCTGGTGATCCGCGCGGAAAAGCTTGCAGAAGACTCGCGGTATGCGCGAATCATGAAAGTGATGCAACAGACGGAGGAGCAGCGGCCGAAGCTGCGTCGTCTGGGCGATCAACTGGGCGCGTGGTACACGCCGATCGCGCTTGGCTTGGCCACCGTTGCAGCGCTGCTCAGCGGCCAATCGGAGCGGTTTCTATCTGTCGTGGTGATCGCCACTCCCTGCCCACTCCTGCTGGCCATTCCGACGGCGATTATCGGCGCGATTTCGTTGGCGGCACGGCGCGCCATCATCATCAAGAATCCCGCCGTGCTGGAACAGATCGAACAGTGCCAGACGCTGATTTTCGACAAGACCGGGACGTTGACATACGGCCGACCTTCCCTCACGGAAATAATCTGCGCGGAGGGCATAGAGCGAACAGCGGTGCTGCAACTGGCCGCGAGCCTGGAGCAGTACTCTAAGCATCCGCTAGCCGGCGCAATTGTGGCAGAAGCCAGCCGGCAGGGAATTGCCATCCTGCCGGTAGAAAAAATCAGCGAGCGCCCTGGCGAAGGGCTGCGCGGCAGCATCAATACGCACACCGTTCAGATTACCGGACGAAGAAAAGTGGAAGCGCTGAAGCTGTCGCTTCCGCCACTCGAGAGCGGCCTGGAGTGCCTGGTGTTCATCGGTGGACAGTATGCTGCGGCAATCCGTTTCCACGATGCGCCACGCAAAGACAGTGCATCCTTCATCCAACATCTTCGGCCCAAACACGGCGTGGGTAAGGTAATGCTCGTCTCCGGCGATCGCGAATCGGAGGTGAAATACCTCGCCGAGAGCGTGGGAATTACGGAAGTGCATGCCGGAAAGAGTCCGGAAGAAAAAGTGGCCATCGTGAAAGAGGAAACCGCCAAGGCGCGCACGCTGTTTGTGGGCGACGGCATCAACGATGCGCCAGCGCTGATGGCCGCCACGGTGGGCGTGGCGTTCGGTTCGCAGAACGACATCACCACGGAAGCCGCCGACGCGGTAGTGCTGGAAACGGCGCTGGAAAAGATCGACGAGTTGATGCACATCGCCCGGCGATTGAGGCGCATTGCGTTGCAAAGTGCGTTCGGCGGGATGGCCGCAAGCATCATCGGCATGATTGCTGCATCTTTGGGTTACCTTCCGCCGATCTGGGGCGCCATCGGGCAAGAGTTGATCGATTTGCTGGCGGTGCTGAATGCCGTCCGCATGGCCTTGCCGACCGATGATTTGCAGGATTTTTGAGGAGAAGAAGGTAATCAGCAATTAGCTGCCAGATATCGGAAGAAACAACTTGCGCAACGCCAGGGGAACCAAAAAAGGAGGCCAGCGGTGACTGGCCTCCTCTCGTTCCTCATTTCTGATTCCCTAGCTTACGGCTTCGTGGTCCCCTGCGTCTTCGGCTGCGCTGCCGGTTGCTGCGCGGGAGCCTGTTGTGCGGGCGGCTGAGCCGAGTTCAGGATGGAATTAAAGTCGGGATGATTCGCGGGCATCTGGCCGCTGGTCCCCCCGGCCGCCGGATGTCCGGGAGGCAGGCTGCCCGTTGGGGGCATTTCGCCGGGAGCGGGGTGCTGCATCCCACCCGTCGGCTGCCCCTTCAAAACCACCCATTCGTCGCCCTGCTTCTGGAGATCGTAGCTAAGCTGCATCGCGGGAGCGTTCGGATCACCGTTTTTCGCGCGAATGTCCACGCTTGCCTGAGCTTTGTCGCCATTGACGGTGGCATTCGTGACGGTAATCGTCATGTTGTTCACATTCAATCCTTTCATGCCCGCGATGTGTTTCAGGACGCCTTCGCGGATGGCGTCCTTATTATTGTCTGTCTTCGACTTGCAAGCGCCCGTCAGGAGCAGGAGTGCCCCCAAGAAAGTGGCGAAAAATGCCCGATGCATCGAAATTTCCTTTCGCGAGCGGTGGATTGAGCCGGAAATGAACTCTTCTTTTTATGGTAACGCAACCCTCCATGGAACGCGAAACGGCTACCCACCGTTTTTGTCGACCGAAAGACCATTGGATGGATCCGGATGACGCTTTTTGAGCCGTTTACGCCCGTTTTCATCTTCTCTCACTTTTGTTCATTTTCGCTGGCTTTTGGTCCGAATCGGCCTCCGCTTTTACAGAGCTCAAATCGGCGCGGCGGTCTTTCTACCCCGCGCTTGCTATCCTGTGCTTGAAGGAATACGTTGTGATTATCGGCTCTCTCACTTATGGGTGAATCGAAAGTCACATTCTTGTCGGGACGCGGTTGTGGCGGGTGGGTGCCATGGCTCTTGACTTCACCACGACTAAAGTAGATGGGGTTAATGTCATCCTCCTTAGAGGTGCCATATTGTTTGGCGAGGAGCCAAAATCTCTGCGCCTTCTTGTTAAAGACTTACTGACCAGATCTCCCAAAATCGTACTCGACCTCGGTGAAGTCACTCGCATCGATAGCGGCGGAGTAGGCATTCTCGTGAATCTGCACGCGTCGGCGCGCAAGGCCGGCTATGTCATCAAGCTTGCCAATCTCGACAATCACGCTAAGGAAGTGCTGCAGATTACCAGGCTTGCGAAAGTATTTGATATCTTTGAGCAGACCGAAGAGGCGATTGCATCCTTCAAAGTAGCCGCAGCAAAATATTAGCCAATCGAGAATCTCCTTTTCAAAACTGGAATCAACTCTGATTTTCAGATTCGAAAGGATCAAGTGATCGATCAAGTGTTTCCGATTTAGTCTGTTGAGGGCCGAGTCCGATCGAAAACCGCGCTCCATGCAGCAGGCCAAACTTCTAAGAACGAGGGGAGATGCAGCAATTCATGACGATCCCGTTCTCGGAGGTAGAAGGCCAAATCATAGGAGGAACTAACAGGATCAGAGTCATCCCATGTAGCAGTTCTGCAGTCATTTTCTGATCGAGTTTGGCACAGCCACGATTCAGTAAGAGTATTTGGCACAGTTTTGGCACAGTGAGGCCAAAAATGACAACTAGGATTAGGAGTAAAGTTGGGAAGTGCTTTAGAATGAATAAAGCAGTAACTGTCGGGGCGTAGCGCAGCCTGGTAGCGCGCCTGCCTTGGGCGCAGGAGGCCCCCGGTTCAAATCCGGGCGCCCCGACCAATTCTTTTCAATGGGTTGTGGACAATCGCTTTCGTCGTTTTCACTGCACTGTAGCGAAAATTGTAGTGACCTGCCGACTCTTTTCCATCGCTTGTATGGGGACATTTCCGATTAACCCAACTAACCCAGAGTTACGATCTAGATGTGTGCACACTTAATTGCACGAACCATCATCTACAAATTTCCCGCTTGCTGCCATGGATCTGAGCGAGCGGCCACAGGCAATCAGGCGCTGATTCAGGCCGTCATTCTGCAGCGCGTCTGGCGAGATGTAAGTCATGTCGGCACGCATTTTGACGTACTTATCGGCGAGTTTGGTCATGTTCTGAAATTCATTGTTCAAAAGCTGAGAGACGCTGTGATCGTTAGGTGTGACAGCAGCGACTTCTGCCAAGCGAAGATTCGTAGCAGCTTGCGCTCGATAGGGAGCGAGCAGACCTGCCGATAGAGGGATTCCATTTTGGATGGCGGAGGCCAAGACGGCGTGCCATTCGCGCAGGGTAGACATCTGCTCGATTCCAGCGTCTAGAAATTGCTTTGAAAATCCTTGGGTCGATGGCGCCGCTTGCGTCTGTGCTGCAGGTGCGGGGGCCGCAGACTCAGAGGCAGTTGCGGACGAAACGCGGTTTGGAGAACCGCCGGAAAAGCTAAGAGCAAACATATTCCCCGAAGAGCTGAGCGAGCCGTTGATGGCGACGGCTAAAGCCTCCAGGCCGACGTAAGGGTGACCGCTCACCGTAATTAACGGCACCTGCGTGGAGTGGCCGTTGATGATGAGCGTGCGTTTTTGTCCCACGCTTTGCGAAATAACGATTGCCGGAGCAGTTAGAAGCAGCGCCACCAGCAACAATGCAACAGATCGTTTTCTAATCATAGATCGGCTCCTGCGAATCGGGATGTTGACCTGCCCAGTCAGAAAGTCGTAGCCACTGCAATGAAGAAGTTTACATTAAAGGCATCGCGCCGCTCTGCGTCAATAATCCTCATTTCCTTTATGCACCCTACTTTCTGATAGTGGCTCTCGTCCGACGCAACGGTGGCCGAACACAGCACAGCAATGGCCCGACTTGCTGGTCGATGCTCTCCTTCGTTGGGGCGGATGTTTTGGCCCACATTTCATCCGCCCCGGCCATAACCGCTGAAGGTGATTCTTAACGTTTTAACTCCGGACCGTTATTCTCACAGCCACATTCTGCCCATCATCCGTGGGCCGATATTCGACTGTTACTAGGGTCCCAGTCGTCGCGTGGCCTTTGATTTCCGTGTTTTGGCTTACGACAAAGTTTATTACCTGTTTGTCGTCCCCATCCACTTGCAGGGCAAATGTTGTGCCTGAATTTCCAACCGACGCTATCTTTCCAGCGACGCTCTTCGTCGTCGGCTCAGACTGTTTTCCGGTGTTCGATTGCAGACGATCGGTCTCGGCTCGCGCCGCCGCGCCAATGAACAGCAAGGCGGTAAGAGAAACACAAGGGACTAGCGTTCGTAGCATTGGATTAACCTCCTAGGTTTAGGCGGGACATAGTTTTGAGCATGCCGCGGACCGCGCCCGCCGATAAGATGTCAAATCCTCTAACTCCATGATAGGGAGGTATTTGCGGCGGAGGCCACTCACCGTTCGCATGAGAGGGCTTGGGTGCGTACGAACTTTTTTTACGCGACGCGCCATTTTGTCCCAGCGCAAGTGCACGAGCTGCGCGTCCAGAAATCTGGATATACAGCAAACGCCCTATTTCACTCGCGGCACACAGTACTTCAGAGGCGGGAGCTGAATTTCAGAGAATCCTCGACAATCCCGGTGCCGGGGCTCCGCGCCCTGGGTAGCGAGGGAGCATATCAGGCTCGCCCGCGCCTATGCCACGCAAGGGGAAACGGTCAGAGCCAACGCGGCTTATCAGGATTTCCTCACCCTCTGTAAAGACGCCGACCTGGACATTCTTCGATCCGTACTTCGACCATAATTACTTCTTCAAACTCCCTTTGCAGGGAGCGGGATGCTTACTTCAGCGTGATTTTTCCCTGCAAGGGGAAGTTTTGCGAAGATCCTCCCACATAGAACGTGTAATCCCCGGGCAGCAGTTTCCACGAGCTCGTGACTTCGTCGAAGACCGAGAGGTACTTCGGATCAATCCGGACATTCACTTCCTTCGATTCACCTGGACCCAGTGGAACCTTGCTCCAGCCGACCAGGCGTTTGGGGGGCTCGCCGGAACCCTCAGGCAAAGCGGCGTACACTTCCGCAACTTCCATGCCTCCGCGTTTGCCCGTGTTTTTCAGTGTAAAATTCGCGATCACCTGAGTTCCCGATACAAGTTTCAATGCGGAATAATCATACGTGGTGTAAGAGAGCCCATAGCCGAACGGAAAAAGGACCGGCTTATTTTCGGCGTCGTACCATTTGTAGCCGACCTTCAGTCCTTCGTCGTAACGGACTTCAAAGGTTGGTTTGGCTTCCCCGGTTTTCATCACCGCCTCGAGACCCTTCTGCTCCGGTGAAGGTTGGATCAGCTTGGGATTAGGAAGATCTGCTTCGCTGCGCGGGAAGGTAATCGGCAATTTGCCGGACGGATTTATGAGCCCGAACAAGATGTTCGCCACAGCATCTGCACCTTTGCTTCCGGCGTACCAAGCTTCGACGATGCCGCTGACCTTGTCGGCCCAGGGCATGGTGACAGCTGTACCGCTCTCGAGGACGACAATTGTGTGGGGATTGACTGCGGCAATCTGTTCGATGAGCGCATCCTGATTGTTCGGCAAAGAAAGACTTGGCAAATCCATGTCTTCACTCGTCCACTGGTAAACAAAAACAAGAGCGACGTCTGATTTCTTCGCCAATTCCGCGGCGTCCACTGGATTCTCGCCCGAATGATATTGAATCCTGGCGCCTGGAGCCCTGGCACTGACCGCTTTCAATGGTGATGTGGGAAACCAGACTTGGCTCTGCCATACCGGCGGTAAGCTGCCCTCAGGATCCACTTGCGCCGACCCACCGCCCGAAATCATGCCGGTGGCTGCATGAGACCCAAACACCGCAATCGAATGAAGCTGACTGGGATCTAGGGGAAGGATACCCGATTCATTTTTGAGCAGAACGATGCTCTGCTCCGCCATATGTTGGGAGATAGCGAAGCCACCTTCCACATCGACGACTCTCTTCTGAATGGGAAAATCGATAATCCCCGCTGCAAACTCCGAACGCAAGATGCGCCGCACATGTTCATCCAGTTCGGAGAGCTGAATCTTCCCGGACTGTACGGCCTGCTTGAGTTTTTCTCCGTAAAAATCATCCAGCGGCTGTTCCTGATCGAGGCCAGCTGCCGAAGCTCTGGCAGTGCTATGTGTGGCGCCCCAATCGGAGACAACAAATCCCTTGAAATCCCATTCTTTGCGGAGAACATCGGTCAAAAGATAGCGATTTTCGCATGCGTAATCACCGTTGACCGCGTTATAAGAACACATGACAGCGGACGGCGATCCGATTTCGATGCCGATCTGGAAGGCCAGCAGATCGCTCTCGCGCAGGGCCCGCTTCCCGATCACGGAGTTGACTTCGTTCCGCCCGCTTTCCTGATCGTTCACCGCAAAGTGCTTGATGTCTCCCAGGACATGTTGCAGCTGCTCGCACCTGATGCGATTTCCCACAAGCGTGCCCGCAAGAATTGGATCTTCTCCCTGATATTCGAAGCTGCGACCATTGCGAGGCTCCCGCGCAAGATTTACGCCGCCGCCCAAAGTCATGTTGTAGCCTTGCGCGCGCAATTCCCTGCCGATCAACGCGCCATATTGGCAGGCCGCCGACGGGTCCCAACTGGCTGCGGCGGCAAGATTCGAAGGCAGCGCTGTGGAATAGCGACCGTTCTCTGCACTGCCGCGTACTCCATAAGCTGCGTCACTCATCTGGATCATCGGAATTCCCAGCCGCGGAACACCCAGAACGAAGCCGGCTCCACCATTGCCCAAGTAGGCATTTGTTCGTGGCGGGCCCGGCCAGTCTGCCAGCCCATTGCCGTGCACCAGATCGATCTTTTCATCTAGTGTAAGTTCATGAAGCACCAGCTCTGCGCGTTGGTCGGGGGACAAGCTGGTATCCATCCAAGGGCGCTTTGCGGGAGGCGGCGTGTCTTGCCTGGAAGAATCTGGGCCGGCGCCGGCGGGCCAAGCGCCAACAAAGAGGCACGCTGCCAATGTAAGCGCCGTCAGAACAGCGTAGGTCCAACCAAGCCTTGTTCTCATGAGAAACGCTCCGAAAATATGGGATTTGATGGTCTCATCATAGCTGCATCTCGCCTTCGGATAAAGCGATTGAATATCGTTATTTTAGTGGCTGCGAGCTGGTGCCTGCATTCCTCAGGGAAGCCTGTCTGCGCATTCTCCCCTTCGGCGGCAACCCGCCCCCGGAACAAGGGATCGCGAAACTCCGGTTGACCCCTTGGCCCGCCCACGTTAATTTCTATGTGATGATTCTGGCTCTCGTGAATCCGTGTTGTTGTCCCCGCAGTCATTTTCCGGCTGTGCGGGCCGCAATCGCAGGCGCGTAGCTTTCTCAGGCGACAATTGCGCATACGTTTCCGACCCGCACGCCAGGCGAACTGGTCTGCGGGTTTTTTGTTCTTGGGCAAGGAAGAATGATTTAACTCGAAGAGGAGATCAGCATGAAGATGCATTGCCTTTGGCAACGAGCCCGGTGGATCTGCATTGCCACGGTCCTTCTGGCGGGAACCACTCTTGCAAACGACCCCGCCTATCGCCAGTCCGTCGAGAAGTGGAGACAGGATTACCAGACCAGCCTGACTTCGGAAAATGGCTGGCTCACCGTCTCTGGACTCTTCTGGTTGCACGAAGGAGAGAATCGTTTCGGCTCGGCTTCTTCCAACGACATCGTTCTTCCACCCTCCGCACCGGGTCAAGTCGGCGTGTTCCTCTTCCACTCCGGAAACACCACCGTGCGCATTAATCCCGGAGTGGTGGCACTGCTGAACGGCAAACCGGTACAAACCGCCGAACTTCGCCCCGATGCGCGTGAAGACCGGCTCATCCTGGGCGACTTGACACTTTTTGTGCACGCCAGTGGCAGCCGCTTTGCCATACGCCTGAAGGACAAGAACGGCAAGCTTCGCAGGGAGTTCGCCGGCCTGAACTGGTATCCGATCGATGAGTCCTGGCGCGTCACCGCTCAATACGTCCCCTACGACTCGCCCAAACAACTGGACTCGCAGAATGTCCTCGGCGACGCCATCAAGCTGGATATCGTGGGCTACCTGACGTTTTCCCTGCACGGCCAGAATCTTCGCCTGGACGTTGAGTCTGGCGGCGACGGAGGCTTTTTCATCGTCTTTCGCGATCTCACCAGTGGTAAGCAAACCTACCATGCATCCCGCTTCATCGACACCGATCCTCCGAAAGACAGTCCGCAAGGAAAACTAGTCGATCTCGACTTCAACAAGGCTTACAACCCTCCTTGCGCCTATAACCCTTACACCACGTGCCCGCTGCCCTTACCAGGCAACCGGCTTCCCATTGCCATCCCCGCCGGCGAGAAACTCTACAAGCATGATCATGGCGCTTAGCGCTCCGTCCGGACGAAGACGTTTCGCCCGGTGGGTCAGCGCATGGACGGGTGAAAACTTCCGGCTACGGCCGTGAACTCGACCGGTACAGCAGTCGCGAGGTCATGAACGCCAAGACGGATTGGATTCACAAACTCCCTCCGTTAAGACTTCGATTCAAGGGCAGCACCGAGAGTTCTCTTCCCGCCGGTACTCGTGTGTTCTTGACATTCACGCTGTGCATGTATATCTACGGAGGGTTCTCGGCCCTGTTCGAAGCTCACCTCGCTCCCATTCCAGGCCACATGGCATGGCGTGAGTAAAGAGGATGACCTGTCTTCCGCAAACATCTCGGCTGCAAGCGGTGGGTATCATTGAAAATGTTCAAAGCACCCGCAGGGGATCAGCCGTGACCGGTCGTGAGCAAGGGAGCGCGGAAAACGGCCTGACTCGCGGCATCTGGCGAGTCATCCTGGCATCTTCCGTAGGCACGATGATCGAATGGTACGACTTCTATATTTTTGGCAGCTTGGCTATTTTTCTGGCCCCCAAATTTTATCCGCCTGGAAGTCAAACGTTTGCAAACATCGCGTACCTGGCAACCTTCGCCGTCGGATTCGTAGTTCGGCCATTCGGCGCGCTTTTCTTCGGCCACATTGGCGATCTGGTTGGGCGCAAAAAAACTATCCTCAGGGTAAATCCCAAGCAGGCGAACCTCGTCGTTGCCATCTCCCTGCTCCTGGCTGGACCATTCTTTACTATCTTTGGGGCGCTTTCCGACCACATTGGCCGGAAGTGGCTGATGATGGCGGCTTGCCTCCTGGCGTTGGTCACTTACCTGCCGATCTACCACGCCATGCAGCGCGCCGCGGGGAATGATGTGGTGGCGCTCAGTTCGGTAGACGATCCGGTCACGCACGCACCAAAACTCACGGCTCAGATTCGCGACCAATCCGGCAATCTTATTCCAGCTCCCATTGCAACGAATCCAAATATTCCCGTGCTGCTTTTGCTGATCTTCATCCAGATGATCTACGGTTGCATGATTTACGGCCCTATTGCCGCGTACCTCGTTGAGGCTTTTCCGGCAAAGATTCGCTACACATCCGTCTCTTTGCCGTACCACATAGGCAACGGCGTTTTCGGTGGCATGGTGCCTCTCGTCGGCGTTTACCTCTGCAAAGCCACACACAATATCTACGCGGGATTGTATTACCCCATGCTGATCTCGGGCATCACGCTTGTCGTCGGCACTTTTTCTCTGAAAGAAACCCACGGAGTTCGCATCTGGGACGAGTACCATGCCGCCCCGGATCCCGGGCGCTCTCCGGATGCCGCTTCGGATTGACGAGAGAACTCCGGAAGTAGGATGATGCTGGCTCTGGCCCTGGACTGGATGCCGGACCTCCGGCGTCTTGCCATTCTGGAGCGACGCGCCGCTCTGCGCGCCTCGTCCAAGGCCTTGTGACTTCCTCAATTTTCACTGGAGAGAGTGCCGTGCCTAAAACCCTCGAAAAAAAGCGTTCCGAACAGAAACCTGGCGCCAAGAAACAGGGCTTGACCGAAGCGCAGATCGCAGTCCACTGGAAAGAAGAGGAATACATTCGTCCACCTGCGCGTTTTATTGCGCAGGCCAACTTGAACGATCCTCGCATTGTGGAGCGCTTCGGCGAAAAGAACTTTCCGGAATGCTTCCGTGAGTACGCCGAGCTTCTGCATTTGGACCAGTATTGGCACACCACGCTCGACACCGAACATCCTCCCTTCTGGAAATGGTTTGTGGGCGGCCGCCTGAACGCCTGCTATAACTGCGTCGATCGCCATCTTGCCAAATGGAAGAACAAAGCTGCTCTGATTTTCGTTCCGGAGCCCGAGGACGAACATCACGTCGTCATTACGTACCAGGAATTGTATCGGC
>Ga0181523_10003000_pt1 | contig 15725 bp, 20 predicted proteins | sample PEATcosm2014_Bin_43_FD_119752 | JGI IMG/M metagenome (GOLD analysis project Ga0181523, IMG submission 119752) | Peatland microbial communities from MTU Mesocosm Facility, Houghton, MI, USA - PEATcosm2014_Bin05_30_metaG | ecosystem: Environmental > Terrestrial > Soil > Wetlands > Peat | place...
AAATGCCAAGGAATATCTATGTCGTGCTTTACATTTTGGTATTGATAGCTGTTGTCGTTAGTGTGGATTTACTGTTTTTTAAGAATCGATTCTGGGAACGGCTGATAGTGAATATCGGCATTGTTTTAGTTTTTGCAGCCTTCTATTTGAGATTCCTGAAGAACCCGTGAGCTAAGCGCCACGGCATCACTTGGTTGACTAACACCCACATCGACTCCGACAGCTTACCCTTCAGCTACGCTCCAGCGCAAACCGCGGCTCATGTGCAACGTTATCATTTGCCGCAGATACTCTTCTCCGAGTGGATTCTCGACGCTTATTACCATTAGAAAATTAGCGTCTGTGACAACGTCTGGCAGTGTGGGCTACAGCAAGGATGGTTGCTCCAGACAGGCTTTTCAGGGGAAAGTGCACTTTATCCCGCAATTGGGTTACAAAAGACTCGACAGAGACGCATGGTGAATTTTTCTAATGCTTCCTGAAGTCATTCCTGTCATTTTTCTGCCGTGAGTGAAAGATTCTTTTCGAAATCGATAGTGGCTATCAGAGCAGCTACTGACGGGTACGTGCAGGAATCTCTTTCTGTTTCATCAATTCCATTTAATATGCGCCTTTATACGTTTTATTGCTTCGGGATGGTCGTCGGGAAAGGCAAGGAATAAATAGAAGAAAATGGCCATAAGAACAATTCCAGCAAGATAGTAATACCAGAAATCCGAGGGGCCGATATCGCTGATTTTAATCTCGATCATGCTGTTTTAGTTTACCACTTAGTGCTAGTGAAGTGCACATATGCATAGTGACTGTTATTATCATTCCTGTCAATTTGCTGCAGCGAATGGAAGATTCTTTCGAAAACTGTTGGCATTTTTAAAGTGACCTGATAAAGGCTTCGTGCAGTAACCTTAAAAAAAGCCTACCATGAATACACTGATGGGTACGAGCCAAATCTTGAGTGGTCGGTTAGCACCGACTTATTCTCAGTTATTGAAAGCTGCAACTACTGAGGATTTACGAGAGTACCACGCGGAAAGCCCGGCTTCAGCGCACCACTTGCGGCGCGTCGACCTGAAAGCCGCTGTTAGGTGGCAGCCCCATATGCATGTGCCTCGCGAGTGTTGGCTTTCGGCACATAAACAGTCAGTAAATAGCAAGCGTTGCTGCGCTGTCCTTTCGACGCCGTTCTTTACCTCAGGTGAACAAGCGGAGCTCCGTGTCGCGCTTAGCGCTTCCACTCGTCGTGTGCGGCTTTGATCGCACCCGGAAAGGCGACAACATCCGACGGAAACACCTCGATAAACAGACTGTTTGCGCTCCGCCCCGACCCCCCTTGCGGATACATGCCCCGGCGGAGCATATTGAGGAAGGACTGCTCGTCGCACGGGATTGGGTTCTGCAACTTCTCCAAGAATCCCTTGCCTCGCCCACTGCAGGCTGCCCCCTTGCCGTTCTTGCCGAACCAGATGTTGGTCTGCCAGGCGACCCCCACGTTGTTGGCGCGCGCCAAGGCGACAGTTCGCTGGTCCGCAGGCTCATCAGCAATCAGGAAGCAATCCTGCACCACGAAGTGCCCCGGGAGAGCCATCGCTGCCGTGCGAACCAAGTCGTCGAGCAGGCGGTCATTGATCCCCAGCGCCTGAAGCCGAGGCCTCGGTCGCCCGTCTTCTCCAATGGGCGGGAACGCGAACTGGACGATGATGGGGAGAACGACCGCCGTGCTGGGGAAGTACCGTTCGAACGACGCGGCGATCCCAGCCATCGCTCGGACCACGAGTGACGGTCGATATCCGGCCTCTTGCCAAACGCGCGGCTGGTCGTTGACGCACTGGCTCCTGGCTTCCGCGGGGGTCGCACCGGGCAGCCCGAGTTCCTCGGTGAGGGTTTGGATGCCCGTGAGTTTGATGAAGGCCACGTCGCGGTCATAGCCCGTCTCCCGCAGGTGATCGGCCAGCTGCTCCAACATGCCAGCGAATGCCGCCTGGTAGCCGGGATCCCAAGGTGGAGGCATCGAAATCCTTTGGCAGGGTTCGTTGCCGCCGTGGTAGTTCACGGCGAAATCGAGGCGCGGGAGGCCAAGGCCGAGCGGAGGCTTCTCGAACAGCCACTCCGGATTGCCTTTGCCTGCTATGACTGAGAGCTCTACCGCCAGATGGTGTGACCGCGCGAGCGCGAGCTGGCGGTCCATCGCTGTAAAGTCGTAGGTCTTTCGCGCCGGCGAAATCTCTGCCCAAGTGAAGTGCACACCGATCCCATCGACCCCCGGGACGGCGAGAGCTGTGTCGAAGTCGCCGTTCTGGATCATCCATTTGGTGGGCCACACGAAGATACCGCGGGCGGAGGCATTCCTGGGGTTCGGGTTCAAGCTTGCCCGGCATGCGGCCGAGAGTTCTGAAGAGTGTTGCTTGAGGCACGCGATGATTCGCCCCCCACCGGGCTGGACATCCTTGCATAGGGCTTGCGCTTCGGCCTGGCACGGCCAAGGCTCCGGGGTCGCGGCCCACGCTTGCGAGGCGCAAATGATAATCCCGACCATGATCGTAGAGATCGATACTTCGATTCTTTTCATCGCCACTCCATCGGAACTTGCAAGAACGCGTTTGCTACGCGAGTCGTCGGTAGGCCCGCTTTGGGTCGAAAGCAGCCGCTCTACTCATCGGGGCACCGAACATTATTTTTTATGTCGCATGCGTCTTTTTGTTCATTATAGGGGCAGAATGCGCGGTCGTCAAGGAACAAATATCGACTGTGTGATCGTATTTCTTTTGAAACGAAAGGAGACTAATTATCGTTTCAAGATTGTGTCGCATGCGATATAATCTTACCTAGAATTATGTTTGATCAATTTAGAAAATTTCTTATTGAAAAAAAACAGCTCCCCGAGCGGCATGTCCCTTACGATATGAAACGAGTCTGCGTGACGGCTTCTCCTCCTTCTTGGCAATTATCACTTTACACCCGCAACGTGTTGAAGTCCATCAAAGATGTTAGGTTCAGAAAGTCATTGAGAATCGACTTGATGATAGCATGTCGAAGTCATTGCGGTACTCAAATCCAAGGGACGCAAAAGAGATCGCTGTCTATATTTTGAAGACTCTTTAATTAGATAAGCCATGTAACAAATAATCTGGAAGGCTAGTTCCTCGATAGTTGAAACGAATGCATAGTCAATTAGCGCGCTCCCAGCCACCACCCAGCGCACGATAGAGACTCACCAAATCGATGCTGACCGTCGTGCTGCTTTCAGCCAGAGACAGCTGATTTTGCTGCAGCGTCCGCTCAGCATCGAGAACTTCGATGAAGCTAGCTACGCCGCCATCGTAACGTTGACGCGCCAACAACCATGCGTCACGGTTCAGCGCCACTGTTGCGTCGAGCCAGGCATGCTGATCTTGGTGGGCGCCATACGCAGCGCGAGCATTCTCGACCTCATGCAGCGCATTGAGCACGGTGGCAGCGTATGCCACAGCTGCTTCCTTTGCTCGTACGTCTTGAAGATGGATCATCTTCCAGCGACCCAAGTCGAATACGGGCAGTTCCAGGGTGGGTCCAAGCGAGCTGAACCGACTCGCCCACCGAGTGAGCTGTGCGATCGTTTCAGATTGAAAACCACCGCTTCCCGTGAGCGTAAGTCGAGGAAACAACCCAGCTACCGCGACGCCGATCCCAGCGGTTGCCGCATGAAGGCTTGCTTCGGCCTTGCGGATGTCCGGACGGCGCCGCGCGAGCTCCCCGGGCAAACCGATGGGCACCGTGGTCGGCAGCGGTGGAATCGGAGCCGCCGTGTCCAACTCAGCACGCAAGCCTTCCGGCTCACGCCCCAGTAGACGGCTGAGCTGATTGATGGTTTGCGTGATAATAAAATCTAATGCAGGCAATTGGGCCCGCGTCGCGGTTAGCTGTGCGTCTGCCTCGACCACATCGACATCGCTAGTGAGGCCCGCAGCGCGTCGTTTCCGCGCCAGTTCTAACAACTCGCTTGTGGTTGCTATGCTTTGCTCTGTAGTGGCTTTGCGTAACTGTGCCCCGCGAAGTTCAATGTAACTTTGCGCCACATCGCCCAGCAGCGCAACTAGCACGGCGTGTTGATCCTCGACCGATACTTCAATATTGGCATCTGCTACCTCGACCGACCGACGTATGCGTCCGAATAAATCCAATTCCCAGGAGGCATCAACGCCGAGCTGGTATTGGTTGTACGGGTTCGGTATGCCGATGCTCGGGGTTGTGAATAATGAGCCAGTCGCCGTGGTCTCGCTGAGGCGAGTGCTGGCGTAAGAGGCGTTGGTCGAAAGGCTCGGCCAGAGCGCGGCTGCTGTGACACCACGCTGCGCACGCGCCTCCTCTATCCGCAGCACCGCAGCGCGCAAGTCCAGGTTCGCGGATATCGAACGCTCCATGAACGAGGATAGTGTCGGATCATTGAAATCGGCCCACCAGCGGCGCAGATCCGCTGTGTCTTCAGTGGTCGTGCTTTTGCACGGGCTGTCAATCGGGCGAGACGTGTCCGAAGGGCTTGACCAATGGGCTGGCGTCTGCGGTATCGGTCGTACGAAATTCGGCCCGACGGCGCAACCGGCTAGCACCATAACTAGCGCTACCGCTAACAACGCTGGCATCACCATGGCGCTCCGCACACTGTAAGAAGTACGTCGCCACAGTAAACAACAGTAACAATTAAGCTGAGGGCGGTAATGTTCACGAGTTTGCATAGTCGTCATTGCATCCTATGACTGAACATCCAAGCGGCCGCCGCGAGCGTCAGTGCTGCTATCAGTGCGAGCGGCCACAAATCAGACCGGAGCAGATACAGGCTGGCACCCTCCAGATATACCCTCCGCGTGATGTCGATCGCGTAGCGGAGCGGATTGATTGCCGTGAAATATTGGACCGCGGGCGGCATATTGCGTAACGGTGTGGTCATGCCGGAGAGCAGCGAGAATGGGATGATAAACAGCATCGAATAGAGCAAAGCCTGCTGCATCGTAGCCGCAACTGACGATACCAACAGGCCGATGCCAATTGCTGCCAGCAGGAACAGCATCAAACCTACGTAGAGAGTCAGATAAGAACCGGCGAATGGAATGCGAAACCAGAGCTGCGCGACCAATAGTACGCCGGTGGCCTGAATCGTCCCGACTGCCATTGCCGGTAGCGCCTTGCCAGCCATGATCTCGTATGGACGGAACGGCGTGACGAGCAGTTGATCGAATGTACCCTGTTCACGCTCCCGCGCAACCGACATAGCGGCCAGCATCATCGTCTGAATCAGCGTGAGAGTGCCGATCAGCCCTGGAATCATATTCCAGCGCGTTTCCAGATTGGGATTATACCAAGCTCGGCTTATTATCCCGAGTGGCGCCGCGGCGAGTCCGTGAGTACTGCGCCAGTCGGTGTTAAACTGCTCGACGATACTGTTTACATAGCCCATTGCTGTACCAGCGGTGTTTGAGTTGCGTCCGTCGGCGATAACCTGCATGTCGGCACTCGTTCCAGAAAGCAGGTGCCGCTCGAAATCCGGCTCGATTTGTACAACCAGCAGCGCGCGTCGGTCGTCGATATAAGTTGCCAAATCACCGACACGGTGCAGATCGGCGATGCGCTCAAAGATGCCCGAGCCATCGAGCCCGGCCAGTAGCTGGTGTGAGGCCGCACTACGATCCTGATCCAGCACCGCATAGGGGACATGATTTAGATCGTAGGTGGCTGCATAACCGAAGATCAGTGCCTGCATAAGCGGTGGCACTAGCAGGCTCATTCGGGTGCGCGGATCCTTCAAGACCGACAGCAGTTCCTTGCGTGTCAACGCAAGAATGCGAAGAATGGAGTCGAGCATTGACACCTCAGTTCAACCTTTTGCGCATCACGGCGCGGCTGCTAATTGCCAGCAAGATCGCCATAGCGGCGAGCACCAGCGTATTAGGTACGATCACCGACCAGACATTACCGGCGAGGAACACTGACTGCAGCAATGCTACGTAGTAACGTGCCGGCAGCACATATGTGATCAAACGTACCGCCGCGGGCATACTGCGCAGGTCGAACATAAAGCCAGACAACATGAAAGCAGGCATGAACGTAGCAAGCATCGTCAGCTGGCTAGCAACCAGTTGATTCTTGACCCATGAGGAGATCAGAAGTCCTATGCCTAGGGCGACCAGCATGTATAGCATCGAGGCTCCGAGCAGCACCAACAAACTTCCGCGCAGCGGCACGTGAAACAGAAATTTAGCTGCGAGCACGCAAACAGCTAGACCGATCATTCCGAGCAGAAAGTATGGTAAGGTCTTGCCGATTAGAATCTCGTCGCTACGCACTGGAGTGACCAGCAGTGCCTCAAGAGTGCCGCGCTCCCATTCACGGGCCATGACCATCGCCGTCAGCAGCGCACCGATTAGCGTCATGACGAGTACGATGAGACCTGGCACTAGGAAATAGGCGCTCTCATTGGCTTCATTGAACCACATCCGCGTTTGCAATATCACCGGAGTGATTTCAGCGCTTTGGCCCTGTGCCGCGCGTCGCGCCGACCACGCGCCGACCGCACCCTGAACGTAGCCTTGGATGATGCGGGCTCGATTCGCGTCACCGCCTTCGACGATTAATTGCAGATCGGCGTGCCCTGCATTAAGTTGCCGGACAAAATCAGACGGAATACGCACAATGCCATCGACCTTCTGTTCAAGCAGCAGTTGCTGCGCGAGGACCATGGACCGTGTGATCTGCGGCTGAAAATACCGTGAGAGCTGTAAGGAGGCGAGCAGCTCGATCGCCTCATCTGATGACTCATCAATGACGACAGCCAACGGCACATTCTTCACGTCAAGAGATAATCCATAACCGAACAGCAGAATCAATATCAGGGGCAACACCACGCCCATAGCGATGCTAGACGGGTCACGCAGCACCTGATACGTCTCTTTGCGCACCAGTGCGCGGACCCGCCGCAGCTTTGCTGGCCACGAGTTAGTGTCCACTAAGGTTTCTACCGTCATGCCGCCTCCTTTGGTACAGATGCGACAAGTTGCCCCTGCTCGACACGTGAATCCTGGACAATGGCGATAAACGCGTCCTCCATGCTTGGCTCAAGCGTCGTCGGAGTGCTGGCGCGTTGACGAATATCTCCCGGCGAGCCTTTCGCCAGCACCTTGCCGGCGTCCATGATCGCGACCCGATCGCAGTACTCCGCCTCCTGCATGAAGTGTGTCGTAACGATCACGGTCACACCCTGTTCGGCCAGCGCCGTGATTTGTCGCCAGAAGACCCGCCGCGCCAACGGATCGGCGCCGCTGGTCGGCTCATCGAGAAACAGGATCTCCGGCTCGTGCAGCAGTGCCGCAGCCATCGCCAGTCGCTGCTTGAAACCTCCCGGTAACTGCGCGCTCATCATGTGTGCATTAGCCTCTAGCTCGAACTGCTTCATCGCCCAGACGATGCGTGCATGCCGGCGCTCGCCCCGCAAACCATAGGCACTGGCGAAAAACTCCAGATTTTCGGCCACAGTAAGTGGTCCATATAGGGAGAATTTCTGCGCTACGTACCCCAGGCGTGAGCGCGCCGATGCCGGTGCGCGGAGCACGTCGGTTCCAGCTATATTCAACTCGCCGCCACTGGCGGCCAGTAGACCGCACAACATGCGAAACGTCGTGGTTTTGCCAGCACCATTGGGACCCAAAAGCCCAAAGATTTCGCCGCGGAGTACTTCGAAATCGATGTGATCTACCGCTACGAAGTCGCCGAAACGCTTTACCAGATCTCGGACCTTTACGATAACCGGCTGACCCTCGCCAATCACCGGCCGATCGACCGTAATAGCCTTCACCTGCTCGTGATCGGCACTGCGTCTCAGGAGCATCATGAATCCATCTTCGAAACTCGCGGGCACCGGCGTGACCGTCAATTCTCGAAGCAATTCATTTGTAGCTGAGACGTCCTGCCCTTCCGTCACACGGACGAATCTGACTCGGCCTCCGTCCGGCACAGCATCAATGATGTCCGGCCGATCGAGCAGCTGTCCCTGCAGTGTGCGAGCGCCATGTGGTTGCGAAGGCTGAACGATGAAACTCAAGCCCTCTGCATTGTGCGTCACATCAGACGGGGTCCCCTGCGAGAGCACCTTGCCATGATGGAGCATGACGACGCGGCTGCAACGCTCCGCCTCGTCCAGATAGGCTGTGCTGAGCAGCACAGTCATACCCTCATCGGTGACCAGATGGCGCACGATTTCCCACAACTCGCGTCGCGACAAAGGATCTACTCCTACCGTGGGCTCATCCAGAAGCAGCAACTCCGGTGAGTGAATCAATGTGCAGGCTAGGCCCAGTTTCTGCTTCATGCCTCCGGACAGTTGACCGACCAGACGCTGTTTGAATGGCGCGAGTGCTGTCATCGTCATCAACTGCGGGTAGCGCTGTGCGCGCTCATCGGCGGAGACGCCATGTAAGTCAGCGTACAGATCTAGATTTTCTGCAACGGTCAGATCCTCGTACAAACCAAATCGTTGCGGCATGTAGCTGATGCGGTCCTGCACGCGTTGCGGGTCAATATTAACATCGACACCCAGTACCCTCAGCGTTCCGCTATCGGCGCGCAGCAGCCCCGCAGCCAGACGTATCAGCGTCGTCTTGCCGGCGCCGTCCGGCCCGATCAGAGCTGTGAGTTGGCCGGAGCGCACTTCGAGCGATACCCCATCGAGCGCCTGAACCACCGGCTCCTTTTTGCTACGAAAAGTCTGGCTAAGATTCTCTGCAAACAGGGCTGGTGAAACTAGCCCTGTTTGCTTCGCAGCAATCACAATCCGTCCTTGCCGATGGCAAGGGGCAAGTGTACCGTTGTGGGCATACCAAGACGCAGCTCATTCGCCGGATCCTGTACGAAGACGCGGACCTGATAGACAAGGCTTGAACGAAGCTCGCTAGTCTCGACGGACTTCGGAGTAAATTCCGCAACTGGTGAGATGAACCCGACCCATCCCTGAAAGCTTCGGGCAGGGAATGCATCGGCGGTAATGGTTGCCTTTAGACCTTCACGCAGAGCGCCCAGATCAGTCTCCGACACATATGCGCGCACCCATTTTGGATCTGTAATCGCCAGCGTAAAGGCGGCTTTCTGCGGTGAGGCCATTTCGCCCGGCTCAACAATCCTGGATCGCACTACTGCGTCCAGTGGCGCCAGCAATTGCACATCCTTCCACTGTTGGTGCAATAGCTCGAGTTGGGCTTCTTCGGCCCGAAGTTGCGCTTCAGCCTGTTCAATGTCCTCTTTGCGTGGTCCAGCCAGTTCGAGTTCAAGCGCCTTCTGGCTCACTACGAGTTTCGCTTCGGCCGCATCGACTGCGTCTTTCGCCGAGTCCAAATCCTGTCGGCTCAGGGCGCGGCCCGCGGAGTTATCTGAAAGCGCACGCAGCCGCTCATATTGCGCGCGTGCATTGACAGCATCTGCCCTCGTCGCATCGACGTTTGCTCGCGCCTGCGCTATCTCCTCGATACGATTACCGTGATGCAATCGGTTCACAACCTGCTGCTGTGCCGCGAGCTCGGCAGCGGCCTTCTCCACCTGTGGCGCCAGACGGCTGGTGTCAAGGCGTGCGAGCACTTGTCCACGTGTAACATGGTCGCCCTCCTGGACCATGACGGCTGCGATACGCTCGTTGCCATTGAAGGGTAGATCGATTTGGCGTAGGTCGATATTGCCATAGAGAGTAAGTTCCTTGCGGGGCTGGTGGTGAGCCGACGACCACCACCATAGTGCTGCTCCCAGACCTACAACTCCGGCAAACGCAAGAGCAAATAGAGTAGTTCTTTTCATTTTAAACCATCCCTGACATAATGACAGCCGAGCACATCAGCCAAGCTAAATCGAATTTTTCATTCGTTGCGCGTCGTGTTTTCTTTGCTAACGCCAGATCTAGCTTCGACGCCATTAGTCTTGGTTGTGCCGACGGTAGCGTGCTTACGAACTCTTGCAGCTGTTCACTGAGACGTTGAAGTGAAGAAACAAGTGCCACTACTTCCCGCTTCGAAAACGTATCGAGAATTTGCTTGAACTGCTCGACATTTGTTGAGAGCGACTGCTCTGTCTGGTGAATGCCCGTTGAAGTTATGGAGATCTGCACGGAGCGACGATCGTCTGCCCTCCACTCAGGCTTGACCAAGCCCGACTGCTCCACGGCATCCACAACCAGCGTAAGCCCGCCCACGTCGCACAGCGTTTTAGCGCTCAGCCCGCCTTGAGACAGCGGGGAGTGTTTTTGCAGACTCATCAGTACCTTGAATCCTTCAACCGAATGTGGCTGCGATCCGAAAGTGGTTGCGCCAACTTCCACAGCAATGAGGCGCAATGCTTGACCAGAAAGCCGACGCTCAACGATGGATCAAAATCTCGCCTCGAGTAGTGATTTGCGAAAGTGTTTTTCATATCAACAATAGTCATTTCCATACGTGATGAGAACATGCGTTAGTGTGCGCTATAACACTATTAAAAACCCCGGCTGTAGCTACTGGGAAACCATTAGCAATCGGATTGAATGCCTATATCCCCAAATGCTCGCCCGCCTGAAAACGGAATTCAACCCAATGAAACTCCTCAGGTATCCGCAATGCAGTATACCTGAGGAATGGGTTCTCGGAATACCCCTTATTATTTTACTTTTTCTCTTGCACCTTCAAAAAGCTCTTAAGAGATTTAACCCCCTTAACTTCCCTGATCTTATCTATAAGCCGATTCTCGGTGTCTCTGTTGTTTACGAAGCCTGTAAGTACGACATCCCCTTGCGTTACTGTGACATCGATTTTGAAATAATGGGCATCCGGGTCTTTAACTATAATTGCGGTAACTTGAGTGTGAATTGTGGAGTCGTCTACATATTCACCCACTGTTTCGCCCGCGATCGCGGCGGATCCCAGAAACAAAGTAAACCCTAAAACCATTAATGCTGTCAAAAAAATATACTTCTTCATTCGCTTCCTCCTGTCTCCATAGTACACGGTTAATACATTCCCTTCGAATTCCCAGAATCTTCATTCCAGACTATATTTCTTCAAAGAAGAGCTATCCCTGAAACAACAAGCTCATCCTCCTATAGCCGTCCCATAAGTAACAGGATGATCAGAATTAGCAGGACTAGGCCTAGCCCGCCACTCGGATAGTAACCCCACTGTCTACTGTGAGGCCATGTGGGCAGTACGCCTATCAGCATCAAGATTAAGACGATGATCAAAATCGTTAACATAGCACTTCTCCTTTTTTATAACCAGTGTGTGGGTATTTGGCTCATACTACCTAGCCTCTGCAGGTCTGAGTACTCTGTCACAAAAAGTTACTCCCCTGATATATCATTTGAATTTTGATGCAGCCTTATCGAAGGCTATCTTGAGTTCTGCCCAAGCCTTTTCCGCTCCTGCCTTCACGTCTTCCCATGCATCATCGCTAGAACCCTTCAACTCCTGCAGCTTTATCCTCGTCTCGTCTCTCTTGTGCTGCAACGCTTCGATTATCTTATCGTATTCAAATTTTCCCTCAGACTTGGCTTTGTCCGCCTTGGCTAAAAACAAGGCAATCTGTGCGTTCCATTCTTCCAACTGTGCATCTAGTTTTTCAAGGTATGCTTTACGTTTTTCCATCATAGCAGCCCTCCTTGACGGTGCTGTCAGCCCGATGATGCCGATCACGATAAGGTAGATAGCAACCACATAATTCAAAAGCCTTGGCATGATCAGAATCAAGATCCCGGCAACAATGGCCAGGATAAATTGTAGGATATGCACATTTATAGTCATATTGTCCTTATTTCCTTTCTGTTATGGACTTACTAAGGAGGTCATAAGTAAAGTCACATGACATTCTATGAACAACCTCTTAAAAAGGTACGTTATGAGCGTCATGTGTAAGAATACTAATAACAGGATTAGTAAGTTAGAGCCTTCCTCTCATTTGTTACATGGCTATGCTGACTAGAAAGTCTTCAAAATATATCCAGCGATCTCTTTTGCATACTTATCAGGGATCGTCTTTTCATCAAATTGCGTCATTCCTTGGCCTGGATTCCTCATCTTTTTAACTATATCCGAAGCCGTCTTAACACCATTTGCCTCTCTGACCTTCTTGTGAAGGGTCTGCTGCGGATTGACGATATTACCGCCATCGGGGTGACAGACAGAACAATGCTGCTTAAAAAGCTCCTCCCCCTTGTTCTCCAGTCCGCTCGCGGTACTGCTCGTTCCAGATACGAGAACTGCAATTGCTAAAATCGAGAGCAGTATAAAAGTATTCTTCATCATTCCTTCCTCCATGTCGCTCAAATTCCTGTTTCTACTATAACGGCTGATTAGTACGCGACTTATTTTGATACTATACGGACGGTCCATTAAAAATAGTTACGCACCTTGTTGTATGTATTCTCAAGATCAGTCATCGATTCGGACACTTTCTTCTTTGCATTGTCCCATGTTTTCTCGCTTGCAGCTTCGAGTCTCTTCAAGTCCTTATTTAGCGCAGAACGTTTCTCTTTCAGTTCCTTCAAGCCCCTGTGGGCTTCAGATTTGACCTTATGGCCAGATTCCTTTGCTTTTACTTCGAGTTCCTCAATTTTTTTATCTAGCTCATTAAGTTTCTTTTTAGCTTTCTCTTTATATTCCTCTTTCTCAGAGTATCCCTCCTTGACAGTAGTCTTTCCTTCATCTCCCCGGACATCTTTCAAAAGTCCAGGTAAAAACAATACTGCTAGAAATGCCATGCAAATCAAGACAGTCACGTGTTTACTCTTCATTGTTTTCTCCGTTGTCCAACCCTGTAGAATTAACCCTATTTCAATTATCCCTATAAAACATGTTTGTTCAAAATCCGAGCCTGCTGAAGGAGAACGGATACATTGACTCTCAGTGCCTTAAATTTGAGCCTAGCATGCATGTTAGAGATTACGACAGTTACGACATGAAAGCGATAAAACTATATTGGTGGAGTTTTGAAATGAAGTTTCACCGGTTTAACGAACACCCCGAAAGGTTAGGTAAAATATAGCTTTGGAGGTGTGAGATGCAAGACAGTAGCAGATGCAGAAGAAAGTTTGATCAGGAGTTCAAGCAGGAAGCTGTAAAACTGGTGGTTGAAGGGAAAAGGGCGGTAGCAGACGTAGCCAGGAGCCTCGGAGTTCACGAGAATCTATTGCATAAGTGGAAACGTCAGTACGAGGAAGATCCTCAGGGCAGTTTTCCCGGTAAGGGCCGTATTAATAAGCCTCAGGATGAAGAGTTGAAGCGGCTGCAGAGGGGAAATGCGAACCTTAGGGAGGAGCGAGAAATATTAAAAAACCGTCTTAGAGGCGATTGCCTTTCCCTGTAATAGAAAAAACTTACATCGAGTATACTATCACTGGGAGGGGAGGCCGTCCGCTTAGTGGTGCATTTTTTACCCGTTAAAAAACATGGTCCAAGAATGAAGATGTCCATGATATTGGCGACAGCTTGAAGGCGTTCAATCCAGGAAGAAGAGTCGCCTTGCTCTTTCCAATTGAAATGAACAGTGCAGCAGTTTGCGCATTTTGCCCATACTAATGAAGAGTTCGAACCATTAACAACTAATTTGCTCTTTTGAACGATTCTCCTTGTCATGTGGAATAATGACTGTCACTGTAGTGCCTTTACTGTTACTGCCGGTTATACGCACCTCACCCTCCCAAATGTGCACAAGCTCGCGCATCCCCAAAAGCCCAAATGAATTAGCTTTTGAAAGTTGCTCCTCAGTAATTCCGATGCCATTGTCAGAAATCTCAAGCACGATGCTATCGTCTCTTTCCGTTAAAGTCGCCTTAACCTTCGTTGCCTCTGAATGTCGCAGCACGTTCGCAAGTGATTCCTGAAAGGTCCTGAAAAGAGTGGTAGCAAGTTTCTGATCAACTGAAATGTCATCAGGATATAGAGTCAACTCACATTCAATCTTGCTTCTTTTCTGGAATTCTTCAGTCTGCCACTTAATAGCTGCTCCGATACCGAGATGATCTAACAGGGCAGGTCTCAATTCTGCGCAAATCCTTCTTACAGTCTGTATAGTAGTATTAATGAGATCAACATCAGCTTTCAGTTGCTCCGAGATCTCTTTCAGGCTGCTATCGGGTGGTCTGTTTGCCATCGACGACAAATCCATTTTTAACGCAGTCAATGACTGTCCGATATCGTCGTGTATATTGCGGGCAATACAGGTTCTTTCTTCTTCCCTCACGGATTGAAGATGCGCTGCAAGACTTCTCAATTGCGCATGAGATTCCTGAAGTTCTTTTACCGCCTTCTTGCGCTCTATGTGCCCAGCGGCCTCACTCAACGCCCGTAGCACGGAAGGCACAAGCCTTGAGATCCTGTCTTTCAAAACATAATCTGTCGCACCACTCTTGAGGCTCTCGATAGCAAGTTCCTCGCCCATTGTCCCTGAAATGAAAATGAACGGTACATCTGGGCATCTCTCCTTTGCCAGGCTAAGTGCTGAAAGGCCGTAATAGCCAGGTAAAGAGTTGTCGGCAAAGATTATATCGAATCCGCCATCATTGATCGCGGAAATAAAGCCCTCACGTGTTTCCACCAGTAATATATCGCAAACGACACCTCCGTCTTCCTCCATTGCCGCCTTGACCAATTCGGCATCAAGAGGATTATCTTCCAGGTGCAGTATTCGCAGAGGCGATTTCATATGAAAAGTTTCTGAATCATCATGCAGGATGTGCTGACTTAGCACACACATACCGGCGCAGGTTCGTTAATAACAGCCCGAAAAGCTTCTGTCTGCTTGACTGCACCAACAAACTTGTGGAAGTCGAGGGAATACCCACGTATGATCAGCAAAATACACTTGAGTTCTGGCATGTCATGCCTCCTTATCCATCGATGAAGTGAAGTTAAATATTGCCATGTCCCACAGCACTCTTGGCCCTTGTCCTTCCGCCGTGGCGGGCGATGAATACGCCGTACATTGGCGATGCCGATACCTGTGCCCCTAAATCTGCTAGCTATTATGGACACGCCGAACTTATCATCCTTTGGAATGATCCTGATGACCAAGGACGCTGCGAAAAAGTGAACATTGGCATGGGGTTCCGTCCGCCGGAGCATAAACTGAAGTGTCACGACATCTCCCACACCCAAATTAAAGCTCAGGTGGACCAGGCTGATAACGTGTCCACGGAAAGTTGGCGCCTTGCCTTGCGTCGTTATCGTTTTTTTGAGCTACCGCTGTCACTTGAAGGTATAGACCCCGGCAGATCTGGAAGCTTGGGTCTCAACCTTTCTTATAAAACCCTTCTTTTTTTGCAGTCCGCCGAAACCCCGTACTTGTTTTTTTGACAACATCAACTTCCTGCTTTATTTCCTTTGCATGTCTATCGCGGTTTTCCATCACTATTTTTTCCGCATCTAGCCAATCATCTAAATCATGCCCATGAGCCATACCTCTTTTTTCATAAAGTTCGTATGCACCCCCTGTAATATCATCATGTATACCCTTTTCCCTTTTCATTCCAGCCTCCAAAATAATATTTCTTATGCATGGAAACGCTGATAATATTCGACTCCGAAGAGATACCTGTGCTTTACAGGTACAGGTGCTCCGTTTCCACGACATTCAGACTATTTCCAGCTTCGTCACTTGCCGATACGGATTGTTGAGAGGTTTCCTATAAGTCCGAAAACACTCAATAGCCAGATAATCACTACAATAACCACGACTACATTCAATATTTTCTTGAT
>Ga0181523_10003001_pt1 | contig 15724 bp, 14 predicted proteins | sample PEATcosm2014_Bin_43_FD_119752 | JGI IMG/M metagenome (GOLD analysis project Ga0181523, IMG submission 119752) | Peatland microbial communities from MTU Mesocosm Facility, Houghton, MI, USA - PEATcosm2014_Bin05_30_metaG | ecosystem: Environmental > Terrestrial > Soil > Wetlands > Peat | place...
CACGCGGCCAATGTCGCCGGTAAAGAGCAACCGGCGGCTGCGTCCGTTTATCTGCAGCGTGACCTCTGCCATGCAGGACCCAAGGATATGCGCGGCAGGCACGAAGCGGAATGCCAACTCGGGACTCAGTTGCGTGGTTTGACCAACCGCAACCGGTTTGAAGTAGCGCTGGCAATCCTGCGCTTCTTTGAGCGTGTACAACGGGAGCGCAGGATCGTGCTTCGAAACTTTCCGTTTGTTGTAGTACGCGGCGTCTTCTTCCTGCAGGTGTCCGGAATCGGGCAACACAACGGAGCACAGATCGATAGTTGGCTGCGTCGCGTAAATTGCCCCGCGGAAACCTTCTTTCACCAGGCGCGGAATCCAACCGCAGTGATCGAGATGTGCGTGCGTCAGAATTACGGCATCGATCGCGCGCGCGGGAACGGGAGTATCTTGCCAGTTGCGCTCGCGCCATTCCTTTTGTCCTTGGAAAAGCCCGCAGTCGATTAGAACCTGAATTCCCTGCTTGCCGCTCGAATCGTAAGTGGCATTGATCAGGTGCTTCGAGCCAGTCACGGTGCCGGCAGCGCCGAGAAATTGGATGTGGGGCAAAGTGTCTCCTCCGAGATTGCAGAGGTCAGAGGTCAGATTGCAGAAGTGAACCCGCGAAGTTCGATTTTACCTTTACCATCTGGCCTCTGACCTTTGCAATTCCAGCTCACTTCTGCTGCGCGTCGATCTTAAACACGTTGTTCGTCAGGTCGATCTCCGGGACGCTGCCGTCGTTAACCACGATCTCGCTGACTTTGGTCTCGCTCGCCTTGCCGGGCAATTCCATTCGCGTGGTAGCTGTGCTTTTGGCTCGTACTTCAATCCGCTTCGTGATCTCGCCGCCTTCGAATAATGCAGTGAATGGGACTTCCGCTCCCGCGCTGCCCAGGTTTTCCAGCGTCACGGTAATCATCTGCACGCCATTTTCCGTCTTCCACGGATGCACCGACTGCACCCGGAAATCGGGAAGGCCGCGATCCTGATATACCCAGTCGTCGAAGAACCAGCCCAGGTCGCGCTTGGCAGCGGCTTCGATCAACTGCTGCACGTACTTTGGATTCCTGTCATCCTCGGCGCGATATTTGCTGATGGCCTGCTTCAGGGCGTCGTCGCCGACCATGTCGCGTAACATCCACCACACATAGGCGGCTTTGCTGCGATAGTAAGTTTCATCGAATGTGGTGGCCAGCGGCTGGCCAGCGCTTTTTTGCGCGGCCGATATTTCTTTTTCCGAATCAAGAAATGCCGCCCGGTGCAGTCCCAGGAGATCGAGCGCTGCCTGGCGTCCACCTTGCTCTTGTCGATACATCGCTTCGGCAAAGTGAGCCAACCCCTCGTACACCCAGGGACGGGGCGACGGCAACGCAGAATGGACCAGCTCGTGAACCAGGTTGATTCCCGCAAGCTTCGAATCCTCCGCCGCCAGCGACGCCATTAATAAGGTGCCGCTTTCAAACGGAGCAGAATTCGGATCGGCAAAATCAGCGATGGCGATGGGTACGGTCGGCTGACCAAACCATCCAGTTACAAATTTCATGGCCGGTTCGAGCGCGCTGGAATATGTTGCCGCTCCTGCCTCGTGGCCTGGAAAACTGAACACACTCAGCGGGGATTTCGAAAGTGCGATATATTTCGCCACCACGAAGGTAGGGGTAACTGTGCCGAGTCGCTTTAGGTCGCAAGGTGTAAACGCGGACCAGGGCCGACCATATTCAGCCGAGCCACCGCCGCTGGCGCCGCACAGCACGGTCGGAGGGCCCTCTGCATCTTCGCCGGGAAGGCTAAGCAAGGCTTCGAACTGGCTTCCGACTTCCCTCTGCTTCCATCGATCCACCACCTCAAACAAGCTGTTCCCCTCCGAGAAATCTGCCGACTCCGTTGTAATCGGATACCACGCCACATATCCCGCGCCGCGCACAGCCGTGAACGATGGACTGATCTGGTCCCAACTCGAATGTTTGGCGATCTCTTCCGGCACTCCGATCCGCGTCAGCCGCGTCGTATCCAATGGGATCACGCCTTCATAGCCGATCTCGAGTTCGACGGAATCTTTGGGCTTGATTTCGATGGGCAGCGTCACGATGGCTTCTGAAAGTACGCCGGTGTGGTCGATGTCCGACATGTAGGGCTGCGAAACGTATTGCACGGGCTTGCCGTCCACTCGGATCGAACGCCAGTTAAGGGAAGATGAGATCTGCAGCGCCGCGATCTTCTGGGGCTGAGCCGAGTCGTTGCGCAATGTGATCTTTCCGCGAGCGCCTAGCCTCTGCTGCTCCGGCTCCAGGGTAATGGCCAAATCATATTTCGTAATGGTGAAGGCTTCGCGGTCCAAAGCCCACGCCGCCGCCGCGAAACCACAGAGTACCCAGAAGACACAGAAGGACTTCATGATTACTTCGATGCGCCCAGCCGTCTTTGCCGCACCACTTCATACAGCACCACACCCGCCGCGACCGACACATTCAGCGACGGCACTTTCCCCAGCATCGGAATCGACACAAGGAAATCGCAATGTTTGCGCACCAGATCGTGCAGTCCCTTGCCTTCGGCGCCGAGCACGATGGCGCAGTGCATCTTGTAGTCCACCGCGTCATAAGTCTGCGTGCCGCGCTCGTCCAAGCCAACGACCCACAGATCTTTTTCTTTCAACTCCTCCAATGCGCGAGATATGTTTGTAACCTTGGCCACGGGGAGGTGTTCGCTCGCCCCGGCGGAAACCTTCGCCACCGCGCTTGTGACTGCGGCCGACCGGCGTTCGGGGATCACTACGCCATCCGCTCCCGCAGCGTCGGCGGTGCGCAGAATCGCTCCCAGATTGTGGGGGTCTTCCACTCCATCGAGCACGACGATCAGCGAGCGTTCGCTGCGGCGCGCCGCCACAATGTCGTCGAGATCGCTATATTGTTTTGCCGAGGTTGCGGCCACCAGTCCTTGATGCGCGGCGTTGCCGGCAATTTCGTCGAGCTCTTCTCGCGACAAAACGCGGACTGGAACGCCGATCTTACGGCACTCGTCAATCACCCGCCGCAAGCGAATATCTTTTCGTTCCTTGGCGACGCCAACCCACTCGAAGTTGCGCCCGCGCGCCTTGAGCGCTTCCGTAACCGTATTGATTCCGTAGAGAATGTTCACGAAGAGTAGTTTATCGTGCCGGACCTCGGGACCACGCTGGATCTGCCTTTATTTCACGCAGGATTTAAGCTCACTCATGGGTGTAGTGTAAGCCTCACCGGGGCAAGTTAACCCACTACACGACTGGCGGCCTGCCCGCTGCAGTAGCTATACTCACTATTAAGGATATGGCCATTGCCGCTGCAACCTCGGGTTTCGCCAGTTCAGCTCGAAGTCCTATGCCCCTCTCTGCGGTCATCGTCGACGACGAACAACTCGCCCGCGACGAACTCGCCTACCTGCTCAAAAATCTCGGCGACGTCAACGTGGTCGCGCAGGGCAAGAATGGCTTGGAAGCCGTCAGCCTGATCCGCGAACACAATCCCGACCTCGTCTTTCTCGACGTGCAGATGCCGGGGTTGGACGGCTTCGGCGTCATCAAGAAACTGCTCGACCGCAAGGTTCCGCTGCCCAAAATTGTGTTCGCGACCGCTTTCGATCAATACGCGGTGAAGGCGTTCGAAGTAAATGCGGTCGATTACATCCTGAAGCCGTTCGACAAGAAGCGGGTAGCGCAGTCCATCGAGCGAGCTCGGGCAAAGATTGAAGCGGGCGCCGGGCCGGAAGAAAAATTCGAGACGCTGGTGCGGATGTTGGAATCGCAGAAGCCGCAAACAGCAAAGATTCTCATTAAAGCTGCGGGAAGGTTGTTCCTGACTGATCCGAAGGACATTTGTTACGCGACCATCGAGGATGGCGTGATCACCGTAGCCACCAGCGGACATGCCGGCATGGAAGGCCAATCCAACTGCCGGACGCTGGAGGAACTTTTTGACAATCTCGACCCCAACTTCTTCTGGCGCGCGCACCGGTCCTTCCTGGTCAACATCAATCACATCCGCGAAGTCGTTCCCTGGTTCAAAAGCTCTTACCAGTTGCGCATGGACGACAAGAAACAAACGGAAATTCCGGTGAGTCGAGCCCAGACCCGGCGGCTGCGGGAACTGTTCAACCTGTAGAGAGAGTTCTCAGTTTCCCGGTTCTCAGTTCCCGCGAAAACCGTTAGTAGAGTTCTTGGCTCTCGGCGATGAGCGTCGGGGATCACCGGGAACTGAGAACTAAAAAAGGGCGGACGCGGAGACCGCTTCGTCCGCCCGGGGGAGGGATCTTTCTCAGGCCGCAATGGCTTGCAACGCGACCCGGTTGGGAATCACCAGGGTCGCACCTTCAAGCCGAATCAAGTCTTTCCTTTTCATATCGCTCAATAAGCGGGTTACCGTTTCTCGCGACGATCCAATCATTTGCGCAATTTCTTCATGAGTAAATTCGGTGGCGACGCGGAGTTCCCGGTTGCGGGGCTCAGCTGAGACCCAGGAGAGCAGCAGGCGGGCAAGTTTCTCGGTCGAACTACGGGCAAGCAACAGATCGTGCACGTCGTCAAATGAGGTCGTGACCTCGCGGGCGAGCATGGTGGCGCAGGCGACGGCGGCGTGGCTGTCGCGCTCGATCATGCGCAGGAAGCTTTCGCGTTCGATGAATTTGATCTGGCAAAGCTCGATCGTCGTAACGGTAATTGGAGACACCCCTCCGGAGACGACCGCGCTCAGCCCCAGCACCTGCCGGTCTCCAGCAATTTTGAGGATGATGGTCTTGCCATCGCGGGCCTCCACCGAAAACTTGGAGCGGCCGGAACAGGCGATGTAAACGCCCCGGGGCATTTGCCCTTCCGTCATCAAAGTCGCGTTGGCGGGATACAGGGTCAAGTGCCCCATGGCGCTGAATACAGTCATAAGAGGCTGAGGCAGATTGCAGAAGTCGCAGCTCTGCCTCAGAGTGCAACTCAGACAGTCCTTCGGAATCGTGAAGCGCCGGAGTATTCCCATAGCAAAGCACCTGGCTGGTCGAAGAACCCTGCCTGGCGGAATCCTGATGTGGGGGAATCGAGCAAGATCCGCGCAGCCAATCAGTGCACACCGAAAGCCATAAGCCTGACACAAGCTAAATCGATGTAATTTCATCGTTTAGGGGTGGTTTGAAAAGGGAGCGCGCCGAAGAAGCTGCCAAAACGCTGACTGATCTGCCGAAAGCTCGGCAGTATGTCACGTCAGCGACAGCCGATCGCGGCTGACGCTACGACTAATGCAGATAATCCGTGCGCGAGATTCCAAGTCGCTGCATTTTGTACTGCAGGGTGGTGCGCTTGAGGCCCAGCCGGGCCGCCGCTCCCGACGGACCGGAGAGGGCGCCGCGGGTCTGCCGTAGAATCTCGATGATGTGTTCGCGTTCTTTTTCGCGCAAAGTAAGGTCGGACTCCGACGGTTGCCGCAAAACCTCCTCGCGCAACTCGGCGAGGGGCGCGTGCAGCCGGTTGCCTTCCGAAAGGATCACCGAGCGCTCGATAAAGTTCTCCAACTCACGGATGTTTCCCGGCCATCTCCAGTTCATCATGGCTTGGACCGCCTCATCGGGAATGACCTCGATCCGCTTGTGCAGGCGTGCCGCGCACTTATCTACGAAATGGCGAATCAACTTGGGGATGTCCTCGCGCCGTTCGCGCAAGGCCGGCAGATGGAGCGGAAACACGTGCAAGCGGTAGAACAAATCGCCGCGGAATTCTTTTTCCTCGACCGCGCGGACCAGGTCGCGATTGGTGGCCGCGATCAGGCGCACGTCCACATGGATGGTCTTGGTGCCTCCCAGGCGCTCGAACTCCTGATCTTGCAGCACCCGCAGCAGCTTGGGCTGCAGCTCCAAAGGAATCTCGCCAATCTCATCGAGCAATAACGTGCCCTTATCCGCCAATTCCAGCCGGCCAAACTTTTGGCTTACCGCTCCCGTGAAGGCGCCCTTTTCGTGGCCGAACAGCTCGCTCTCCAGCAGTCCGGTCGGAATGGCGGCGCAGTTTACCTTGATGAAGTTGCGGTCCTTGCGCCGGCTCATGCTGTGGATCATGCGGGCGATGCGCTCTTTGCCGGTCCCGGTCTCGCCGGTGATGAGAACGGTGGAATCGGTGTCGGCGACGATGGCGGCATAGTCCAGCACCCGTTTCAAGGCTGGGCTTGTGCCAACGATATCGTCGGTCTGGTGGGCGCTCCGGATTTCGTACTCCAAATAGCGCTTCTCCTGCGCAAGGCGTTCTTTCAACTGCGCGATCTCTCGATAGATATTTGCATTCTGCAGGGCGGCCGCGATCTGATTGGCTACCTGCTGCAGGTACTCAACCTCTGATGGGCCAAAAGCGTTCTCGATGATGCTGCTCGGATTCAGAGTTCCCCAGATCCGGTCGCCCGCGATTAGGGGAACGCTGCAAACCGACCGAATCCCCGATTCGTACATGGTTTTCGCCAGGGGATCGTCCAGGTTCCGCAAATCGTCGGCGGTGAAAAATGCGACGTCTCGCGTCTCGATCGTCCGCGCCGAAAGGGATTCCTGGAGAGGAACCGTGGTCCCGTGATTGAGGACGGGCTCCCATTCCAGAGCTTCTCCATACCGATGCACATTCTTGCCCTCCTCGTCCAGCAAAGTCAGAACGGCCCGTTCGTAGCGGGCGATGCTCCGGATACTGGAGAGAATGACGGGCAGTAATTTTTCCAATTCGAGGCGCGAACTCAATTCACGGCTGATCGCGACCAGGCTTTGCTGCTCCTCAAAAGCGCGATGGGCTTTTTCTTTCTCCAGCGAAAGCGCTCCCATCAGCGCGACACGCGACAGGAACTCGATATCCTCCCCGTCCATGACCTCAGGGACATTCTTGCCCAAGCCAAGAGCTCCAAAACGGCTTGAAGCCGTGCTCATGGGAAGGACGGTGTACGATCGGACACCGTGATCCAGTAATACGGGTACGCAGCCGGGAAAACGCTGCTCGCGCTCGGTATCGGGAATGGCGATCGGCTTCTGGTGTTTCCATGCCCACCCGCTGGCCGCTTCGTCCACGGGAGAAGGCGCAAACTCTCCACTTTCCTGGTTCTTTTTCCAGTAGTGGGTCTGCATGCAATCGCGCCGCGGGTCGTAGAGGGAAAGATTCAGCAACTCGCCTCCCGTCAGGGCCAGCACCGGGGGAGCAAGTTGCTTGAATGCTTCGGGCAGGGTCTCGGCTCGCGCTACCACGTCGGTGATCTCGAGTAGCAGGCGATAGCGGTTGCGTTCAGGCGAGGCAAGCCCGTCGAGGGCGACTCTATTCGCTGACATGCACACTCCTCTTGCAAATGCCTGGTGAAATATGCCGTGCCGTGCAGATTGTATTGAGCAGGACTTGGTGTCATCGCAGCTTGCCATGCCGCGGGCCGAGTTCAACTTCGCGTCGCAGACGTTGATTCCTTTGCGTGGGAACCAATCTCGTTCTCCCCAATCGGGGAACCCCCTCAGGTTCTGCGACACCGTTTTCCGGGGTTAGTGCTTTCCGGAAAAGATATTTCTTACTTACTCTATGTCCCAGACGGAGTCAAGGTCGTGAATTTTCTGTTACGAAAACCGAACACGTGCCTGGGATCAGCCTCCCGCGTAGGGCGACCGACGAGGTCTGTCTGGAACCAGTTTGGAGCATGGATGCCTGCAACCACGGGCGTCATTGTGTTTCGAAATCAGAAAAATCCAGATCGCAGCGCATTTTCATGGCGGCGTCTCAACCGGTGATAGAATGTCCCGAAGGAGTCAGCGGGCGTGCAATCCAATGGTGGACAAAGACTGCGAGCGCTGAGGGAAAACCTTGGATATCGCATGCGGGACGTGGAACTTGCCAGTCAGCAGATCGCGCGGAGATTTGAGAGTGAAGAATTCGCAATTCCGCCCAGCCGCTTATCCGACATCGAAACCAAAGGCATAATCCCGAGTATTTTTCGGCTCTATTCGTTTGCGGCTATTTATCGGCGAGAGTATCGGGAATTGCTCTCCTTCTATGGCCTCGAACTAGATAACATCTCAGCCGACATTAGCTTTGGACATCCGCAGAAGTCTCACGTCTCCGGAGCGTCGAGCAATGTAAATCAAGTGCGCATACCGACCAGGCTCGATCCCGGATTCTCTCTGCAGAGAACGACAGACCTGAAGCGCCTGATTGAGCAATGGGGCACGGTGCCCATGACCCACCTTGAACTGCTCGCCGATGACCGATACACCTATGGTTATATTGGGACTGAAGATTTCACCATGTATCCCATACTTCCGCCTGGCAGTTTCGTGCAAGTGGACGAAAAAAAGAACAAGGTAGGAGAAGGAATATGGCGCTCGGAGTTCGAACGTCCGATTTACTTCGTGGAGATGCGCGAGGGTTATACGTGCTGCTGGTGCACGATCAAGCGTGATTCCATCGTATTGCAGCCTCATCCGCTATCTCCCGTTTCGGTGCGCGTGCTCAGATACCCACAGGAGGCCGAGGTTCTGGGGCAAGTTGTGGGAGTCGCTATGCGTCTAGGCGATTGGCATCATTCCGATTTTCAAGCAGTGCCGAAAGTGCGCTCAGCACTGACCTCAGATGCTCCAGGGCAGCTGGGGAGAGGAGCTTAGGCGAAGGGTGCGCCAGCGAAGCCAGTAACTCGCGTTCGGTTAGATGCTCGCTTGAGCATGACGTTACTAAGTCTTTGAGCAGCGCCACCAAGGGTTTCTTCAGTACCTCAGAGAGTAGCATGCGATGCGACGCACGGATTGCGCATTGTGCGGCATCGTTGCCATACACCTTCCCCATACCCCAGTGATCGTAGCCGCCGTTGCCGTCCTGCAATCTTCCCACATACGAAAGCCTGCCCAACAGCCCCGGGACAGCGCCTAACGTATTTATTTGAAAGTCCTCGAGAGCGGATTTCAGTCTCATCGATTTACGATTTCCGAAAAGACATCGGAACTTAGTTAGATTCAGAAAACGGTTCTGACGCCAGCAATGTATCACGGTGCGAATTCTTTCGCAAAGGAGTACAAACCGTGAAACGATTGATGCTGGCTTTTGCTGCAATAACCCTGTTTGTGACAACCGCGGCACTTCCCTGTCTGGCTGATGGCAATCCGGAGCCCATTTGCGACAAAAACGGATGTCAAAAGCCGCCGCTGCCCCAAGTGGCTTCCAGCACCTCTTGGCAAAACCTCTTCAACTGGGTGACCTTCAATACGCTGGCCTCGCAGTGCACGGTCGATGCAGGCGGGAACATTTGGACCTGCGGGTTTACCTCGCCCTCCGGCGCACAGCTCCTTCTCGTCGAGGATTCCAGCCAGACCTGCGCCGCAAATGGCATCTGTAGTTACAGCTCCTACACGGTTCCAACCGGCCCCGGCTACACCCAATACTTCACTCTGGGGTCAAGCACGGGGATATCGCTTGGCAGCACGGTCAACATTGGCTGTTATCCGATCATGCTTAGTCAATGACCGCGGCCCTGGCAGGCTGCATTGTGCCAAATCAGGAAGAAACTGCAGCTTTTCGGTTAAAATTGCGGCGTTTCCGTTGAAAAGGAGCATTGTCGGCGCTATAGTGCTGTGCAATGCTCCCTATGAATTGGCCCAGGCTGCTGTCGCTTTTGCTGTGGATCTTGCCGCATGTGTCGCTCGGTATTGTTGTGGCGGTGCTTTACATGCGGCGTTTATGCCGGGAATTCCCTTGCTTTCTCGTCTATGTAGTTTATGAGATCGCGCAGTTCTTTCTGCTGTTGGCGTTGCATTCTATCTCCAGCGTAACTGGAGCGGAATATGCATATGCTTATTACTTTACGCTGATGCTTAGTGTAGTACTGCGTTTTGGCGTGATCGAGGAAGTTTCAGGAAATCTGTTTTGTGAGTCCCGGTTTTTGCAAATGGTAGCAAGGCGATCGCTGCGATGCGTGGCAGGCTTACTGGTTACAATCAGTGTTATGCTCGCCGTCTTTGCTCCTGGCGACAATGGCGTCAGGGCCATTGCCGGAATAACTGTAGTCAACCGGGGAGCGGCTATGGTTCAGTGTGGCTCGCTCCTTTCCCTGTTGCTTTTTTCCCGCTTCTTAGGCCTATCCTGGCGCCGCCCCGCGTTCGGGATTGCGCTGGGGCTTGGGGTTCTGACCAGCGTTGATCTTGCGATTTATGCTGTTCGCGCGGAATTCAGCAGTGGCATATGGGTACCCTATTTGAATCTGCTGAGAACCAGCACAGACTTCGTTTGTATTCTGATCTGGATCGGCTATTTACTGGTGCCCGAACCTGAATCTGCGTCACCTACGGTTGTCTCATGTGAGGAGGTGGAGACTTGGAACACGGAGCTGCAACACTTGGTCAGGCAGTGATCTCCCAGGCAATGATCGGGGTCAGTCCGGCAACGATCGCTACCTGGGCTCTGGTCGCGAGTGCGTTGTCCGCGCTGGGCATCCTGGTGTATTTCGCCGTGCGCAGCCGCGCGCGTCGGGTTGACTTAGAAAAGGCTGTCGAGGTGTTTCGTTCCCTCGACATTGAGGCCTTCAGAAATCTGGTCGATACCGACGAGGAAAAGTTTCTTCGCGATCATTTATCCTCCAGGAAGTTCCGGGAGATTAAGCGACAGCGCGCGTGGGCCGCACTCCTCTACGCCTGGGAAACGGGAAGGGCCGCAGTGGCGCTGGCCAAGATTGGTCAAGTCGTGCAACGGAGCTCCGACCCCAAAGTCGCAGCGTCCGGGCTTCAGCTTGCGGAGAATGCTTTTCGACTTCGGATTCGTACCCTCGGGGCCTCTGTTCACTTGCTGGCCGAAATCCTATGGCCTGACCTGCAAAGCCGATCCCTTCCGTCCTTATTAGATCAGTATGAGCGAGCGGCAGAAACGCTCGGCAGATTTCCATCCGGGTTAGTGCGCTCCAGGAGCGCTTGACATTCAGATGGCACGCGGCTGGGAGAGCAAATCCGTCGAGCAGCAGCAGGAAGACCGGTCGGCGCAGCGGCAGACCATCCGCGCACCGCTATCGCCCGACGAGCAGAAGCGTAACCGGAAACGCGAGGGCCTGCTTCTTTCCCGGAAACGGCTCTCGCAACAACTTCAGGCAGCCAGCAGCGCTAGTCATCGCCAGTTGCTGGAGCATTCCATCGCGGAACTCGACCGTCAACTGTCGTCTCTTGAATCGGCCGCAGATTCGACGAAACTAAAGTGAATGGCCTGACTGTATACTCCCGATAAGGAAAACCGCAGTCCTGTCCGCAACCACCTGACGTATAATCGATGAGGCGATGAAAGCCTACGTCTACGTGTCATTGAAGAAGAGCGTCCTGGACCCGCAAGGTAAGACCATCCACGGCGCCCTCACCAAGATCGGCTACAAGGGTTTGCACGATGTACGGCAAGGCAAGTATTTCGAGATTACTCTCAACGGCGGCATTTCAAAGGATGAGGCGCAAGCGGAAGTAGAGCGGATCGCGCGCGAAGTTCTAACGAACCCGGTCATTGAAGAGTTTCGTTTCTCCCTTGAAGACTAGGTCTCGAACCATCACCGGTCCCCACCGGGCATTCGTCAAGGAGCCAATTAAACAGGAGCCAATTAAGCAATGTGCGGCATTGTCGGATATGTGGGTAAGAAGCAGGTCGTCCCCGTCATTATTGAAGGCCTAAGAAAGCTGGAGTATCGCGGCTACGACTCGGCGGGAATCGCCGTGGCCGGAAACGGCGCGGGGCTGCAGATCCGGCGCGCGGAAGGCAAGCTGCGCAATCTGGAAGAAGTGATCCGCCTCAAGCCGCTCGATGGCACTTACGGCATCGGACACACGCGCTGGGCCACGCACGGCCGCCCCACCGAAGAAAACGCCCATCCCCATCGTGACTGCACCGGCAAAATCGTGGTGGTGCACAACGGCATTGTCGAGAACTATCTTTCGCTGAAGAAGAAATTGACCGCCGAAGGACACAAGTTCACCACCGAAACCGATACGGAAATCATCGCGCACCTGATCGAAAAGCATTACTTGCCGACGGGCAACGGTCATCGCCCGTCCTTGAAGCTCGAAGAAGCGGTACGCAAAGCGGTCAAGGAACTTACCGGCGTCTTCGCGCTGGTGGTAATCGCGGTTGACGAGCCGGGCAAGATCGTCGCGGCGCGCAATGGGCCGCCCGTCGTCATTGGCCTGGGCAAGGACGAATACTTTGTCGCCTCCGACGTGCCCGCTCTCCTCGATCACACGCGCGACCTCTTCTTTCTCGCGGATGGCGATCTAGCCGTGATCACGCAAGACGGCGTGACGGTCACCGATTTTGACGGCAAGCCACTGGAGCGGAAAGCGCAGCGCATCACCTGGGATCCGATCATGGCGGAGAAGGGCGGCTTCAAGCACTTCATGCTCAAAGAGATTTATGAGCAGCCGCGCACCGTCCGCGACACCACGCTGGGCCGCGTCTCGCAGGATACCGGCGCCATTTTCCTCGACGAGATGCAGGTCAGCGAAGCCGAATTCAGGGCGCTGAAGAAAATCAATATCGCCGCCTGCGGCACCAGTTGGCATGCCGGGCTGGCCGGCAAGTTCATGATCGAAAATCTGGCCCGCGTTCCAGTCGAGGTCGATTACGCCAGCGAATGGCGCTATCGCGACCCGATTCTGGGGCCGGACACGATGACGATGCTGATTTCGCAATCCGGCGAAACCGCCGACACCATCGCAGCTCAGCGTGAAGCCAAGGCCAAGGGCTCGAAGACACTCGCCATCTGCAACGTGGTCGGCTCCATGATCACGCGCGAAGCCGTGGGAACGGTCTACACGCATGCAGGTCCGGAAATTGGCGTGGCGTCCACCAAGGCCTTCACTGGACAACTTACTGCTCTTTATTTGTTCGCGTTGTATCTGGCGCAGGTGCGCGGCGCCATGACGCCCGAACAAGCGAAGGCGGCGGTGCAGGAACTGACTCACATCCCCGGCAAGCTGGAGCAGATTCTTACCCACGATGAAGCGTGCGACGAACTGGCGAAGACTTATGTGCGCGCGCAGGATTTCCTTTTCCTAGGCCGCGGCATTCACTATCCCATCGCGCTCGAAGGCGCGCTCAAGCTCAAGGAAATTTCCTACATTCACGCCGAAGGTTATCCGGCGGGCGAGATGAAGCATGGCCCGAATGCGCTGATTGACGAAAATCTGCCGGTGGTCATCATCGCCACGCGTGACGAAAACAGCCCGCAGTCGATGGTGCGTTACGAGAAAACGATGTCAAACCTGAAAGAAGTAAAAGCGCGTTCTGGAATCGTCATCGCGCTCGCCACCACCGGCGATAAAGAAATATCCGAGGAAGCCGATCATGTCCTCTTCGTTCCACCCGCGCCGGACGAACTGTCGGCGATTCTCGAGATAGTCCCGCTCCAACTGCTGGCCTATCACATCGCCGTCCGCCGCGGCTGCGACGTCGATCAGCCAAGAAATCTAGCGAAGTCGGTGACCGTGGAATAGGCGATCGCGGTTGTGCGCCCAGGAGAAACGCCTTAGCCCTTTCTTTTGTAAATACGGATCTCGCGGCCCGGCTGATGATGGCCGCGGGCCTCATCGCCCCAGTAGTAGCGCGGTTCCGGGTCAGTGAGTTCGACCACTCCACCTTCGTCGAAACCGTCGGCAATGTATCGATTCATCCAAGTGCTAAAGGCAACAACTTGAGGAGACCCCGGGCGCTGGAGCCAGGAGTCCCAGACATCGACAAAGACCGCGTATGCCGGCCGGTTGGCTTCGACCTCCTGCATCATTTGTTTCTGCATAGCTGGCCAGTAAGCCTGGTCTTCCATCAAGCTGTAAACATAGATATAGCCGCTGGCGGAATGGCGGTGCGCGTAGAAGTAAATCTCCGGCTCCGAGCCAAACACAATGATGGTATCGGTAGGCGCGGTGTGCTGGCGCACATACTCACCTAACGGAGCCGCCTCCACCAATGGACTTAGAGGGTAGCAAAAGCGCCAGGCCTGGAGCGGTGTCAGTTTGAAGTAAAACTCGGCGTTACTGTAAATGGCAAGCACAATGGCGGCGGCAAACACGATCACGGGCAGGCTGCGCAGCCATCCAGAAGTCGACCGCAAGGTGAGCCAGCGGACGGAAGACGTAACTGCCACCGCGATCAGGATGGCAACCACAGGCATGATCAGAATGAAATAGTGTGGCCTGAAATAAAGGCCGGGACACACAGCAGCGCAAGAAAACGCCAACAATCCGAAGACAAAGACGACATGGCGACGAACGATGGGATGCCAAAATGATCGAGCGATACCCGCGACCGCGAGTATCCAGAGGCAGAACATCAAGCGCAGTAAGATAGCGGGCTTGGGCGCCAACTCACTCCAGCTTTGGCGCAATGGCAAGCTGATGGCATACTGGCGTGCGTACTCAAAGGTCCAGAACCAGAAGTTCCGGAAGACGCCAGCCCGGTAGAGCACGACGCAGGTCAGTGCAAAGGGCAGCGCTCCCGCGAGCAGAAAGACACCCATGTTCTTTGCCCACGCCGTCCATTCGCATTTGTTGTCAGGCCAGCACTGAACGGCAAGATAGAAGAACGCAAATGCGCCCAGGAACAGTCCAGGCTGCTTCATCAGGAAGGTGACGCCAAACGCGATGCCGGTCAAGAAAAAATAGACTGTGGCTTCGTTTCTTCGGCCCGCAAGAGAGGGACAAGGCCAATGAGCGCCGCCAGCACGACGAAGTGAGTGGCGTGCGCCGCCAATCCAAGCACCACCTGATGGGTGGAGAGTAAGGCATAACTCGATCCCGCAATGGTTCCAGCCAGCGTACCGAAGAGGTGCGCCGTGACCACGTAGAGCAAAATAACAGAGACCGCGTTGACAAACAGAAGCCCCAGATGGATTCCGCGACCCGTCTGCCCGAACACCGCAAGGATCGCCGCATAGGAGGCATAGGTTCCCGGCAACTTCATGTTGTAAGCCAGTCGGTAGGGAGGAATGCCCTGCAAAATAAGTTGGCCGGCATACGCGTACTCGCCCTCATCGCGCTCCAAAGGCATGTCCGCCAGACGCCAGCGGATCGCGCCAAAGAAAACGATGACGGCCAACACCACCACAAAATTCCAACAAAAGAGGTGCCGCCATGGAAGTGCCGTGTTTCTTTCTGCGGAAGGACCCGGCGGGACCTGTTCTTCCGTTTTCATGAGGACTACTTCGGCATCACCACGACTTCATCTTTAGGTATGGCGTCGAGCGTAGCCTTATCAATGCCGAGATCTTGCATGCGCTTGTGAGTTGTTCCTTTCAGAAAAGAAGTGAACGACGCCCTCCGGTCCAGCCTGCTGTTTCCGCAGAACAATACGGCAGTCACCTGGCAGTGTCAATCCTTAGGTCCACGCACTCGCGTCAAATCGCGAAGCTGTAGCGTCCAGCGACCGTCTGCCATCATCTAACAACCGTTAGAAATTATGGCTCAGTTCAAGACTTTCGAGGCGCACCTGCGGCGCTCCGTCGCGCTCACCGAGTTCACCAGACATCTCGAACTCGAAGTGAACGGCTTGAATCACTTTGGGTTTGTCCCCGGACAATGGCTTTCGGTGAAGGTCAACACTCCCGACGGCGAGGAGATGACGCGCGCCTATTCGATTGCGTCGCCGCCGTCCGAGAACGGGCACGTCGCCTTCTGCCTCAACCGCGTGCAGGATGGATTCATGTCGAACTATCTCTGCAACCTCGCCGAAGGCGAG
>Ga0181523_10003006_pt1 | contig 15712 bp, 16 predicted proteins | sample PEATcosm2014_Bin_43_FD_119752 | JGI IMG/M metagenome (GOLD analysis project Ga0181523, IMG submission 119752) | Peatland microbial communities from MTU Mesocosm Facility, Houghton, MI, USA - PEATcosm2014_Bin05_30_metaG | ecosystem: Environmental > Terrestrial > Soil > Wetlands > Peat | place...
CACTTCATCTTCCGCCGCGAACACGGCGAAAAGCTCATGGCGCTGCGCAAGAACAAGCCCATGTTCTTCATCGATATCGCCGTTCCTCGCGACGTCGATCCGGAGATGAACAAAATCGATGGCATCTTCGTTTACGACATTGACGATCTGCAACAAGCTGTCAGTTCGCACGTCGCCGATCGCAAGAAGGAAGCCGAGAAGGCGGAGGCGATCGTCAATGGCGAGGTCGGCAAATTCCATGCTCGCCTGCTGACCCTCGACGTCGTTCCCACCATCGTGAGCTTGCAGGACCATCTCGAAACCATTCGCCAAGCCGAGATTGATCGGGTTCGTGGCCGCCTTGGTTCCATGACCACCGACCAGGAACTTGCCGTCGAAGCGCTCAGTCGTGGGATCATAAATAAAATCATGCATACTCCCATCAGCACCCTGAAAACGGCTGCTCGTGATCCAGAATCCACCACCGTCATCGACCTGGTGCGCCGCCTCTTTAATCTGCACGATAACCTGCATAACGAAGACGAAGAAAGAGCGGCTGCGGCTTCGAAGTTCGCTCGTCGAAGCCCGGAAGCGGAAGACTGATGGCACGCTTGCGCATCGGCTCTCGCGGCTCGCAACTTGCGCTCTGGCAGGCCCACCACATCTCCGACCTGCTACGCGCTCAGGGCCATACTGTGGAACTGGAGATCATCAAGACCACCGGCGATAAGATTACCGACGTTGCGCTCGCCAAAGTCGGCACCAAGGGCATGTTCACCAAGGAAATCGAAGAGGCGCTCGTCGAAAACCGGGTGGACCTTGCCGTCCACAGCCTGAAAGATCTGCCAACGGAACTGGCGGCCGATTTCGAAATTGCCGCCATCACCGCCCGCGAAAATCCGCGCGACGTGTTTTGTTCCGTCAAGTTTGCCAGCATCGATGCTCTGAGGCAGCAGGCGAACGTTGGCACCAGCAGCCTGCGCCGTCAGGCGCAGTTGAAGGCTCTTCGGCCCGATCTTCAGATTCACGCGTTGCGCGGCAATGTGGACACGCGTCTGCGCAAGCTCGAATCCGGCGACTACGATGCCATCATTCTGGCCGCCGCCGGCCTGAATCGTCTGGGCAAAACGCAACTGGTCCGTCAGGTGATCCCAGTGGAAATAATGACGCCCGCCGCCGGGCAAGGCGCCTTGGGAATCGAAATTCGTAATGGCGACGTTGCAACGCGCGCTCTGCTGGCATTTCTCGATGATGGTGCTGCCCGCGCCGCGACCACCTGCGAGCGTGCTCTGCTCAACAAACTCGGGGGCGGCTGCCAGGTTCCCATCGGAGCCTTCGCCGAAGTAAACGGGGGCCGAATTCGCCTGAATGCGCTCGTAGCCCATCCCGATGGAAACAAAGTTCTGCGCGAAACCCGCGAGGGCGATGATCCCGTGCGCCTGGGGGAAGAAGTCGGCGAAACCCTCCTCCGTCGAGGCGGCGATGTTATTCTCGAAGAAGTTTACGGAGAAGGCTTTGCTCTGCCACAACAACCGTGAAGCAGGTCTCAGGTCTCAGGTGTCAGGAAAACCTGGGACCTAACACCTTAAACCTGAACCCTGACACCTGAGACCTGACACCTGATTCATGAAGCCCAACGAAAAGCATCCTCTCGCCGGAACTCGGATTCTAATCGGGCGCGCGCGTCACCAAGCCGGCAGTCTTTCGGCCAGCCTGCGCAGCCTGGGCGCTTCCCTGATCGAAATTCCGTTCATTGAGATCCGCAAACCCCAGTCGTACCAGTTGCTCGACGAGGCTCTGAAGAATATAAAGACTTACGACTGGCTCATCCTCACCAGCGCCAACGGCGTCGAAGCGATGTGGGAGCGCGTCCGTAAACTTCGCATCGCCCGCAAGAATTTCCAGCATCTCCAGATCGCGGCCATCGGACCGGCAACCAAGAAGGCGATCGTGAAGTACGGGCTAAAGGTCAAGATGGTTCCCGAGGAGTACGTCGCCGAGTCTGTGGTGAAGGGGTTGCGAGATAAGGTCAATGGCAAGCGCGTCGTACTCATACGGGCCAAAGTCGCGCGCGATGTGATTCCAGAAGAGCTGCGTGCGGCCGGAGCCGAAATCGATGTGGTCGAAGCTTACGAAACCGTGGTGCCTGAAAAATCGCGTGCCCGTCTGCGCGAGTTGATGAAAAATGCCGCTCGCCGCCCGCATGTCGTGACCTTCACGAGTTCCTCGAGCGCGAAGAACTTTGCCGACCTGCTGGGCAGCTTCCAGGCAGGATCCCGCGCTGCCGGTTGGCTCAAGCATGTCCAGTTTGCTTCGATTGGTCCGGTAACTTCAGCGACGCTCGGCGAGTTGCAGATGCCGGTCGCCATCGAGGCCCGCGAATTCACCATGGGCGGACTGATTCGCGCGATTGTGCTCGCGCGCTATGCCGAAACCGGCAAGCAAAACATTGAATCATTTTAGTCATTGAATCATTGAGTCATTAACCCATTTGAAATCCGCCTGGGAACTCAGATTTTCAATGATTCAATCATTCCGATGACCCAATGATTCAATAACCTCACTTCGGCTTCGGGCTTGAGAACGCCCTCGGTGGGTCAATTCCGTCCAGGTAGGCCTGCATGCGTTGCTTGCCGTCGACGGGCAGACCGGTGAACTCGATTCCATTGCCCACACCCGGGTCGCAGGTTCGGACCACGGCCGTGATTTTCATGTGCTCCGAATCGAGCCAGAAATCGAGACGCAGCACGGTTCCGAGCGGAAACGGCAGCATGTTCTCGACGTAGCATCCGTTGCCGCTCACATCGGTGGCATTGATGCGACTTGGAGCATTGACGCGCTCGTCACGAATTTCCAGGGGAAGCGAAATCTTGTGCCGGTGCCATTGCCGCCGGTTGGAGGGAGAAATCGTCACCGTCGCGTTGTCCATGGGCAGATAGGTTTTCCAAGGACACTCCTGTTCCGCGACCAATTTCACTCCCACTTGATTCTTCATGGCGGGGCCCGTGTTCATCACCCAAATCACCGTGCAGCGCGTTTTTTTCTCTTCGCACTGCACTCCGATCACGTCGCCCACTTTGAGTTCGGTCTCGACGCCCGCGATCAGCGCGCCCTCTGAACTGATATTCTGAGCGCGAGCCTGCTGTGAAAAGGGGCGTCCGTTTGCAGCCATCCCCCATATCCGGACCGGCAGGTCCACCGTAAGGCGAGGTTCGGTTTGATGGTCAGCCATGCCTTATCCTCTGAGCTTTTGATGCGATAATACAGCCCTCCGGCGCGCCGCGGTATCAGAAAGTGAGCTGACGCAGTAACGACCAAAGCACCGCGCTCGGCACCCGCCCCGTATCATTCAGAGGCGATCTTCTGCGAATTCACGATAGCTAATGACCTGGAACTTTTGCTCCTCCAAAAACTTTCGCAGGCCCGCCGAAGTCAGCAGACGCCGCTCCTCCTCGCGAGAAGCGAGCAGTCGCGTGCGGACTGCCTGCAAGTCGGCATCACAATACCCGGGATGGCAGACCAATTCCCATGTCCCCTCCGGCAGGCTCGTCAGCGTCTGGCGCAGCAGGGAAGCATAGCCGGCATTCTCCAGCGAGCCGGTCTCGATCACTCCCACCACACCGTCGGGTGTAAGCAGTCCGGCGCGCTTTGTCCGCTGCAGGAATTGCCTGGAGAAGCTATGCAGTATCCGCACCTGGCCATAACGCTTCCAGAGTTCGCGATTCCTTGTGAACATCTTCGCGGGCAACGCCTTCACCGGAACAACCGGATTGCGGATGGCGCGCACGCCGCAAATCCGCGCGGCTCGCAGCAGCGCAACGAGAATCTCAGGAAAGATGTGAGCGTGTTTGTGGGTATCGAGATGAGTCACCTGGAGACCGGTGGCTTTAATTTTTCTTATCTGCGCTGCGACTTCTGCGACCAGTTGATCGCGATCGAAGCCTCCCAACATAGCGCGCGCCGCGAAGGCCGAAAGACTGGAATAGAACTTGTCGGGCTCCGCCGAGCGAATCGCCACCAGCGTATCTGCCGCATCGGGCGGCGAGACCGGCGTTCCATCCACCAACGTGACGTGGCATCCCACGGAGAGATTCGGAGCCGAGCGGGCTGCGTTTACGGCATCAGCGAACGCCGCGCCGTTGGCCATCAGTGTCGTCGAAGACACGACTCCGCCATTGTGGGCTTCCACAATGGCCCGATTCACTCCAGCGGTCAGACCAAAATCATCCGCGTTGACGATCAACCTTCGCACGCAGAAAGTGTAGCAGCCGCGCGTCCAGTTTGACCGGCAAGGGAAGGGTCCGCTATTCCCAGCTAAGTTGTGCAAGTTATCGCGAGCGGCCGAATGAGGCGAGCCGCAATCGCATCCGCGTGGAGCCGGCGGTTAGCTGAGCTGGTTAGAGCGCCTGCCTTACAAGCGTGCTGAAGTCATACGCCCCGTCTGTTTTCAGTACGTTACATTACGTCGTGCATCGCATTTTACGTGGTATTTCGGCAAGGTGTGCCGCGATTATGCGATGGAAAATGCGATGGTCAAATGTCCGCATCATGAGGGATCCCATCGCCACTCCCGGTCTTGCGAAGAGCACGACGGAACTCGTGAAGGAAGCGCCGGCGCTTGCGCGTGCAGCGAAGAACACCGGACCGGATGCGCAAGTTTCGCTGTGATCGAAGTCACAGGTTTACGGGGGTACGGACTTCGATCGCTCTGGGAAGTGGCGCGCACACTATGCGCGACCAAATCCTCCTGTGCCAATTACCGACGAACACGCCGGACACCGTGAGTCTCTTCGCCACCGCTATGCATAAACCTTCATTCCCTCACCAAGCCCCGATTCGCCGGACCTGCGAAGAAACTGTGGCACACTTCGATGCAATGCTGGCTGGTTTGGAGATGCGTGCGGGTGCTGACAAAGAACGTGGCCTAGTAATCTTCGATCAATCAGCGCAAGCAAAAACTCTGCATTCTCTAGTAACGGAATTTCGCCCTCCAATGTTCAGCGCAGACGATCGCTGTGCTGGTGGTCCTTTCTTTAATTGTTGCAAAATCGCCTCTCTTATTGACCCCCGGTTCAAAAGGGAGCTGCGCTAGAGAAAACGAGAGCCCCAAGCGGTTTACAATCTCTTGCGTATGAGCCAGTTTCAGCTTTGGGCGCAACCCTGGTGGGTCAATCTGCTGATCCTGATTCCAGTGGCAGCCGTCTTCACCTTTCAGCGGACAGGACGGCTGCTTGGCGGGCGGCAACTGGTTGTGCTCAATCTGTTCGCCGCCGCATTTGGTTTTGTGGAAGCTTCTGTAGTAGTGTACCTGCGGGCTGCGATAGGTATGCTGCCCGGCTAAACCGGAAGCTTAGGAGACATTCAGCGATCCCCAGAGATCTATCAGCAGGCCCAATCCGTTTCCCAACTTCCCCAGAGCCTAGTGACGATTGAGGTCTACCGCGAGGCCGCCACGATGATCATGCTGGCAACGGTCGCACTGCTTGCTGCAAGCACGACGCGAGAGCGATGGGCGGCCTTTCTGTGGGCGTTCGCATTCTGGGACCTCTTGTACTACGTTGGGCTGTGGACAACAATCCGATGGCCGACGTCGTTGAAAGATCTCGATGTGCTTTTTCTCATTCCTGTTCCCTGGATCGCGCAAGTCTGGTTCCCCGTGCTGGTGAGTCATCTGACTCTGTTGGTTATTGCGCTGTGTCACCGGGAACAGTTCACTAACCGGCGGCGGCCCGCAGATAAATAAGGAGAAATCGAATGGCCCTGATGAAGACCTCGAACCCGGCCTTGAACGTAAATACTTTTCGTGTAGGGCAGGCGGTGTCTGGCGAACCCATGACTTTGACAGGGACCGTCAACAAGACCGGTATTCTGCTGATTTGCGTGGTGGCGACTGCGGCCTGGAGCTGGAATCGGTTTTTCCACGCTCCTGCTTCAGATACGGTATTGCCCCTCGTCGCGATTGGGGGAATCGGTGGATTTATTGTCGCAATGGTTACAGTCTTCAAGAAAGAATGGTCTCCCATTACCGCGCCGATTTATGCCTTGCTGGAAGGGCTGGCCCTCGGTGGCCTTTCCGCAGTGTTCGAGCTGCGCTATCCGGGAATTGCGGTGCAGGCGGTGGGCCTGACCTTTGGGACGTTGTTTGTGCTTCTGATGGCCTACCACTCAGGCCTGATTCGAGTGACCGAGAAGTTTAAGCTCGGCGTGGTAGCGGCTACCGGCGGCATTGCCGTCTTCTATCTAGTTCAATTTGTTCTCGGGTTCTTTGGAGTACACTTCGCTGCCGTCAATGGTTCTGGGCTGCTCGGGATCGGATTCAGCGTGGTAGTGGTAATTGTCGCTGCCTTGAATCTCGTCCTCGATTTTGACTTCATCGAAAGTGGCGTTAGCGCTGGCGCTCCGAAGTACATGGAGTGGTACGGGGCATTTGGCCTGATCGTAACGTTGGTCTGGCTTTATCTGGAAATTTTGCGCCTCTTGGCCAAGCTCAACAATCGCAAATAGCCCGCCAGAGTTCCTGCGAACCGGTCCTGGCGGCGCGAAACTTCGTCTAAGCAGGGATTCTTTCAGCTAATGCAGCTTCGCGTACCCCGCTTTGGATTCTTTCAGAGACGGGAACGTCGGAGTCCCCGTCCGTGTCAGATACTCGCTGGCGTGCGAACGATTTCTACCGAGCATTTGGCATGGCGAGCGACGAATTCGGCCACGCTGCCGAGCAAGAAACGCGTGATCCCTCTCTGTCCATGTGAACCAACGACGATCAGATCAGCACTCCACTCGGCTGCGGAATCGATGATTGTCTCTCTGATGTCACCTACCTCAACGGCGGAGTCCACCTCGAAACCTGCACTACGAAGTTTCTTCGCAATTCGCTCGACCAACTCACGGGCTGGCCTTTTCTGATCTTCCAACTCGGGAGCATAACCTGGCGCCATTTGCGGGGGAGCCGGCGCAATCGGCTGCAACACATGCAAAACCCGGACCGCTGTATGGGCAGTTCGAAACTGCGCGACAATAGACCGCACCACATCCCCGGAGACCTTCGAATCGTCAATTCCTATTAGGATTTTCATGACTCCCCGTCCTCAAGAAGCGTTTGGGGTATCCACCGCCATGCCGCCTCATTCTACATCCGTCTCGCCATTTTCACTCCCAAGTGGGGCCAATGAGGTGAAGTCGAGGGGTGGCGCGACGGTTTAGGTGCAGCCTAGCCGAGTTCGGCCCTTTCGTTTGCCGGTGCCTCATTATCCTGACCATGCCACATTTCCAAACCCCCGCTTACCGAACTGGACAGGCGCAGTTAACGCATCCAGCTCTCGGAGAAAGTGTCACGCTTTCGCCCACGGAAAGCTACGGGTCCGCGCTGTAAGTCGAACCAGGCCAAACTTCTGATGTAGGACCTGCTGGGGAAAACGAGTGTTCCCCCCGGGCCGCTCTTTATGTTTGACACACAGCCACTGGCGAAGCCGCCGGCACGTATGTGGCTCCACGGCGCGGTAGGCGTTACTGACCGGACCCAAGCAGAAGTAGTTCGCCCAACCAAACTCGGGTACAGGAGCCGCCATTGCCATGGAATCAATTACACTGCATTGACCGGCCCGGGCAGGAGAAGCGAATGGATTTCTCCCGACGTGATCCCGCTCACAGACTCCGCCCCAGAATCCGCGCTATCATGCGCGCAGAAGCAAGAATCGCTCTCTGATGGCCAGCACGGTCCAGGAGGTGCTGTCATGCTGCTGCTATTCGGGTTCCTTCTCGTCATCGCAGGTAGTGCTCTTATCCTCCTCATGCCTGCACTCTGGGGACGCGAAATCTACCATCAGTATTCTGCCCCTCGTGCAGTTACCTGCCCGGAGACGAGGCAGCAAGTCGGCGTCACCATCGATGCTAGGTATGCCGCCACCACCGGACTATGCGGCACTTCCGACTTCCGCCTCTCCGATTGCACGCGTTGGCCCGAGCGCGCCAAGTGCGGACAGGAGTGTCTCCCCGAAGCCCTGCGCAACGAGCCCTACACGATCGGCGAAGTCCATATCCCCAAGTCCCGCCGCCAGATCTATCATCTGCCCGTTCTGCTCGCCGGCTTCGTCGCCTGGTACGTCGGGATGTTGTGGCACTCCGAGTATCTGTTCCGCGGCCGCTGGATGACCGCCCTCGGCCTGACTCCGGCCGAGGTCAAGCAGATTGTCCTCTGGTACTCTCCGCACCTGCTCAGCGTCGCTGCTTGCCTGCTGTTCGCCTACGGGGTCGCTTGGCTGCAGACTTGGCTCCCCCGCAAGGGTGTGTGGCAGGGAATTTTCTCCTCCACCTTGCTTTGGACTGCAATCCTGCTCGTGACTCTACCTTTGCTGGTCCGTCTCTCCCGCGATCTGCTCCTGATCGAATTCGGCTACACTCTCGTAGCCACAATCGTGGTCGGAGCCATCATCGGCGCCCTCAGTGGCAAACTCGTACTCCCAGTCTTGGAAGCAAGGTAACTGAGGGTTATCAATGATGCCGTGAACCTTCAGGCGCCCGACGTACATGCCCCAAACATCGAAAGGGTGACTGCCATCACTGACGAGAAGACGATTTCGGGCGAGACTAATGGGTGCGAGGTATTCCCCCATGAAAACAAAACCATCAACACTCGTACCGAAGTCGGAGGAGCCGACCGTCCTGATCCCGATTGAGCAGCAGATTCAGCAACGCGCCTACGAACTCTACGAGCAGCGCGGAAGGACAGACGGTCATGACTTGGACGATTGGTTTCAGGCCGAGTCCGAGATAAAGGGCACAAGGGCGAACGCGGCATAGAGTGGATAGTTGTCGAAATATCCCCATTGCATTGACCCCGACGGGATCGGCCAATTCTCAACGAGTAATTGTAGGGCATCCTGACGCAATTTTATTTTTGCGAATTTTGCGGGAAGGAGCTTTTCAACAGCCACAGGCGGAGAATTTGGCGCAAGCGGCATGGTTCCTCTTTGAGCCAACCCATGCCGGCATCAACCGGATCTCCGTGACAAGGGGATCCAAGAGATTACGTGATCAGTTTCGGTGGGTGTTCTGATGCAACATGTCGAGAACGGATTGCAGCGAAGGCAGAGGCCTCCCGCTCATATTTGTTGATGAATCGTCGGTTCTGGAGGAGTGCTCAGAATCTGCTGAATGTGCACATCCACCTGTCGGAGAACAGCAGGCGCAACGGGGTAGCCGTCACTTTCGTTAACGACCCTCGTCACCGTCCTGCCAGAGTGACGGGCAAGGGGGGAAGCAACCCCTAAGGTCGTGGCACCCTCTGTACCTGGTCCACTGAGTGGAATGGTTGAGTGGCTCGTTTACGGCACAATGGGGAGAATCAGAGCTGAAGGACGAGATTTGTCGTGGTAGATGACGTTTGTTGCTTTGACCATGTGCGTTCCACGCGCTTGGTCCTCGCCCGTATTCAGGTTTCGATCGAATCGCGGGAAGTTGCTGCTGGAAACCTCGAGGCGCAGTTTGTGTCCTGGCAGGAAAACATTGCTCGTCGCCCAGAGATCCATGCTGATGTGATAGACATCCCCGGGATTTGCCAGTTCCGGCTTCTCCTGCGAATTGCGGTAGCGCAAGCGCAGAATGCCTTCCGTCAAATTCTGCGCAAATCCGTTCGGCCAAACGTCAACCAGTTCTCCGGTAAAGTCGGTGTCTACGGCAGAACTGCTGACATAGAGATCGAGGGAAATCGGGCCCGTAACTTCGGTCTCCTGGGCAAAGGCTGGCGAAGAGAATACGAGTACGTCACCACGCGCTTCGGCAGGCCGCTGGTCCTCGGGACCGATACCCGATGGCAGCGATTCGCAACAAAGGGGCCCGCCGATCGTGGGAACCGCGTCACTCGGGTCGTACACATATTGATCGGGCTTCTCTTCGGCAGGCGCGGTTGTACTCAGCGTGCCGCCGCCTTCAAGACCGTTCGCTGGCTTGGCCGAGTGCAGATAGTATCGCGTCGTCTTTGCGCGCTCCAGCGGCCAATCATCTTCTTCGCGCCAGTCGTTCTTGCCCATGACGAAGATTCTTACGGGCTTCTCATGGTCTACTCCATTCGCGATTCCCTTCAGGAGACTGTCGTACCAGCGCAGGGTTACTTCCCCCAGATCGAACGGCAACTTATCTCCAAAATCAACGGCGCCAACTTTCTTGTCATTCCACCCACCGGCATGGCCCCCCACGTAGATCATCAGCCGCTGGCCACGCCGCGCGGCCTCCGTGCCTGCTTCACTCTTGAGGCGCGCATAATTCCTTAAGGTCCCGCCTAGAAAAATGTCGTACCACGCGCCAAGGCTGAACACCGGAACCTGAATCTGCGCGTAGTGATCTTCGATTGACCACTGCTTCCAATAGTCGTCGTAGTTGGGGTGCGTGAGCCAGTCAGTGAAATAGGGCGCCAGTCTTGCAGCCGACGGTGTTTCGAGCACGGGGTACGACCACAGCGGCAGCGTTTGGGTCCAACCCAACGCGTCGCCGCCAGACTCGACGCGCCGGCTCATGGTGTTCTTAGCCAGGCCTGTCGTCCACGACTCGTTAAACCATTGCTCAAACGCTCCACCCTGATAGGTCCAGCCGTCGTGGTAGTTCGACGCCGTATAGTTGGGGCAAATTCCCGCCAGATGAGGCGGCTCGGCAATCGCGGCTAGATACTGCGTCGCGCCGACGTAGGAGCCACCGAACATCCCGACCTTTCCGTTCGAATAGGGGAGCGCAGCCGCCCACTCAACTGTGTCGTAGCCGTCCTGAGATTCATACTTGAACGGGTACCAATCACCCTCCGATGCATATCTCCCCCGGACGTCCTGCGCGATGAGCACGTAGCCGCGGGCCGCGGCCTTCAGGCCATAATGTGCAGTTCCGGTTTTGTCATAGGGCGTCCTGGTCAAGAGCACAGGGAATTTGCCGTCTGCCTTGGGGTGGTAAATGTCGGCTCGCAACGTGACGCCATCACGCATCTTTACTGGCACGCCTCGCTCGACAATCACTTCGTAACTGTCCACCGCCTTGACTCCGCTTGGTACCAAGACTGTCAGGGCGACGAAACAATACGCTAGCACTCGAGAATGTACCCTCGCTCGCTTTGCGCGCTCGTCAGACAGCACTCTTCTCATTCATTTCGCCTTTGTTAGATGTGGGCCCGCTTGTCGGTTCGGAGCGTAGGACACTGAAACCGCTCCTGTCAAGGCAAGTCCGCGCTTGAGCAATGACGGTCAACTCTCACCTTACAGTCGCGGCGCTGACCAACATACGGCCATCAGCGTGAACGCAGAACGTGTACCGGCGAAAATCTCGGGTGGTGTGCCTACTGCTTAGGTGGAAAGGCAGGTGGACACGGAGCGGGTTCCACGTGCACGAGGACGTCAGCAACCCAGTTCAATTGACGGCGTGCAACCCGTACCTCATGGGCAATATCGTGTGCCTGGTGGACCGTCATTTCCGGGTCAACCTCAAGGTGCAGATCAACGTGGTACTGAAGTCCCGTGTTGCGGGCGAACAGCTTTTCCACTCCCGCAGTGCCAGGAACGTTGAGCGCGACTTGCCGTATCTGATCGAGAAGATTGGGATCAGGCACGGCGTCTGCTAAACGGGCAGAAGTGTCTTTGGCGACTCTGATTCCGATAAATACCACGATCAGGCCCACCGCCACACCACCATAATGATCGGCAGCAAGAAAGCGGCCAGGATCCCACAGAGTCAGCCCCAGCGCTGCCATGGCAGCGCTGGCCGATATGATATCTGCGAAGTCGTTCCACGCGTCAGCAATGATGGACGCGCTGTGGATGCGCCGGCCAAATCGGAACTTGACGATCGACAGCACAGCCTTCGCTATCAGCGAGATGAGCAACGGGATTAAAGCATAGGCGGCCGGCTTTGAGTGGACCGATCCAACATGCTGCAGCGAGCGATAGCAGATCCCAATCCCGCCCAAAAACAGGATGATGCCGACAAATAAACCTGTGAGAGTCTCGTAACGGCCGTGCCCATACGGATGTCTTTTGCTCGCAGGTCGCGCAGCAATGATGAACCCCAAAAGGACGAACCCGGAAGCGATAACGTCACCCGCGGACTCCAATCCATCGGCAACCACCGAAGTTGAACTGGCCAAAGAGCCGACAACGATTTTCCCGACAGCAAGCAACGCGCTGACCAGAATGCTGGTCAATGCGACCCGCTTCCCGATCTGCATGCTCGATGCTGCCAAAACTCTGCCTCAGCGAAGGTGTAACGGGTTCGTCTGACTCCGAAAATCACTCATCATAAGCAGGACGGCGGCGCTAGCCATCGGCCAGCGAACCATTCAAACAGCCGGACACAAGAATGACTGATGTAAACCACGTTGTTGAAAAACTCCGTTCGGAAAAATCGCCAAAATACAATTGCGTTAGGATCCACCCAAGTTTGACCGATCGTGACCTCCGGCTGGGCGCTGGGCAGATGGTCGAGACTGAGTCCGGCCTCGATCGAGGCCGGACTGAAAGGGCAAGCCGATCGCTGCAAACTCGGAGCGGGCACCAAAAAGGTACACACGTTCCTTTTGATCCGAAGCGACATCAGGAGTCGTGGGCGACGGCATGGAGAAAACTCTGCATCGCCACGGGTCTCGAGGGTGTCGGATTCCATTCACTTCGTCATACCTTTGTTACACTGATGGCGGAGCGGGGCACACCCCTGCCGGTGACTATGAGTCTCGTCGGGCTCATGTCGGCCAGGATGACGCGGCACTATACGCATATCAGTGACAACGCGGCGCGTGAGGCGGTTGAGAAGTTGAATCGTCCAGACTTTGTGGATGATTCGCGGAGCATTCCAGGCGGGATGTGTAAACTATTGAATTAAAAGAGTGGGCGGTTAGCTCAGCTGGTTAGAGCGCCTGCCTTACAAGCAGGAGGTCGCAGGTTCGAGTCCTGCACTGCCCACCATATTTTTCAATCACTTACCGAGTTTACTGAAATCAATCAAGCTTCATCCATCGCCCAGCGAATTGGGCTAAGGCTCTGAAAATGCCTACCATTGGATATCCAGAATGTATTTTTCCGGGGATCCCCGGAACCCGCCACCTTGGTTCGACAAGATTATGTGCCATAATAGTGTTAACAGCAAGATACTTAAAAAGAAGTAGTTGCATGCTATACTGCATGAAATGTTAATAAAACACTTTACATTTTGAGATCATGAGGAGTAGAGTAACTGTGGAGGATCACAGAAAATGCGGACGAGCAGACTTGAGCACATGAAGCGACATCTTCGGCCTGGACGTGTGTACCGCAGAGAAGACCTTCTGCTCTGGTCCCGCAGTGTTGATCGACATCTCAAAGAACTCACTGACGACGGGACCCTCCAGAAGCTCCGTACCGGCTTGTACTACAGCCCTCGTAAATTTGAATTTGGAGAGGCTCCTCCGGACGAGCACGAGCTGGTGAAAGCGTTCTTGAAGACCGACCGTTTTGTCCTGACCTCCCCGAATGCCTACAACCAGTTGGGACTTGGGACAACGCAGCTCTACAACAAACGCGTTGTCTACAACCAGAAACGGCATGGGACATTTCCGCTCGGCAATCGGATGGTCACTTTCGAGCGCCGCATGAATGTTCCAAGGCAACTCTCTCCTGAGTTTCTGCTGGTCGATCTTGTTAATGAACTAGGTGACCTTGCGGAGGATCGGGACGCCGTCCTTTCTCGCGTTCGCGAAAAAGCTAAAGACATGGACCCGAAAAAGCTTTCACGGGCAGTTTCTCTCTACGGCAAGTACTCCACCCAGAAAAAGTTTCAGGAGATGCTGCAACATGCCTGACGCCTTTCTGCATGAGAGAAGCGATTTCAAGGCGCTCGTCGAGACCGTTGCCGACAGAGAGAAGATCAATGATCCGGCTCTCGTGGAAAAGGACTACTGGATCATGCATGCCGTCTTTGGGCTTAAGCAACTTGGCAAGACACAGGAAGGTGTTCAGGGTTTCGAAGATGTTGTGAACCGTGCGGTCATCCAGGTCGCTGTCATGTTCTCGAAGAAACTTCACGTACCGCAGAAGCTGAGTGCGGTCAACCTGGTCTAGGTACCGCAGGTTCTGTTGAGCAGTGACGTCGAGAAAGAATCCGAGGCGGTAGTTGTATGCTCGCAAGGTCTTTTCGCTCTTGCCTTGTTGGTCTTTGCCCTGAAAAAGCTGAAGCTCGGCGAACCACTGAAAGACCGCATCGGTGATTTTTGTCCGACCGGATTCGTCTTGGTCTTGAATAACCGGAACGTTCGCGTCGAGAGCTTCGAAATATGCCTGCTTGCGCTTCTGAGCGTCGATTGCTGCACCGAGGTCGTCGCCAACGGGCTCCCATGGACGGGTGCCGTCGGGCGAGCGAATACCGCAGGAAGTAGGGACCGGCGAGATTAGTCGGTCGGCGCCCGCGCCCAAGATTGACCTTCTGGTAGCGCCGGGCTTTGCCTTTGCCGACCTGCCGATAGAGTGTGACCGCCATATTGCCTCCAGTGCTTAATACCGCGCTGAGGCAAATGATTGAAATTTGGTAGTCACGTACTGTAAATAGCAGAAACTAAAGGTCTGGCAGGAGAGGGAGGGATTCGAACCCTCGATACAGGTGTTAGCCCGTATAACGGTTTAGTAAACTAAGCCGTCCTGGGGCCTGTTGTTCGGATTCAACAATTTACGTCGGATGGCGCGGCCATTTTCGGCGCGCCACGGGGTTGTTCGGGCGCAACTGTGCAGCAAGAGTGCACACGCTGACACCCCAACATCTCAACGCAGGTCCAGTCCTCTCGTGCCCTTCGGGACTCCCACTAGATCGGCCACGCTATCCAGAGTGCCATCGGAGAACGAGCCCAATACCGCCGCCCGCTTCGTGGCCGGCGGATTGCTGAAATCCGGGTGCGAAAGCCAATCCTAGAGGTTCCGCGGAGGAGCGATTCTGGAACAACGTTTCTAACACTGCTGTTGTAATGCTGTGGTGGCGAGCTAGCATTGTTTTGGGATCTCGATAGGGGCCCTTTGGCGTACAGTACTTCATTTACGTCCACTCCGCCCCTGGTCTGATCGACATCCCGCCCTACACCGTAGCACGACCCCTGGCCGGCTATTTGATTGGGGCCGGCCTCATCATTGCCGGTATGAGCCTCCCGAACGGGAAGACGCATGGTCCGCGCGCCCGTTGGGCGGGGGCTTTTTTTCTCGTTTTCCTGATCTTTAATGTGCCCAAAAAATCCTGGCGTTCCTCCTCCAGCGCAGTTGGGGGCAAGCGCTACACACCCGAGGATTTGAGACGCTGGCGATGGCCGCAACCGCGTTCGTTCTGGCCCCGCGTTCCGAGCGGAAGGGGATGATTTTCTGCGAAGGCCTTTCTACGTGGGGAGGACGGCGCAAGCTGGCGGCATCCTTTTCGCGATCTCGCTCGTCACCTTTGGCATCTTCCACGTCAGGCATCCCAGCGTTATCGCTTCGTTGATTCCCGACTGGATTCCGGGGCACCTGTTCTGGGTCTATTTTACCGCCGCGGGTTTCCTTGCGGCGGCACTGAGCATCACTTCGGGCAGAGTGACGCGCCTGGCGGGCAGCCTGCTAGCGGCGATGTTTTTCATTTGGGTCGTGGTGCTTCATAGCCCTAGGAGTCTGTCGGGGATAGGAAAAACGGTTGTTGGTTTTGCCTCCGATGGCGCATTGAGTCTCACCGAATCGGAGGCGGCACCGGATTCAGCCGGAGAATGCTTCTTCCGCCCGGCTTC
>Ga0181523_10003007_pt1 | contig 15711 bp, 10 predicted proteins | sample PEATcosm2014_Bin_43_FD_119752 | JGI IMG/M metagenome (GOLD analysis project Ga0181523, IMG submission 119752) | Peatland microbial communities from MTU Mesocosm Facility, Houghton, MI, USA - PEATcosm2014_Bin05_30_metaG | ecosystem: Environmental > Terrestrial > Soil > Wetlands > Peat | place...
CAAGCGTCTGCTGCGGTTGGATGTCGAGGACAACACTCTTGCCGGTCGCCGGGCAAACTGGACGCCTCCGCCCCTGCCAGATCGTGGATGGTTGAGGCTTTATGTGGAGCATGTTCAGCAGGCAGACAAAGGCGCCGATCTCGATTTTCTCGTGGGACGGAGCGGGGCGCGCGTGGCACGCGACTCGCACTGAGAGCGATCGAGACTTGGTATTGGATTTCTAACCCAGCCACTGCGGGTTTTGATAGGTCCCGTCGAAGTTGTGGGTCGTTTTGTAGAGTTCGTACTCCCCCTTGCCCGCCGCGGATGCAGTTCTAGCCAGCAACTGCGCGACTTCTTCCTTCTCCATGGGGTGAAAGCTGCGGGCAGCATCGAGAGCCTGCTGCACGATGGGCAACGAATCGCAGCCCGTGATCACCACGCTAGTCGGCAGGTTCATGGCATAGTGCAGACATTCGGTGCCGGAGGCGGTTTTGCTGCGCAGAATAATACTGTCGCCCATGGGCTTCATGCCGAGCACCCCAATATCATGTTTTACCAGCACGGGGAGCACTTTCTTTTCGAAGCTGTCATAGTGTGCGTCCATGACATTCAGCGGCATCTGCACGGCGTCGAACGTGAACTGGTGGGCGAATGCCGTTTCAGCATCTTGAGATGAATGTCGGGACTCTTGTGTCCGGTAAAACCGATGTAACGGATCTTTCCTTGTTTCCGGGCGGCGAGCGCTGCCTCCATGCTGCCGCCTTCTCCAAAAATTCGGGCTGGATCGGTCTCGCGAATGACCTCGTGAAATTGCAGGAGATCGATGTGATCGGTTTGCAGCCGGCGAAGCGACTCTTCCAGTTGCTGCTCGGCAGCCTGCCTGGTTTGTCCATCGACCTTGGTCATGAGGAACGCCTTCTGACGGTAGCCGTCGCGCAACGCTTTGCCCATGCGGATTTCGCTGATTCCCCCGTTGTAGTCCCAGCAGTTGTCCAGGAAGTTGACGCCACTGTCCAGCGCGGTGCGGACGATGCGAATGCTTTCCTGTTCCTCCGATATTTTTCCTATGTGATAACCGCCAATTCCAATGAGCGACACTTTCTCACCCGTATGGCCCAGCACGCGGTGAGGGAAGGAATCCGCCGCGCCGTATAGCTTCGAGCCCAGCGACGTGAGAACCGTTGTTCCTGCCGCCTTCTTAAGAAAGTTTCTGCGATCCATGGTTGTCCTCCGCGGATTGGATGCGTCCGCTTCAGAGAGCGTTTCGGTTGTACTATGCCAGAGACTCAGAATTCGAAGGCGGCGACAAAGGCGGCAACAGTGTCCGCCATTTTCTTCTCGTCGCCGGGCTTTGGCTCGGAGTCGCCATAGGGCCCATTCCGAACGATTGACGGTGGATAGTGTATACACTACGTTGAGCTTTGGCGACGTTCCAAATGCTGTTCCTGAATCCTGCATTTCTGTCTCCACCCACGTGCCCCGAGCGGAAGGGCAGGATATACTTCGCGGGAGACGCAGTTGCAGGCCCCACATTTCTCCATGACTAGATTCTCCAGGGCAGGATTCATTCAGAGTTGCATCTGCCTCATCGTTGGCGGACTTCTCTTAGTGCCGTCTTCTGCCCAGTTGCAATCGAAAGCTCCAGCGGCGGACGCTTCATCCTCGGCCGAACGTGGCATCGATCTTGCGCAGAAGGGCAGGTGCAGGGAAGCGCTGCCCATTCTGAAAAAAGCCGCAGCCCATCTCACGGATAAGCAGCTCAAGTACCGCGCGCTCATGGCAACCGCTCGATGCGCCATGAGCCTTGACCAGACCGAGACCACGGTCGAAGCGTTGCTTGTGCTCAACCGCGAGTTTCCCCACGATCCTGACGTGCTGTACAGCACGACCCACTTCTATTCGGAACTCGCTTCCCGGGCTGCGCAGGAATTGGCGGCAACGGCTCCGACCTCGCATCAGGCGGAACAGCTGGAGGCCGAAGCTTTCGAGTCGCAGCAGAACTGGGCCAGAGCGATCGCGGAATATAAAAAGATTCTGGAGCAGGATCCCAAGGTGCCTGGCATTCACTATCGCGTGGGTCGGATCTTTCTTTCAAAATCTCCGCCGGAAGTTGATAGCGCCAAGGCAGAGTTTGATGAAGAATTAAAGATCGATTCCGACAATGCTTCCGCGGAGTTCATGCTGGGCGAGATTGCTCGTCAAGCCGGGCAGTGGGACGACGCCATCGGACATTTTTCGCGAGCGTCGAAGCTCGATGAAGGATTCCAGGAGGCATATCTGGCGCTCGGGATGTCGCTCAATTCGGCAGGGAAGTTCTCGGACGCGATTGCACCCCTACAAAACTATGTGAAGATGCAGCCGGGAGATCCAGCGGGCCACTACCAGTTGGCCACTGCCTACGCACGCACCGGGCATAAGCCGGAAGCGGATCGCGAGATGGCGCTGCAACGAGATGCTTCGGAGAAGAGTCCGCCGGGAGCGCAGACACCCAGGTGAATCAGCGACGCGATCGGGAGGTTCGGTGAATGGCGCAAAGCCGAAGCGAAGGATGGAGCGTAGTTTCCCGCCGCCGCTTCGTTCAGACGCTAAGCATGGCTGGGATCGGGAGCGTCCTCGCGAGCACGGGTCGCCTCACGGCTTCCACTTTTCCCGGTCAGCCGCCATCCCCTGACTTCGAAGAGATTTCTGCTTCCGCCACCGGCATCTCGTGGGTTCATGTGAGTGGGCGTTCCTCAATGGCTCATTTGCCCGAGACGGTGGGAGCCGGCTGCGCCTTTCTCGATTACGACAACGACGGCTGGATGGACATCTACCTGGTCAATAGCGGCCGCTGCGACTTCTACGAGCCCGCTCAGCCACTGCGCAATGCGCTCTATCGCAATAATCGCGACGGTACTTTTACCGACGTGACCCAGAAAGCCGGCGTGCCGGGCGACGCCTACGGCATGGGCGTTGCCGTTGGTGACTACGATGGCGACGGGTTTCCCGACCTCTACGTCACGCAGTATCCGCACAGCATTCTCTACCACAACAACGGAGACGGCACATTCACCGATGTGACCTCGAAAGCGGGAGTGGCTGCGCCCGGCTGGGCGACCAGCGCGGTGTGGTTTGATTACGATAATGACGGACGTCTCGATCTTTTTGTCTGTCACTTCGTTGACTATAGTAAGTCCAAGCTCAAGTTTTGCGGCGATACCCTGAGTGGTGAGCGTTTCTACTGCATTCCAAGCATCTACGATCCCATGCCGTGCTGGCTCTTCCACAACAACGGCGACGGAACTTTCACCGATGTGAGCAAAGAATCGGGTATTTCACAGTCACTCGCAAAGGCGTGGGGCGTGGTCGCCGCAGACTTGAACAACGATGGCCGGATGGATCTCTATGTGACCAACGACACCGTTCCCAACTTTCTGTTTGCGAATCGCGGCAAGGGACGGTTTGAAGAAATAGGGCTGCTCGCGGGCGTTGGGGTAAATGTTTTTGGCAAACCACGCTCAGGGATGGGAGTGGATGCCGCGGACTACGATCAGGATGGCCGGATCGATCTGTTCGAAGCCAATGTCGATCACGAGATGTATTCCCTCTACCACAATGATGGCAACGAGGCCTTCAGCGATGTTGCCAATCCGACGGGCCTGGGCGCAGCCACGCGCATGATGAGCGGATGGGGACTCAAATTCTTCGACTACGACAACGATGGCGATCTGGATCTTCTGCTCTGCAATGGTCATCCCGACGACTCCGTCGACAAAAGAGTCGAAGGTGTGAAGTTTCTTGAACCGTTGCTGCTCTTTCACAATACCGGGAAAGGTTTCGAGAATGTCAGCCAGCGCAGCGGGCCGGTTTTTTCCAAGCCTCTTTCTGGACGCGGTCTGGCGTTGGGCGACTTCGACAATGATGGTTCGGTGGACGTGCTGGTGGCCCAGAACAATGCGGCGCCCGTTCTCCTGCGCAACAACGTTGGTCGCCAGAACCATTGGCTGGGCGTGCGACTGGTGGGCACGAAGACGAACATCGATGCCATTGGAGCCAAGATCACTTATCAATCTGGAGATTTGAAGCGTCATCACTTCAAAGTGGGTGGAGGCAGCTATCTCTCTTCGCACGATCCGCGCATGGTTCTGGGATTAGGCAAGAGATCCAAAATCGACTGGCTGGAAATACAATGGCCGCAGCCGAGTGGAAAGACGGAACGGTTCGTGGAATTGCCGATTGATAGCTATATCACCATCGTCGAAGGACAGGGCAAATGGAAGTAGTCAGGGATTTCTGCGAGATACCTGCTGCCCGAAACGACCGCAGGGGGCGGCTGGCTTCAGCATTCAATTTGCGCTGCATCGCGGTCTCCGCAGCCCTCATACTTACTCCACTTCAATTTCAATGTGTGACAGCCCAAGGCCAGATTGCGACCGGCAGGCCTCAAGGCTCAGGCAGCCAAAATCAGTCTAGTCGGGCGGAGCCGAACGAGACCGGCCTTGCCGCCGGTCAAGAAGCCGAAGCCGAACTTCAGACTGGGACTGCCCTCACCAGAAAGGGAGCTTTCGAAGAGGCCATCCCGCACCTGCTGGCAGCGCGCGGGCGAGTCGCCAATGAATACGCCGCGAGCTTCAACCTCGCGCTCAGCTATGTGGGAACCAGCCAGTTCAAGAAGGCAATTCAGATCCTGAACGATTTGCGGAACGGAGGCCACGACGGCGTCGACGTCGAGAATCTATTGACGCAGGCGTACATCGGAAACGCGCAGCCCCAACAAGCCCTGCTATCTCTGCAGAAGGCCGCCGCCCTGTCGCCACGAAACGAGAAGCTCTATGCCTTCGTTGCCGATGCCTGTATGGACAACAAGGATTATCGTCTTGGGCTCAAAGTCGTAGACGTCGGATTACGCGATTTGCCGCAATCGGCGCGACTCCACTACGAACGAGCCATGTTTCTCACTCAACTCGATCAGTTTGACCAGGCCAGGCCAGCGTTTGAGTTGGCGGCCAAACTCGCCCCGGGCAGTGAGATCGGCTACTTGGCTCTGGCTCACGAAGAGCTATTCGAGGGGAATATCCCCGATGCCATCCGAACCGCGCGAGAAGCAGTCGGGAAAGGTTATCAGAATCATGCCTTGTTGACCGTGCTCGGGGAAGCTTTGATTCGTTCCGGGATCAGTCCGGGACAGCCAGAGTTCGCCGAGGCACAAATATCTCTGGAGAAGGCAGTCGCTAGCCAGCCGAACGATCCGACTTCGCAGATCGCTCTGGGCAGCCTCTACCTCGCCAGTGGTCGCCTGGAAGATGCGATTGCGCATCTCGAAATCGCGCGCCATCTCGAGCCTGGCCAACCATCCGTCTACGCCAACCTGGCGAAGGCTTACGAGCGACGCGGAGACACCCGGTCGGCGCAAGAAGCGCTTGCAGCTCTTGAGAAATTAAATCAGGAACAGGCTAACCGCATCCGTTCCGCTCCCGGAGATCGTAAGGCGGGTTATGCGGGTGGAGCATTGCCGGAAGAAACCTCGGCAACGCCCCACCCGTAACTGGCGATTGATCCATCGCCAAGGACTCATGCTAAGGACTCACGCTCATTTCGCGGATACGCGAGGGAAAGGGCGCTGCACGATACCGACTCCTTCTTTGATCGCAATGATCTGGTCGCTCTTAAGGGTCGCTAGCTTGGTGACGCTGCCGCTCGGCCACTGAATCTCGACTGCGTCTACGTTTGCGTGTGTCCCTAATCCAAAATGGAGGCGCGGATCCTGCGCGGATTGGTAGCTCATGCCGCCTTTTCGTTGGTCGTAAAGAGCGAGGTCCCCAGCCGAGAGCTTCACTCGAGCGCCCACCCCGTCGCGGTTGGACTTCGTGCCGATGAGTAAGATCTCGAGCCAGTGATTGGCATTTCCTCCATCATTCCGCAGGAGTTGTGCCGCCTGGCCATTGTTGTTCACCAGAATGTCGAGATCGCCGTCGTTGTCGAAGTCGGCGATGGCCGCGCCGCGGCTCACCCGGGGCAGCAGAAAATCCGGCCCCAGCTGGTCACTGACATTTTCAAAAATCCCGCGCCCGTTATTGCGGAACATCAGCTTGGGCTCGGCGTAGTGGCAGTCGGCGTGATAGCGCTCGATGTTGTCGAGGACGTGTCCAGTGGCCAGAAAAAGATCGCGCGCGCCGTCATTGTCGTAGTCCATAAAGCGGGTGCCGAACTCGCTCATGTGATAGGTCGCATAGCCGATCTTCGATCGCATGGTCGCATCATCGAATGTATGGTCTCCAAGATTCTGGTAGAACCGTGCGAGTTGCATATCGAGGTGAGCCACCACCAGGTCCATCCGGCCACTCCCGGCAATGTCGGCGGCGTCGGTTCCCATGCCAGCCTCAAATTGACCGTCAGAGCTGACGGCGACGCCGGCGGCATATCCCACTTCGCGAAAAGTTCCGTCGCGGTTGTTGTGAAACAGGAAATTCGGCATGTGGTCGTTGGCAATAAAAATATCCTGCCAGCCGTCATCGTCGTAGTCGAACGTGACGATGCCAAGTCCATTGCCTCCCTTCAACCCCAAGCCAGAAGACTTGGTGACATCGGTAAAAGTGCCGTCGCCGTTGTTGTGATACAGTGTCGGCGGCTGGCCGTGAAAATCGTCGGGATGACAGTAGCTGCGCATCCCCGGGCCCGCGTCGCCGCAGTAGAAATTGCGCTCGGGCGACCAGTCGACGTAGTTGGCGATGACCAGATCAAGCCGGCCATCGTTGTCGTAATCGAACCACGCCGCGCTCGATGCCCAGCGTCCTGAATTTTCCACGCCCGCCCGCGCGGTCACGTCGGTGAAAGTGCCATCCCCGTTATTGTGGTAAAGGATGCATCGACCATAGCCCAGCACAAATAAGTCCGGGAATCCATCGTTGTCGTAGTCGCCCACAGCCACGCCCATGCCGAACAGACCTTCGGCGCCGACGCCTGCTTTACTGGTGATGTCGCTGAAAGTGCCATCTCCGTTATTCCGGTAAAGCGCGCTCCGCAGGGGACGACTCGGGTGGTACACGCGAGTCGCGGCTCCGTTCACCAGGTAGAGGTCAAGCAAGCCATCCTGGTCGTAGTCAATCCAGCCACACCCCGAACCCATCGTCTCGATCAAATACTTTTCTGGGGAAGCGGCGTTGTCATGCTGGAATGTGATCCCTGCGGAACGAGCCACATCAACGAAGGTGACCGCTCGCGTTGGTTCCGGCGAATACCACGCGGGCGGCTTCACAGTCAGCCCCAACCCGATCGCTCCCATGCGTTGCAGCAGTTCGCGTCTTGAAATAGGAGAATGTGTTTTCACGGTAAACGATTCCTGCGCTAATTCCCGCCAGAGTCGTAGAGTACCGCATGTCGGCCGAATCGGGGGTCGAAAGCAACTGTAGCGCTCCACAGGCTTGGCAGTTTTCGACACATCACATTGATCCAGAACACCTTAGTCTCCGAAACGCTCGAAATGGGAGGGGTCGCAGGGGGCCCCGAGAAATATGGTTGACAAACGGATCGAATAAAGTATACAAAATCCCACCATGGGTAAACGTTTCCTTGCGCCGCGTGTCCACTTCGTTCACAAGATGGCAAAACGACGAAGTCTGGACATGCTTTCCGCGACGCTCTTGTCAGCTTTGCAGCCTGAAACCTCGCAACGCTCTTTGCTAGCGTGTGATGGAGGACTTTATATGGTTTCCAAGTCTTTGAGTCGGGTGTTCTGTTGCGTGAGAGCCGCTCTCATGATTCTGCTGGCGCTATGCGTCGCTCCATCCACGTGGGCGCAATTTGGTTCTACCGGAACCGTGGTGATCACGGTTATCGACCAGAGCGGCGGTATTGTGACGGGCGCAGACTTGGAACTTCGCGACCTGGCTACGAACGACATCCGGAAAGTCCGCGTGCCCGAGTCCGGCGGCTACACTTTCAGCAATTTGGTGAACGGCACCTACAAGCTAACCGTCTCCAAGAGTGGATATGCCAGCGAAGTATTTGACTCCGTGCTGGTGCAAGCCTCCCAGACTACCAGCCTCAAAGTAACTCTCAAGGTAGGCGCGGTCACTGAGGTGGTGGAGGTTACGGAGACGGCGACGCCGCTGATCGAGACGACTTCCAATGCAATTGGCACGGCGATCGATCTCAAGCAAATCGAAGATCTCCCGATGGTCGGACGCGACCTGACCCAGTTGTCGCAGTTGGTGCCTGGGTACAGTAACATTCCGGGTCTGGGGGGTACTTGGAGTGGCCTGCCGCAGATCGCGCAGGGGAACAACATCGATGGGGTCATTTCCAGCACGAGCCGAATGAAGTTCTCTGGCAACGGAGAGCCGGATGTACAGCCCCGCCTCGAGAATATTGAGGAAATGACAGTCCAGACCGATCAACTGGACCTGAATCAGGGCTTCGGGGCGGCAAACATGCAGATCAACTTCATCACCCGCCACGGAAGCAACGCATTCCATGGACGTGTATTCGAAGATTTTCGCAACACCGCACTGAATGCTAATAGCTGGGTGAACGATGCTCTGAGCCTGCCAAAGAATGTCATCATTCTGAACGAGTTTGGCGGCAGCGTGGGTGGCCCCATCATCAAGGACAAGTTGTTCTTCTTTGGCAACTTCTCCATGTCCAAGCAGCCCGGCACCATTAACGTACAGAATCCTGTCCTGAATTCGGCGGCGCAGACAGGGATATTCAGCTACATCGACACAAATGGCAATCAGCAGGCGATCAACGTTCTGCAGGTCGGAGCCAACGCCGGGTATACGGGCATTGTGAATACAGCAGTCCTCGGGCAAATAAGCGCGATTCAGGGAGTGCTCTCGAAGGGATCGCTGGCGCCGGTTGTGGGCGACCAGAATCTGAGTACGCTGACCTTTCAGGAGCCCGCTGCCCGCACCATCTATTTCCCAACCGTGCGGGTCGATTACGACATCTCGCAAAAATACCGTCTCAACGTGACGTTCAACGAGACCAAAGGGCAGCCGGTGAGCGCGTTCTATTCGACCTACAATGCGCCTCCGTTTCCGGGAGCAGCTTTTGCCAATCGAGGAGCGCACAACCGGGGCAAGTACTACACCGGCGGCTTAGGCTTCGATTGGACGGTGAGTCCAACGATCCTCAACGAATTTCGCGCTGGCTACCTGTATCACGCAGACTTCAATTCCTATGACGCGCCCCCGCTGTGGCTGACTCAGCCGCAGGTGAACTGGGCGCTGGCCAACTCCGGAGCGTACTACCAGGTTCCGGTCTCCGACTTCTATCCGACCGTGGGTGCCTCGGACACCGCCACCTGGCAACATGCCGCGCACACACTGAAGTTTGGTTTCTCGATGTTCCGGGAGCAAGACCACTACTACAACAATCCGGTAGGGTGGCCGACGATAAATCTCGGCCTTGTCCCTGGCGACCCGGCATTGACTGCCTTTTCCAGCGGGCCGACCGGAACCATTCCCAACGCCAGCACGCAGCAACTCGGTGAGGCGGAAGCCCTGTACGGAACTCTGGCGGGCAGGGTCACCGGAATCAGCACCTCTTACGCGTATATCCCTGCGACCGGTGGATACAGTGGCCCCCAAGGCTACTTTCTTGACGAAGTGCAGAAGTCCTGGGGCCTTTTTGCGCAGGATTCCTACCGCTTCCGCCGAAATCTGACGTTCAACTATGGCCTGCGCTGGGACTTCACCGGCGACGATCACGATCTGACGGGATCGTATCACCAGGCCCTGCCGTCCGCCGTTTTCGGACCTTCCGGTGTTTGGAATGTCTTCAGCCCCGGCTCTCTATCCTCAAACTCCGCCGACCTCAACCCGGCGCTGATTGCAACGTCGCATCAATACAATCCCTGGAACGTGAGTCCTCAGCCGTCTTTTGGTTTTGCCTGGGATCCCTACAACACGGGAAAGACCATCGTTCGCGGCGGATTTTCGCTGCGACGCTATACCGAGCCCTACCAATATTTCTGGAATAACGCTTCCGACTATGGATCGTTCTTCTATCAATTCGCGCAAACCAATGCGAGCAATGTGAGCGCCCCGGGATTCTTCCCCTCCGGCAGTCTGGCTTTGGGTTCAACCCAACCTTGCTACGTAACGGCCGCCACGTGCCCGCCTTACCTGTACGCCCCGCCGACCTATCAGAAGGTCGCGCCGGAGTCCCAGTTCACTTTTGTTAACAATTGGTACGCCAACGATGCGCACGGCATCGACCCCCACATCAAGCAACCATACACTGAATCATGGAACGTGGGCATACAGCACGAATTGAGTAAGGACAATGTGATCGAGGTCCGCTACGTGGGTAGCCGCAGCATTCATCAGTGGACTTCTTACCAGATCAACGAAGTGAATATCCTTCAAACGGGCCAGTATGGTTTCCTGACCAACTTCAAGGCCGCCCAGGCAAATCTGGCGGCCAACAATGCGAGCGGAAATCCGAATTACGCGGGTTCGTTCGCCAGCCATGGCGGTCAGGCGACGCCGCTCTTTGACGCCGCATTCGCTGGAGAATCGGCCGGTGCGGACGGGAGTCTGATTGACTACACGAACCCATCCTTCGTCCAGTTCTTGAATAATGGGGCCGCAGGAACGTTTGCGCAGGCAATGACCACAACCAACGGAACAACCGACTATTTCTGCAATCTGGTCGGCTCGTCGTTCACGCCTTGTACCGCCAACGTGGGCTTCCCGACCGGCGCAGCGGGAGTCGTGCCGATTAACTTCTTTCAGGTGAACCCCTACAATTCCGGCATCGAAACTTCGTACATGACCAACTATGGCTACGCCACCCACAACGGGTTGCAGGTGGATTTCCGCCAGAAACAGTGGCATGGCATGCAGTTCGACGCGAACTACACCTGGAGCCACACGCTGGGAATCAATACCGTGAGCAACTGGACGGGAGTAGCTACCCAGTTTTCGCTGCGCTATCCTCACATGAATTATGGTCCAACTCTCGACCTTCGCCACGTGCTCCATGCCAACGGAACCTACGATCTCCCCTTCGGCCACGGCAAAGCGCTCCTGAACCACAGTGGAGTTCTCGACCGGGTCGTGGGCGGCTGGACTCTGGGAACCATCGTTACCTACCAGACTGGATCTCCCTTTCAGATGGGAGGTGGGTTCGGCACATTTAACGACTACGCCGATGGTGGAATCAATCTGAACGGTGTGACTGTGCAGCAGTTGCAGAAGTCGATTGGCGTGCATCGCGTCAGCTATCAGCAGAACGGAGGAAGCCCGGCTCCATTTGTCGACGTGTTCGATCCGAAGTACATGACGTCGATTTCTGGCGGCCCAGCGAATTCGACCTATATCACTCCGAATTCGACAGCCGGAACCTTTGGCCTTCACCCCTGGCTCTACGGGCCACATCTCTTCGATACCGACATGTCGCTGAACAAGGCCGTTTCCCTCACCGAGCGAGTCAAGTTCAGCCTGCAGGCCGAATTCCTGAACGTATTCAACCATCCGAACTTCGGCACTCCCGATGCTGGAGTTCAGGACACCGGATTCGGAACGACGTCCGGCACTGTGTCTGCTTATTCGAGTTCCCCGAATAGTGGAGCACGCATGCTCGAGCTGCGAGCGAATTTCGAGTTCTGAGAATCGTTGGACGGCCTCGTAGTACCGGCGAATGCATTTTTTGGCTCCCCGCTCTTTGCCCGGAAACCTACATGATGAGATCGATTCGTCGTCCCGGTTCCGTCGCGATTCTCTCGCTGCTTCTTGCGCCGCTTGCGGCTCTGGCTCAGGGCACTCTGGAGGACTATCAACGTGCCGAGCAGTTTCTTCCCGGCAACGTGTGCCATCAGGTTTGCGTCGCGGATGTGACGCCACACTGGATCGAGAAGACCAACCGCTTCTGGTATCGCAAAGCCGGAATGAAGCAGGCTGAGTTCATCCTGGTAGATGCGGAGCAGAACACGAGCGGTCCTGCTTTTGATCACGAGCGTCGAAGGCGCTGAAGTTATCAGCACTCAGAAATTTAACCTAGAAACGAGCGAGGATACGCATGCGTCGGCGCGACTTTCTGCATGGTTTGGCCACCAGTGCCGTTGGGCTTGAACTTCTAGCGCGCAGTGCTGGCGCATCCGCGCAACAGAGCGCTTCGACTGCCCGGAGCCGTGGCAGCAGCCGGAATGCGACCGCAGCCGTCTCAGTGGAAGGTTACACGCTGCTTACTGAGTTCAAGGCTGGCGGCGATTCGTGGAAGGTCTATGAGGATCTGCGGACCCGCGAAGGATCATTGGTATTCCTTTCATCGTCCGGCAAAATGTCCGGCGAAACGCGAGTGCTCGCCAAGAGCGCTGAAGCCTCCATGCCTGAAGGAAGCCCTTACTTGGGGTTCGCTCTCAAGGATATCGGGTTGTCTTCCCCTGATCTTCTTGCCGATCGTCTGCTGCAAAATGGCGACCCTGACCCGGACAAGGTGAAGTCTGCAGCGCCGCCAATGTCCTCGGCTGAGAAGAATCCGCGCAACTGGACGACGTTTGTTGGCACGAAAGAAGCCTACGACGTTACTCCCGTCTACCGCAGTGGCAGCACGCGCACCTATCATCCGATTCAATATTCACCCGAGTTGCGGGAGGCTCTGAAGAACGGGCGGTTCTATGACGGATTAGTTGGCGGATGGATGCCGGCCGTCCGCAAAGTGATTTCTATCTCCGATAATGTGTACTGGGAAGTAATCATATTCGGCGACGTTAGTGCGAACAAAAACAAGTACATCGTGCACACCTGGCATCGCACCGTGCAGATCGAAAATGGCAAGATTGCCAAGGTGGTGTATGGCCACAGCTATCCTGCGTACCCACCCGGGCGCGAGGATCCGCAGCCCGAAGAGTTTTATCGTGCGCTGCTCGCGTTTGCAGAGTATTGGGATGAACAGTTGCACGATTTTGCCCCGGCGATGCTTCCGCAAAACGTTTGGGTTGACATGTCAAAACACTCGTTCGCGAAAGAGCTGATGACGCGGCCGGGTGGCGTGTATCCCAAGTACGGTGCGGTCGACCGCGACTACGCGGGTTCGGAGTATGACGGATTCCAGGACATCTTTACCAGCGCGATCTATACCAATATGGAGTGGGGCCGACTGGAGACGGCCCGGCTCTTCATCGACAACTACTTCACGGAGTATGTCGATTCCAAGGGAATGGTCGATATGCGCGGTCCTGAGACTGCGCAGTTTGGCATGACTCTCTCGCTGTTGGCGCGCTATTTCAGCTATTCCCGCGATAGCGCTTTGATACTAAAACATCGCGAGAAGATCGAAGCCACGGCACAATTGCTGGCCGAAATGCACGACCAGAGTCTCCGGTTGCCGCAGGAGAATCCTGGGTATGGATTGATCCGCGGCTGGAGCGAATCGGACTCCTGCCTGGGGGAGAATCCGTCGCTCTACTGGCAGCCCTACTATGCGAATAGCGCATTTGCGGCGCGCGGTTTCAAAGACATTGCGAGAGCCTGGACCGACTTGGCGCACATCCACTCTTCGCCGGGGATGGAAAAGCTGGCGCAGGGCTGGCTCCAGCGCAGCCAGGTGCTGCAGCAAAGGACTATCGAAAGCATCGAGAAGAATATTCAGAGCGATAAGACGCCGCCGTACATTGGATTGTTTCCCGGCACGACCCTGACTTTCCGCGACTCTCTGGAGAAGGAGCGGCCCAGCCCACAGCAGTGGCCGCACCGTCCCTATGCGGAACTGCTGCAGGCGGACGTGCTGCCGCCGCGCCTCGCGAATCAAGTAATCGACTGCATGAGAGCTTATGGCGCCACCACGCTCGGAGTCGTGGCCAACGTAGGGCGCTTCCAGGAGGATGGCCGCGATATTCTGGGTTTCATTTCGTATGGCTATGCGCAAGCTCTGCTGCGACTGGACCGCATCGAAGAATTCCTGCTATTTCTTTATTCGCACCGCTATCATGCCCATACCCGCGGAAGTTGGACAGCGGGCGAAGTCACCGGCATTACGGGCGATTCTGGAACCTACTGCATACCCGCGCAGCAGACTATACCGCTGCTGGTGCGCTGGATGTTGGTGCTGGAGGATTCCGACGAAGATAGGCTGTATCTTGCAAAAGGCGTGCCGCACGACTGGGTAGTTTCTGGAAAAGAGATTCGGATCGATCATGCCCCGACGCGATGGGGTCGCGTGAGTTTCAGGCTGGCGGCGAACCCGAGCGCGAAGTCGATTGTCGGGCACGTGCAATTGATGGGAGAGAGAGCGCCCCGGGAAGTGCATTTCAAGCTGCGCCTTCCCGAACAAATCGTTCTGCACAGCGCGACCGTGAACGGGCAAGCCGCGTCTCTCGGAGGACTTCATAACGACACAGTCATCATCAAGACGGGGAACGAAAAGATGTTCGAGGTGGTCGGCCAGCTAGCTTGATCGCAGGCCCGCCCCCTCATATGGCGTTCTGCTCTAGCGAAATGCAAGGGACTTTCAAACCATGAAGAAACTTGTCTTAATTGCCCTGACTTTTATTGCCGCGGTTTTCATTGCCCCGGTTCTCGGCTCGGTTGCGCGAGGCGCCGAGGCCTCGCGCGCTGCATTAACCCCGCCGATGGGATGGAATAGCTGGAATCATTTCGCCTGCAAGGTTACGGCCGATGATGTTCGTTCCGCTGCCGACGCCATTGCCAGCAACGGGATGAAGGATGCAGGCTATGTTTACGTGAACATCGACGATTGCTGGGAGGGCGTCCGCGATGAGAAGGGCAGAATTCAACCCAACCAGAAATTCGGCGACATGAAGGCACTCGTGGACTACGTTCATGCGAAGGGACTGAAGATCGGCATTTATTCTTCTCCCGGACCCAAGACCTGTGCGGGGTACGAAGGCAGTTACGGACACGAGGAGCAGGACGCGCAACAGTACGCAGGCTGGGGATTTGACTACCTGAAGTATGACTGGTGTAGCGCCGAAAAAGTCTATTCGCGCAGCCAGATGCCAGAAGTCTACAGGAAAATGCACGACGCACTGATGCGCACCGGCAGGCCGATCGTCTTCAGCCTCTGCCAATATGGCTACGGTCGCGTGTGGAGGTGGGGTGCGGAGGTTGGCGGAAATCTGTGGCGTACCACTGAAGACATCAACGATCATTATGATCGCATGTCGGTCATCGGATTCGATCAGGATGGCTTGGAGCCGTTCGCCGGACCGGGACACTGGAACGATCCTGACATGCTGGAGGTTGGCAACGGCGGCATGAATCATGATGAGTACATCACGCACATGAGTTTGTGGGCACTGCTGGCCGCTCCGCTGCTGGCGGGAAACGACCTGTCGAAAATGACTCCGGAAACCCTCAGTATCCTCACCAACAAGGAAGTCATTGCCGTCGACCAGGATATAAAGGGAGTGCAAGGGCGTCGAGTGGCCCAGGAAGGTCCGCTCGAGGTCTGGGCCAAGCCGCTCGCGGACGGCAGCATCGCGGTCGGTCTTTTCAACCGCGGCGAGTCTACTAATCCTATAACTCTGAGCTTTAAAGACATCGGCGTGCAGGGCTCAGTGAAGCTCCGCGATCTTTGGCAGCACAAGGACCTCGGCCCTTTCAGCGGCGGCTACACCGAAGAGATCCCGCGCCACGGTGCGGTGATGATAGTGGTAAAGGGCCAATGAGCATGATCCATCCCATATCCAGACGGCAGTTTGTCGCAGGCACGGCTGCAGTGGCGGCATCGGCGCTAGTTCCCAATCGCCTGCTGGGAGCGCCAACTTCAGCGACCCAGCGGGTC
>Ga0181523_10003008_pt1 | contig 15709 bp, 22 predicted proteins | sample PEATcosm2014_Bin_43_FD_119752 | JGI IMG/M metagenome (GOLD analysis project Ga0181523, IMG submission 119752) | Peatland microbial communities from MTU Mesocosm Facility, Houghton, MI, USA - PEATcosm2014_Bin05_30_metaG | ecosystem: Environmental > Terrestrial > Soil > Wetlands > Peat | place...
AAGCGTTCATGGCCAACTCCTGTGTGGTGAGATACCAGGAGCATAGCTTCAAAACGCTCTCTACGAGCACTCCTCACTGCTGATTTCTGAAGGATATCAAGGGCGAAGCCCTTGCCTAGTTAGAGGCTTAGTTAAAGATGTCATTCCGAGGCCTGCCAAGCTATTGAAACTACGTTTGATTGATTCGAGTCCTACCTGAGGAGCCATTCTCTCTGTAGTTTCCGAACCCCACATACCGTTCCACATACCGTTCAACCCGCTTGCAAGGCGAGTTGCACGATCTTGCCGTGTGCCTCACGCATATCGGACGATGCCGCATCGCGTTCGCCGGACTGTGGGATCGCTGGAAAGACTTGAGTGGCAACTGGGTCAAGACCTGCTCGATTTTGACCACGGCCCCAAACACTGTGACCTCACCCGTGCATGACCGAATGCCAGTCATTCTCGATCCAGACAGCTACGACCTGTGGCTCGATCCGGGCGTCGATGGATCTTGTTGGTTGAGCCCTCGTCTCATACACAACGCCTCCCGGTCCACTGCTACCTTAATCCGTTAGAATTCACTTTGCGGCGAAATTTGCTGGGTGGGTCGCTAAGAACGCTATGATCTTCTGGAGTGGATATGTCCTCGCAAGCGTTGCCAGCACAGGCTAAACAGCTTTTCCATCATCTTTTTGAGCAAGCGTCACTGGGGATCGCAGTGGAGGATTTAGAGGGGAAGATCTTGGTCGCCAACCCGGCGCTTTGCTCCTTGCTGGGATACCGGGAGGACGAACTGTGCGTCATGAGTTGTTCGGAGTTTGCTAACCCCCGAAGATTCCCAAGACGATTGGGCCCTCTTTCAACAGCTCCGTTCAGGCGTCATCGACCGGTACTCGCTGGAAAAACGCTATGTGAGAAAGGACGGCGCTCAGCTCTGGGGACGTCTGAATGTCTCTCTTTTGAAGGACGGCGATGGAGGATCATCGCCGCTGGTCTTTGCCTTTGTGGAGGACATCACCGAGCGCAGGCGGGCGGAAGAGGCACTCCACGAGAGCAACGAACGTTTTCGTTTGGCGGCTCACGCCGCAAAGATGTATGCGTATGAGTGGGACGTTGCAACCGACGAGGTCATGCGATCCGAGGAATACGCGACTGTCCTTGGTTACAGCGATCCGGAGAAACTGCTTACTCGTCAGCAAGTCTTAGCCACCATTCATCCAGAAGACCGCGCATTGTTGGTCGGTGCGGTTGACGAGCTTACTCCACAGAACCCGACTAAGCAGATTAGTTATCGTGTTTTGCGTCCCGATGGTTCGGTTCTTTGGTTGGAGAAATCCGCGAGAGGCTCCTTTGACGAGCAAAGAAAGCTGCTGCGGATGATTGGAATGGTGGCGGATATTACCGAGCGGAAACAGCTAGAACAGGCACAGCGCGAAAGTGAGGATAAACTGCGACTTCTTCTCGACTCGACTGCCGAAGCCATTTGCGGATGTGATCTTGAGGGCCGATGCACACTCTGCAACCCAGCTTGCCTCCGCATTTTGGGGTACGAACACATGGACGAGTTGCTCGGCAAGAATATGCATGATCTGATTCATCACACTCGTGCAAACGGCATCTTATTTCCCCCCGAGGAGTGTCGAATTACCCGGGCAACTCGAACCGGGGAAGGAGTCCACGCTGACGACGAGGTATTTTGGAGGGCGAACGGAACAAGTTTCCCCACTGAATACTGGTCGCATCCCCAGCGGAGAGGGCAAGAAGTTGTCGGGACAGTGGTCACGTTTATCGACATCACCGATCGCAAATTGACGGAAGTAGCGCTCGCAAACGTTAGCCGTAGGTTAATTGAGGCACAGGAACAGGAGCGTGCCCGGATCGGCAGAGAGCTTCATGACGACATCGGTCAACGTCTGGCGCTGTTGGCCGTCGAGTTACAACAACTCAAGGAAGATCCTTCCAATTTGCCAGAAATCCGCGGCCGTATCGGCGAACTCCAGAAGCAGACCACGGAGATGGCCACCGATATTCAATCCTTGTCGCACGAGTTGCATTCGGCAAAACTGCAATATCTGGGCATTGCTGCGGCCATGAGAGGCTTCTGCACAGAATTCGACGCGGCAAAAAGTGGAAATTGATTTCAAAACCCGCGATCTGCCAAGCCCTTTATCTTCGGACCTTTCTCTGTGCCTCTTCCGAGTTCTGCAAGAAGCTCTGCACAATTCGGCTAAACATAGTGGAGTGCGGCACTTCGAAGTGCAATTGTGGGGATCGTCGGATGAGATTCATCTCACGGTGAGCGACTCCGGCGCAGGCTTTGACCGCGAAGCGGCAAAGCAGAGCCGAGGGCTTGGCCTCATCAGCATGGAGGAGCGACTGAAACTGCTGAACGGTACATTTTCAATCGAGTCGCAACCGCAGAGCGGGACTACGATCCACGCTCGCGTTCCTTTCAGTTCGGAAAGCGATTCCATCCGTGCTGCCGGCTGAAAGTCACATGCTGGTTCAGTTATTCCCTGCAAATCCCCTGGAAGACTTGCTTATCTTCCTCGTAGGAAAAGCTGCTCAATCCGCGGCAGTGAAATGGTAACCTGACAATCCGCTACTGATAAATTGCCTGTCCGCAAGAACCGCCCCCACAGCCGATAACACTTCGCTTCCAGCAGATGCTTTAACCACGTAGCCCAGCGCCCCTACGCTGAGAGCTTCTTGCACCACATCGGCAGACGATTCCTGGCTTACAAAAAGTATTTTGGACTTGGGGCAGAGCTTGTGGATTCGTCGCGCGGCCTCGATTCCATTCAGCGTTGGAAGCCCGATGTCCAGCACAATCAAGTCCGGTTGCAATTCTTCGGCTTTGTGAACCGCTTCTAGTCCGTCTGAGGTCTCCCCGACGATTTGCGTTTCCGGTTTTCTCCCCAGCGTCGAACAGATCAATCGTCGAAACGGCTCGTAGTCATCGACCACGAGAACCCGGACTGTTGACATTTCCATGCAGCCTCCGCCTTTAAGGCTTAAACCCGACTCTGCGATTTTAGTTGCTGAATTCTTATGAGTATTTCACCGGCGCTGGTTCAGGTCATTGCGGAAGCGCAATCCAAGGGGCGGCACTGCCAGATAGCAAACGCTATATTGGGAGACAGTTACCACTGCGGCTACAATGAACGGCATCAAGCGGTCTTACGCTCTTCGCCGCAGCCCTCCCGCAGTAGCCGCAACTCGGTTTGTGGAACCCTAAAACTCGTCGAGCCGCAATCCAAGCACACCAACATCTTCGGGAATATAAGGACGCCGGGTTCGTCCAGATTCTTGCGGCCGGAGAGATGAATGCATATCTCAGACGGAAATTCCGCCTGATGACCAGCACACTTGCAATTCATAACAACCTCGTTTACGAAGCCAGAATCAGGGTAGGATGCTGGGGAACGTCTATATGTGACTTCAATCACATCACATCGTGACAGCCTTTGTGGCGTTATCCGGCGACTCAAAACCCCAGTAGCCGGGTGAAATCTGGTTTCGTCAATTGACAGTTCCCGGCAATCGAGTCCGCGTCAAGGCGAGAGGGTGTTGCCCGTTCGTCAAGAGCAACCGATCAGTCCGTCGCATCATTTTCCAGGGTGTGGTGACTTGCATCCAGCCCGACCTCATCCTCCGCCGCATCCGACAAGGGAGGCGAGCAAGTCGGCAGGTTGTAACGACGGATTGATCGCTCGCCCCGTTGGCGGATATAACTACGGTGGCAACTGGGCAAGTTCCACCGGTGGGATTTTTCACCCACTAGGACATCCACTAGCATCGCTGCACCCCAACTTAACGGTTTCATGAAGCAGTGGTGCTCGACGCCATTCGGTTACGAAGCTACGCAAGCTAACCGTTGGCTAAAAATGCCAACATGATCCTATGTGAGCAACGGCCACCCCGGGGTGGTTGTATGAACCGGAAACTCCCTCAGAGTCTCTCGGAGTTCTCCAGACATCTGGACGCTGAAGTGGCTCGGAGAAGTTAGAATCGGAAACCACAACCTGGCTCGACAGCTAAGTCCGCCTTGTCTTTGGAGCATTTTTGCCAGCATCTAGGCGAGCGAAGAGGAGATTGCGCAGAGTCTGGAGGGCAACTGGCAAGACGATCTGCTGTTTGTGTTGCAGCAGGAGCAGAGTGGATACGAGTTTTGCCAGAAGCAGATGGCGGAGTGCGGCCGAAAGCTCGCGCAGTGCCTTGCGCAACTGGAAGATCGGAGCGAGGGGGCCACTCTGCCGCAAGAGACGCGGAAGAACCGACTCCAGAAGAAAAAAGGCAATAAGCCGCAGTTTGACTTGCGGGCAGAGTTGTTTCGTATGAGCGGTACGGACCTGACCCAGATCGACGGCGTCGAAATCGCTTCGGCAAGGGCCTCGCAATCGCCGGCCGCGTCATCCGGCTCCAACCAACCCCCAGGAATGGCGTCGTCAAAGGAACGTTCGCCGCCTGTTTAGCTCTATTTGGATTCCGCGACGATGATTTCGCAGTAATCAGTTCGCGGCTTCTTTCACCTGCTGCCTCACGATATTCGACGCGCTTGCAGAAAAATTCGAGTCGCCGCCGTATGCCGCCGTGACCAGTGTTTCGCCCACTTTCAAAATGGAGATCGTAAACGTGGCCGAGCCGCTGCCCAACGATCCCGTTCCCAGAACAGTTGCGCCATCCATGAACTTGACAGTTTCTCCGTCTGGTACCGCGCCCTCGGTGGAACTAACGACTGCGGTAAAGGTCACCGCCTCTTCATAAGTAGACGGGTTCGCCGAAGACGTGAGCCTGGTTGTGGTCGCCGCCACCCCATCGCCTTGAACCGAAGTGGTAACCAGTACTTTGCCCGAGGAGTCGGTGATTTCTACCTCGCCCGTGCGCACCTCCCGCGCCAGCGGTGCAAAGGTGATGTTCACCACGCACGAACTAAACGCAGATAATGTACCCGTGCAAGTATTGCCACTGCCCAGCGTGAAGTCGCCCTGGGAAGCTATGTCAATCGGGCCAAACGTCGTGGTCGCGGCGATGTCGTAGTTCAGGGTGAGCGTGCTGCTGGACTGCATCTTAACGCTGCCGAAATTCACTGCCACGCGCTGCAACTCCAGGGCGCGGCTAACGGCTCCCGGTTCCGGACAATCTCCGACTGTGCCAGCGTGATCCACGATGAAGAGATCCCCTGATCCATCCACCGCCACACCATAGGGGTAAACCAGTCCGCTGCAGGCTGCGACCTCGGGACCGCACACCGTGGTCTGAGCGCCGCCACCGGCCGGAATCTCAACCACCCGCTTGTTCTTGGAATCGGCGATGAAGAGATCGCCCGCTGCGTCCAACGCCACACCGCTCGGACTGCTCAGTCCGCTGGCCGGCACCGTGATCTGGGCGCCACCGCCAGCTGGAACCTCGACCACCCGGTTGCCGCCGGTATCCGCGATGAAAAGATCGCCCGCTGCATTCAACTTCACATCAAGGGGGTAATGCAGTCCGCTATCCACGGTGACCTGGGCACCACTGCCAGCTGGAACCTCGACCACCCGTCTGTTGTTTGTATCCGCGATGAAGACATTGCCCGCTGCGTCCACGGCCACGCCTCCGGGGTACTTCAACCCACTACCCACAGTAAACTGGGCACCGCCATCGGCCGGGACCTCCACCACCCGGTTGTTGCGGCTATCCCCGATGAAGACATTGCCAGCTCTATCCACTGTCACCCCATTGGGGCCATTCATTCCTGTACCCACAGTGAACTCGGCGGGGCCGCCAGCCGGAGCCTCAATTATCCGGCTATCGTTGCTATCCGCGATGAAGACATTGCCGGTTCTATCCACCGCCACACCACGGGGGCAAAGCAGCCCGCTGGCCGGTACCGTGGTCTGTGCGCCCGTGAACGCTACCTGTTGCGCTTGAGCAGGAGTGGTAATCGCCCCGAGCAGCAAGAGCGCAAACACTCCCGCCGCTATCAGCGTGCCTCGCCTGCGCGTACTCATGGCGGGGAAAGAAGCAAACAAGTCTGCGAAACAAACGCGTCGAGCCGTGCCGCTGGACAGGTTGTTCATCGGACGATCTCCTTTGGGCCGAAACTTAGATCCTCTAATTGATCAACACAGAGCCGTTCAGTTGTTAAAGCGGTTTTTTGCCGCTGGAAGCGAGTAAGAAACGCGAGCCGGAAGGGATCCGGAGGCCATCTCCGAGCACTCGGCAGAGAGCTTAGCTCGTTGCCAAGTGTTTTGCAATACCTACGTGGCTCGGCATGGTTCGGCAACAACAACGATCGGTAAAACACTAAACGACAAGGATGGAACGCGGAATCTAGGCCTTTGAGTCTTGCAACAGCACTACATCGGAATCGGAATGCGCGCGAAGAATGCCTAAATTCTTGCCGTCCGGCGACCAGTGGAGATCAACAATTTGCTCGGAGTTGAAATTGGTGATCTTTAGTCCTGGGGAACTATCTCGTGGCTGCAGCCAAATGTTGTCGACTCCGTTCTTTGACGGCGTAGGCCAACGCTTTTCCGTCGGGAGCGAACTGGAAACCGCTGCCGGTGATCCCCGGTTCAACCTCAAGCAGGAGTGGCGCCACCGCCGAGTCCAGATTGACGACTGCGATTTTGTCCTCGGGTTTCATGACCTCCGGATTCAACGCGTTTACGGCAAGCCACTGTTCCCGGCGATGGACAGACCCCCAGAAGTTAGCCAAACCGTAGAAATCAGCGGTCGTAGATGACGGTGAGAATCAGGCCAAAGGCGTGCGCCTTCCACTCGCCGATCTTTTGATCGGCGTCACGGCCTTGGAACTCGGCTACAGCGTCACCACCGGCAATCTCCGCCACTTCCAGATGATCCCCGGCTTGTCGGTCGTGCAGTTTTGGTCGCGGAAATCTGCAATCACTTTGCAATCACTTAACGTGAACTACCGGGTACTACCATGTCCTTATAGCACCGTCCGTGCTCTGTAAGCCCTTGTATTGACGTTCCGGAATCTTCAGCGAACTGAATCACTCGCGGCCCCACGGTAGTGCGGTTTACCGGTCATTCGGGGGCTGCCCCTTAGACCGGTGTACAATACCCGCATTCCTGGGTCAACGGAGGTAATCGTGCTGATGATGCTCCGGGGAATTGCACTCAAGAGTTTCAGTCGAATCGTCGCTGTAACTTTGGCAACATGCGTCTACACCTTGGGTCAAAGTGGGTCAGCCCCGGTAGACCCGGGCGTGCGCGGCGGCCCAGCGGGTGCCGGCACTCCGCTGAAGGGTCTTACGCCGGACGAAACTGCGTTCTTCCTGGATGGGCAGGCCAGGTTCGCTGAAGTCGAAGTCGTGACCAAGGGCGCGAATAACGGCCTCGGTCCCCGTTTCAACTCCAACCAATGTTTCTCGTGTCACTCGCAGCCCGATGCGGGCGGATCGAGTCCCGCGAAAAATCCCATGCCCGCGGTCGCCAGCTTGAGTGGGGCGAAGAACACAGTGCCGTGGTTCATCACCCAAAATGGCCCTGTCCGCGAAGCGCGGTTCAAACAGAGCAATGGAGTTGCCGACGGATCGGTTCACGACCTGTTCGTAATCACCGGGCGCAGTGACGCCCCAGGTTGCAACATCGCCCAATACGACTTTCTGCCCGCCGGAGATCCGCTCACCGGCCAAGGTGGGAATTCGAACATCATTTTCCGCATTCCGACGCCTGTCTTTGGCGCGGGACTGATCGAAGCGATTCCCGACTCCGCCATCCTTGCCAACATGAAGGCCGACGCATCCCAGAAGCAGGGCCTGGGTATATCCGGGCACGCGAACGCGCACCTAAGCGGAAACGTGAACCTCAGTGCGAACGATGGGACCATCACCCGTTTCGGGTGGAAGGCGCAGAACAAATCCCTGCTCATGTTCGCGGGCGAGGCCTACAACGTCGAGATGGGAATCTCGAACCAGCTTTTCCCGCAAGAGCGCGACGAAACGCCGGGCTGCCTCTTCACCCCCACTCCGAACGACACACTCAACTTCACGACGACTCCCGCGACCTCCGGCACCTCGAGCAGCATTTCGAACCCTGCGGTCATCTCCGACATCGAAGCGTTCGCCAACTTCATGCGGATGCTGGCCCCACCCACTCCCGCTCCCGCCACACCGTCCAGCGAGAAGGGACGCGACACTTTTGCCAAGATAGGTTGTGCCCACTGCCATACGCCCTCGTTTACTACGGGCGCAATGATGGCGAGCGGCTCCTCGACCAGCCCGAGTGCCGCGCTTTCCCATCAGACGGCGAATCTTTTCTCCGACCTTCTCGTCCACCACATGGGCAAAGGCCTCGCCGACGGCATCACGCAAGGAGGCGCCGGCCCCGACGAGTTCCGAACCGCTCCCCTCTGGGGCGTCGGACAACGCGTCTTCTTCCTCCATGACGGACGAACGAGCAACCTGGTAGACGCCATCAGAGACCACAAGAGCCCCGGCAGCGAAGCAAATAAGGTCGTCGAACGTTTCAATAAACTGTCCACTCAGCAGCAGCAGGAAATCATCGATTTCCTGCGCTCGCTCTAGGGAGAAGATCGCTCTCGTGAATCGCAGCCATTTGCGGTCTGTGGAGGTTTCATTTCACAGCCAGCAGGTTGCGGAGCTTGCGAACGGCGAATGGAATCTCCGCTGCGGTCGTGCTGCCAAACCCCAGGACGAAGCCGGAGCGCGACACCCCATCTCGGTAAAAGGGAGAGAGCGGCCAAATCCAAAGGTTCTGTCGGGCGGCCCGCTCGGCAATCTCCAGATCGCGGACCCCACTGGGCAGGGTCACGACGAGATGCATACCGGCCTCGCCCCCGAGTACCTCTAACTTGGAACCGAGTTGCTTGCGAATGCTGTCTACCAGCGCGCTTCTTCGCTCGCGGTAAAGAATCCGCATCCTTCGAATGTGGCGCGCAAAATGCCCTTCACTCATAAAGTCCGCGATCACGTCCTGATAAAAGCTTGGCGGACCAATATCCATGGCACGGCGAACTGACATGAACCGGTCGACCAGATCCGAAGGAATAACGATGTAGCCGAGGCGCAACGAAGGAAATAGGATTTTGCTGAAGGTCCCGATGTAGATCACACGAGCGTTGGCGTCGAGCCCCTGTAAAGACGCAATGGGCAAGCTCTCGTACCGGTATTCGCTATCGTAGTCATCCTCGATGATCCAAGACCCCGTGTCTTGGGCCCAGTCCAGTAATTGGAAGCGTCGCGAAGCGCTCATGGTCACGCCGAGTGGAAATTGATGAGAGGGCGTAACGAATGCGGCGCGAGCCCTGGGGCTTCGCTTGATGCCAGCGGCAACATCCAGGCCTTCCTCGTCAACCGGAACGGGAATGATATGACAGCCAGCTAGAGTGAAGACGGTTTTTGCCAAGCGGTAGCCGGGCTCTTCGACCCAAACGCGACTCCCAGGGTCGAGGAGCACACGTGCCGAAATTTCAAGTGCCTGCTGAGAACCGCTGACGATCATGATTTGTCCTGCTTCGCAGCGTAACGATCGCGCGGTTCTCAGGTAGCTCGCGATCGTCTCCCGGAAAGCCTTGGAGCCCATCTGGCCGCTGTAGTGAGATGAGTTGGCGTCCATATTTCGGCAACGGCGCGCCACCAGGCTCGACCAAATCTGCAGCGGGAATTGATCAAAAGCCACTTGCCCCACTCCGAATGCTCCCCAGCCCTGCAGCCATGGGTCAACCTTAAACCGGGGAAGGGTCGAAGAGCGGCGTGAGACCGGTCGAGGTTCGGAGTCGGTTGCCGCGTGTCGCGCACCCGTTGCCTCGCTTGATGTGACCTGGTCCGGAAGCAAACTGGAAACTACAGTGCCCGCGCCAACCCGACTCTCAAAGTAGCCTTCCGCCAAAAGCTGGGCATACGCATTCAGAACCGGGAAACGCGAAACGCCGATTTCGGATGCCAGCACTCGGGTTGACGGAATCCGCTGCCCAGGGCGCAGGTGTCCCTCGACAATGGCCGCGCGGTAGGCGTCATAGATCTGTCGATGGAGAGCTTTCGGTGTCTTCCGGTCGACCGCAATCATCGGGAGAACGCCGGAGGCTGCTCTGTTCATTTCCGCGGATCATAATGGTCATGTCCAAATTCAGTCAAGTGGGTATTGCCACCGACCACTTTATTTCTCAAACTTGACACAAGATTGTTTCCGGCCGCTGTGCTGGCGAGGACTCCACCGTCGTGGCAACGAATCGTACGTGATCCCGATTGGCGGACGGTTTTGTTTCAGCAGCGACCGCAGCTTGCAGGATTGAGGGGTGTGATGACACTACGTATTCGCCATTGCGTCGAGTGCCCGAACTGCCTTACCCGATATCTGGTTGGCTTCAGTCCATACCGCAACGGATCGTACTTGATGCCTCTTCTGGAAGGGTCCTGTGAGGCATGGACCCTGTATTGTTCGTGCGGTAGGCCGCCCATTTCGACCCGATGGAGTTGCAGTGAGTTAAAGATGTATGCGGTCTCCAATCGAGCTCACGACCGCGGCTATGGCCCTCCGGAGGAAATCGTGTCAATCCCCAGCAAGCCGCGGGTTCTCGGAGCAGACGATCTCATCCAGCCGCCTTAAGCAGTTCGCTCAGTTTGTCCAAGTCCTGGGGGCTGGCGTCGCCGATCATGAAATAGCCAAGGCCGTTGTGGCGCCAGGTCCGAACTTCGAAGGAAAGAGCTGTGCGCAAAGTCTGTTTCTCGCGCACCTCTGTCAGTTCCTCTTCTCGGAAAATAAAGACCGAAATCTGGTGCTGCCGGAGGCGAAAAATCAGTTCCGCGCCCGGCGATTGGCTTAGATAGCTGACCCTTCCACCTACCAGGACGAAAGGCGAACCCTCTAACTCAGGCAGGTTGAAGGTGAAGGGGATCTTGCCCGCAAACCAGGGTTTCACGGTGTGCCGGTCGGTGGAAATAACATCAACCGGGTTCGCGCTGGCGAGAGTTGCCACGTGCTGGTCCACCAGTTCACTGATCAGCCGCTCCTCGCCTCGCCCACGGCGAATGGTCAAAAATAGTGCGCCGCCAATCAGCAGCACGGCGGCAACTGTGGCAATTTCGAAGACGCGAAGCCAGCCCCGCCCCCCCGAGAATAAGGTTGCCGACGGCCGGCGTGCCGCAATGCTCCTCTCAATACGAGCGCGAAAAGCCGGATCTGGCACGAACCTTTGCGCGGCGGCCTTGACCGCCAGCTTCTGCTGAACTTTCGCCACCGCCTCCGCGGCGCAGGTGGCGCATTCACGCAAATGTTGCTGCAGCGCACGCGCCTCGCCGGCTGGGATCTCTCCGTCGAGGTAGGCATCAAGTTTTTCAGTCCAAAGCTCGCAGGCCATATATTTACCGAACCATGATTCAGTGACCTTGTTCAGTTCCCCTGCAACTCTTGCACGGCCTGTCGCAAGGCCCGGCGCGCACGGGACAAACGCGACATCACCGTGCCTATCGGTATGGCAAGCGTTGCAGAGATTTCCTGATACGACATCTCTTCAAATTCACAAAGCAGCAGCACCTCGCGATAAGGCAAGGGCAGCCGGCCTAGAGCCTCCTGCACCAGCTGCCGATCCGAACGCTGCAACAGGATGCTCTCCGGCGTGTCGCTGACCGCGGGAAGATTTTCCTGGTCGCTTTCCATATCCAGCGGTACGGTCGCGGTCGACTTCAGCCCGGTGCGCGAGGTCAAAAAAGTATTACGCAGAATCTGGTAGATCCAGGCGCGGAAATTCGTACCCGGCCGGAACAACGAGAATCCCTTGAGCGCCTTGACGTAAATCTCCTGCACCAGGTCCTCGGCTTCCTGCCGATCCTGCGTCAGCCAGTGGGCAAAGTTATAAAGCCGGTCAAAGAGCGGCATGGCCAGCTCCTCAAACGACCCCGATAACAAGCGTTCTTCCGGCACGCACACAAGAGTAAACCAGCGAACGATCATTCTGGACACCGGCGACATCAGCCAGCTCTCCAAACCGCTGGAGTTCGACACCGTCGACCAGATTCTTCAATCGGCACCAACCAAGGATGTGTTTTTCGTTCCCGGTGAGCACGACGTTCTCGAGGATGACGGCAAGCAGTACTTCGAGCGTTACGGCAAGAACACAAAGGGTGCCGGTTAGTACAGCTTGGATCAGAAGGGCGTGCACCTCATTGGACTCGTCAACGTGATGAACCTGAAGGCTGGAGGCATGGGTTCGCTCGGAGCGGAACAACTGGAGTGGTTGGAAGACGACGTTAGACATCTCTCCAAAAGCACGCCCGTGATTGTGTTCGCTCACATGCCGCTATGGAACATCTACCCGGAATGGGGATGGGGCACCGACGATAGCGCGCGGGCGCTTTCCTACCTGAAGCGTTTCGGCTCGGTGACGGTTCTGAACGGACACATTCATCAAACCATGCAGAAGGTGGAAGGCAACGTCACGTTCCACACCGCAGCTTCGACTGCCTTCCCACAACCCCATCCGGGAGCAGCGCCTTCCCCGGGCCCGATGAAGGTCCCAGCGGAACAGTTACGCGGTCTGTTGGGAGTGACCAACGTGAACTACGTGAGCAAACATCACGCCCTGGCGTTGACCGATTCCACGCTGGAGTAAATCACAGTAGCCAAAACAATCTCGAGTAGAGACGGGGCTAGCTAGCCCCGTCTCAGCCGGGCCACAAATTTCAGTTCGAGCAAGTCAGGGGAGCCACGCCTTCAGCTGAACATACGGGCTTGAGCCCGCGAGGAACATTTCGAGACTTACAAGGAGCAAGCGATGAGAATGAGAACGAGAAAAAGCAGCTGGATTCTTTGCATCGCAACGTCAATGGCGCTGGCCTTGGCCGCACTCCCAACAGTACAGAAGTCGGCGGCCGCGGGTCCGCCAACCGTCGACTTCAAAATTGATAACTTCAGCTTCGCGCCGGCGACGCTCACCGTGAAAGCGGGAACACAGATCACATGGACGAATGCAGATGACATTCCGCACACCCTGGTCAGCGACGGCCAGAGCTTTAAGTCCAAAGTGCTCGACACTGACGAGAAGTTCACGTTTACGGCCAGCAAACCCGGCACGTACTCGTACTTCTGTTCGATTCACCCGAAGATGACCGGAAAACTGGTCGTCGAGTAGGCAGCATCGTGAACCCCTTTGATCCCAAGTCGGCCGTGCTCGCGAAACATGCACAACATGTCGTCCTGGTCCACTTTCCGGTTGCGCTTTTTCTGATGGGAGCCGCTTGCGATTTCGCGTCGCGATGGACGAAAAACGCCACGAAGAGGGCCACTGTAGCGGCTGCGGCACGTCTCAACCTGATCGCCGCAGCAGCTTTCGTTCTACCGACGCTCGCAACCGGCATCGCAGCATGGCAGTGGCAACTCGCGGGGCAGAAATTGAAGGGACCATTATTTCTCCACCTCGCGATGGGATCCGCGTCCAGTCTTCTCATCTGTATGGTTGCGTGGATTAGCCTTCGCCAGCGTCGAGCCCCGGGTTCCACGCTTCCGGCCAGCTACCCACTGCTCGAACTCCTCACCTCAGTGATCGTTGCTCTTACCGCTCACCTCGGCGGTTTCCTGAGTGGTGTCAACGTTCCTGGTTAGGTGCGGAGCCCCTAGTTTGTGCAGAGGGGCAAGAGCCGCTGGTGAGAGTGTTGGCCTCCATTGCGCAGTTGGCGAACACTCACGCGCCGAACTCAATGCCCCTCTGTTCGCGCCCCACCGACACCACGATCGCCGCCAATGTGAACACCACCAGCGCCGTTAGAGCCATGGCGTTTGCGTAGCTGATATGCTCGGCTAGAATCGCCTCCACCGTTGGGACCGAGCTGGCCAGAAGCACGCCACACTGGTAAGCGAATCCGGGAAGGAATCCACGTACCGAGTCCGGCGACAATTCCGAGAGGTGTGCCGGAACAATGCCCCACGCGCCTTGCACCATGAACTGGATCAAGAAAGCTCCAATCACCAGCAATGTCAGAGACGGGGCGTAGGCCCACGGCGGAACCAGCAGGATCGCACAGACCAGTGCCGTAATCATCGATCGGCGGCGTCCGAAGCGGTCGGACAAAAAGCCAACCAGCGTGCCTCCGCAAATCGCTCCCACCATCGAGACGGCAGCAATGGCCGCGACCTGGGTCGGCTTCATGCCCCAATAGCGTTTGAGGAAGGTTGGGAACATATCCTGCGTGCCATGCGAGGAAAAGTTCATCATCATCATCAAAAGGGTCAAATAGAGAAACAATTTCCAGTTGGAGAATATAGCGCGACCCAGACCGCTCCAGTTCGGATGGCGAGTTTTCCGCCACACCTCTGATTCCTTCACTTGGAAGCGAACGAAGAGCCCGAGGAGGGCAGGCAGTCCTCCTATAAAAAACATCGGCCGCCAGCCCCAGCGGGGGAAGACAAAGAAGAAACAGCCTGCCGCCAGAAGGTTGCCCAGAGCGTATCCCTGCTGCAGAATCCCGGAGAGAAACCCGCGCAGTCGTGGAGGAACTTTTTCCATCGCGAGCGAAGCACCGACGCCCCACTCTCCGCCCATGCCGATGCCGAACAACGCGCGTAGCACCAGGAATGTAGTGAAACTATGCGCGAAACCGGTTGCCACTTCGACCACGGAGTAAAAGACAAGGTCGATGATCAAGGGAATGCGGCGGCCGTAACGATCGGCCATCAATCCAAAGATGAACGCGCCCAGGGGACGGAACGCCAGCGTCAGCGTAATCGAGATAGCGATGTCTCGGTCAGGCCGGTGAAACTCGTGAGCGATCGCCGTTAGCGCGAAGACGACCAAGAAGAAGTCGAAGGCGTCAAGCGTCCAGCCGAGAAAGCCGGCGAAAACTGCGGGACCATGGCCATCTTTAATTGGCGGCATGGGTGGGTCCGCGGGAACGCTCAAGTCCTCTCCTTTTGCGCCGGCAAATACTATACAACGATGGAACCGGGAAAAGCTTAGAGTCCAAGGTACGCTCGCCTCACTTCATCCATTCTTGCAACGTCATCTGACTTGCCACGAATGCTGATTCGACCTTCGGCAAACACGTAGGTGTAGTCGCTGATCGCCAGTGCGAGGTGCACATTCTGTTCCACCAGGACGATGGTCAGACCCTGTTTCCGCAGGCTGCCCAAGGTCAGGAAAAGTTGTTGCGCCAGCACCGGGGCTAGACCGAGCGAGAGCTCGTCGATCATCAGCACCTCCGGCTCCTGCATCAAGCCGCGGCCCATGGCCAGCATCTGCTGCTCGCCGCCGGAGAGCGTGGAAGACTTCTGCTGGCGGCGTTCTTTCAGGCGGGGGAACAGGCTATAGACGCGTTCCAGGTTTTGTTTCTCTCGCTTGCGGGCCCGCTTCGAGTACCCGCCCATCTCCAGGTTCTCCTCTACAGACATGTCCGGGAAAAGCTGCCGGCCCTCCGGCACCAGCACCAGCCCACGATTTGCCTTGGCATGAGGCGAAAGCCGTGTGATGTCTTCTCCGTGCAACATGACGCGGCCTTTCCAGGCACGCAGACTGCCCATAATGGTGCGCAGACTGGTGGTCTTGCCGGCTCCGTTCGTGCCGATGATAGTGGTTAGTTTCCCGCGCGCAACCTCAAGCGAGATGCCCCACAGCACCTGCACTTCCCCGTATCCAGACTCGACGTTCTCCAGTTGGAGGGCTAAGTCCATTAATCCGTCCTTGTCAATTTGTCAACGATATCGGGAAAGCCCAAGTAGGCTTCGACGACATCCGAATTGTGCACCACTTCATCCGGCTGGCCTTCCG
>Ga0181523_10003009_pt1 | contig 15707 bp, 13 predicted proteins | sample PEATcosm2014_Bin_43_FD_119752 | JGI IMG/M metagenome (GOLD analysis project Ga0181523, IMG submission 119752) | Peatland microbial communities from MTU Mesocosm Facility, Houghton, MI, USA - PEATcosm2014_Bin05_30_metaG | ecosystem: Environmental > Terrestrial > Soil > Wetlands > Peat | place...
ATCGGTCCGCCTGCCGCTCGTTGAACCGCGAATATGCGTTGAGTGCGGGCATGAGCACGAACGAAAGCACCACCGAAACCAGCGCCAGCAGCGGCAGGTTGGCGAAGTCCGACAGTTCCTCAAACATGTGCTGGTCCACCGAGTAGTGAAGGACCCAGTTCGCAGCCCAGAAACCGAAAAGCGTAATCGCGGCCTGCACGAAAATACTTTTCAGAATGTGGCGATGCACATGGTGCCCGAGTTCGTGGGCCAGAACCGCTTCGATCTCCTCCGGCGTGTAGTTGTCGAGCAGCGTGTCGGCTAGTATGATGCGCCGGGTCGCGCCCAGTCCGGTCAGGGCCGCGTTCGCCTTCTTGCTCTTTTCCGAAAGTTTCCAGCGATACACGCCGCGCACCCGCGTTCCGGCCCGCTCGCTCAGCACCACTAAACGCCGCCGCAGATCCTCGTTGTCGAGCGGTTCGAACTTGTAGAAGATGGGAAACAGCACGATCGGGGCCAGTTGCGCCAGAATGATGAACAGTCCCATGAAAAGCGCCCACGCGATCAACCACCAATGCTGCGGCCACTGCCGCAGGGTGAAGTACAACAATTCCACCACGATCGCGCCCAGCACCAGCCCGACCAGAAACCCTTTCACTTCATCCCACGCCCAGGAGCGGAATCTCTGCGTCGAAAGCTTGTATCTTCGCTCCAGCGAGAAACCGTAATAGTCGAACCCAATGCCCAACGCTTTGCTGATCAAAAGCAGCAACAGTAAATACATGAAGAGCGACAGAGAATAATTCTGAAATCCCAGCCGGTACGCCACGTCCCTCAGCCAATCCGACCACCCCGTCACCAACAAGACAATTAGAAACGCGAATCCAACCACGAAATCTGCGATGCTCAGCCACCGCCGGATGCGGTTGTAGCGCTGAGCCTCAGGCGAATCGGCCTGAATCGGAGTGGGATCTTCTGCCATGATTTCTCTAGGAATCGAAATCGTTGTTAGGCCGAGCGGCTAATTAACACCGTTCCTCACGAAGCTCTCGCCGGTGGTCAACAGTTCGCGGACCAACTCCGGCGATGCAGCCTCCGCGTAAAGCCGTAACAGCGGCTCCGTCCCGGACGCGCGAAACAGCAACCACGCTTCCGCTCCATTTCCGTTGGTCGGCGCATCCAGGAAAAACTTCACGCCGTCCTTGTACTCTTTTCTGATGACACGGTAGCGGCCCACCGTCTGCGTGCTCTCCGCCCGAGCGCGCTGAATCCCATTCTGTTTCATCTCTTCCGGAATGTGCAGATCGCGGCGCCCGTAATAATGCGCGCCAAACTCGCGCTGCAACTCCGCCACCAACTGCCCCAGCGGCTTGCCTTCTTCCGCCATCACATTGGCTAGCAGCAGGCAATTTAGCACGCCGTCACGCTCGGGCAGGAATCGCGAGTAGCCAATGCCACCCGACTCTTCTCCTCCCATCAGGATTTCACTTTCCATCATCAGATCGGCAATGTACTTAAAGCCGATAGAGGTTTCGTGTAGTTTCCGCCCATATTTCGCGGCAATGCGATCGATCATTCGGGTGGTATTGAACGCGCGCACTATGTCGCCTGGCCATTTCTTGCGCTCCAGCAGCCATCGCAGAATCACGCAGAAGATTTTGTGCGAGTCCACAAAGCTGCCGTCTTCCGCAACCGCGCCAACACGATCCGCGTCGCCGTCGGTGGCCAATCCCGCGTCACACTTCTCTCTAACTACTGTCTGCTGCAGCATCGCCGTATGCGGTTCAATTGGCTCGGGATTGATCCCAGGAAACAGCGGGTTCAGTTCCTCCCGAATCGCCACGTATTGCACTCCACGTTCGGCAAAGATCCCAGTCAGAACGCCGCGCCCCGAGCCGTACATGGCATCCACGGCAAACTTGAACTTCGTCTTTGCGATCAGGTCCATGTCCGCAAAACTGCAGACGGCAGCGATGTATTCCTTCTTGAAATCGACCTCTTCAACCGCCGCCTTGATTCCCTTCGGCATCGCACCCGCCGCGAGCTCTTCTTCGATCTTCTTCATGATCGCGGGTGTAGCCGACCCTCCAAACTTGGCTTTGAACTTCACCCCATTCCAATTCCACGGATTGTGGCTCGACGTGACCATCACCCCGCCCGCCCCTGCCTGATGCTTCACCGCGTAGGAGACCGCCGGCGTGGGTGTGTAATCATTGGCCAGTTTCACCGGGACGCCGGCCGCCGCAATCAACTCGGCCACGACCTGCGCCGCCCGCGGCGAGGCAAAACGCGCGTCGTACCCCACGAAAACTCCCCGTTGCGCCTCCTCATATTTCAATACGTAGGAAGCGATCGCTCCGGCCACCCGGCGCACATTGTCGAAAGTGAAATCATCCGCGATGATTCCACGCCAGCCGTCGGTTCCGAACTTGATCTCTTGCGCCATGTTTTATCAATTGCGCGTGATCAGTGCAAAATCGCCGCGATGTTACTGGCCACTGATCACTAGACACTGGCCACTTTTTCTACACCAGCTTGTGCATCCTCTTCTCGTCAAGATACTTTACAACCTTCCCCACATCTTGCGCGTGCTGCCGGGTTGTGATCAGAAGGGCGTCGGAAGTTTCCACCACAACCAGATCGCGCACACCCACCGCCGCCACAAACTTTCCGGGAGCATGAATATAGTTGCCGCTCGCATTCATCAGAAAAAAACCAGAACCCGCTACCAGGTTCCCTTCCGGAGGACTGCTCTTGCTGCAGTGATGCTCGTGCAGCGCCGTCCAGGAGCCTAGATCGTTCCACCCAAAATCAGCCGGCAGACAGAAAATGTTTCCTGCCAGCTCACCCTTCGCCGAGCGCGGCTCCAGCACCGCATAGTCAACGCTGATGTTTTCGCACTTCGGATACAGCTTGCGAAACGTCGGGGCAAACTTGCGCGTGCCGAAGGCCGCCGCAATTTCTTCGAGCAGTGGCGCTGTTTTCGGCAGATGCTCCCGGAGCGCGCCGGTCAGCGTGCGAGCGCTCCACAAAAACATACCGCTGTTCCAGAAGTAATTCCCCGCAGCCACAAATTCCGCTGCCTTCGTTGCATCAGGTTTCTCGGTGAAGCGCCGCACCCGCAGAACATCGCCCCGCGCCGCGCTTCCGCCCTCGATGTACCCGTATCCCGTCTCGGCGCGATTCGGCCGGATACCCAGCACAACTATATTCTCACCCGCCGCCGCGATCTCAATCCCGCGTTGCAGTGTCGCGCGATAGCGCTGCTCGTCGCTAATCACGTGATCGGAAGGGAACAGGCCGATCACCGCCTCGGGATTCTCCCGCAAAAGCAGAAACGACGCCAGTCCAATGGCTGGAGCCGTATTCCGTCCGACGGGCTCGGCCAATATCTGCGCCTTCGGCAGTTTCGGAAGCTGCTTCGCAATCGCGGATCGCAGATCTTCGTTGCTGATGATCCAGAGGTTTTTCGCAGGCGCCAGAGGCAGCAAGCGTCCTACCGTCTGCTGAATCATCGTCTGTTTGCCATCGAGTGCGAGCAACTGTTTGGCGCACTTCTTGCGACTAAGCGGCCAGAAGCGTGTGCCGCGCCCTCCGGCCAGAATCACGGGATAGAAGTTCGAGTTTCTAGGTGAACGCATACTTACGCTTGAGTTCAGATTGTTGGATTTCAGATTTCAGAGTTGTCGCTAAAACCTCGCATTTTCCCCAAGTAAATCTAAAATCTGAAATACCTTCCTACATTCTCGTTTCTGGTTCCGGTAGAGCTCTTCCAGGCACGTAAGCCCGCAGAAACTCCAACGCCCATTGCGGCTGCACTGCAAACTTACTAACGCTGGCGGGAACAACCACCGCATCGCCTTTGGCCAGCGTTACCGGATCCGCTCCTTCTGCCTCGATCACTCCGCACCCTTCTACCGCGACCAGAATCTGCACGGAATTCCGCCCCGAGTCGTCCCGCGTGGAAAGTTCCAGCGGTTCCTTCGCCTCAAACATATCGACAACGAAATACGGGGCCCCGACCAGCGCGGCATGCCGGTTCTTGCCGCCCTGCATCTGCTCCGGCGCCGGGCGGATCACTTTGCCCGACCCAACTTTCTCCTTCACCGCCGCCATACCATCTTTCAGATGCAGCTCGCGGGGGCGCCCGTAGTCATAGAGGCGATACGTCGTATCAGACTGTTGCTGCGTCTCCACCACGATCGATCCCGGCCCCAGCGTGTGCACCGTGCCGCCCGCGACATAGATCATGTCGCCAGCATAGACATTGATCCAGTTCAGAACTTCCTCGGCCCGCTGCTGATGAATCGCTTCTTCCAGCTGCGCAGCCGTCACGCCTGGCTTCAAACCCAGCGCAATCTGCGCGCCCGGTTTCGCGTGAGTGATGTACCAGCACTCAGTTTTTCCCCAAGGCTGGCCCACGCGCACAGCTTGCTTATCATCGGGATGTACTTGTACAGAAAGCTTCTCGTGAGGAAAAAGGAACTTCAGCAACAACGGAAACCTTCTCGGGTCTCGCGCCGCCTCGCCCACCAGTTCTCGCTGGTACTCCTCGCTGAGCTGGGCGAGGGTTTTCCCCGTGAGCGGCCCGTTCGCCACCTTGCATTCATCCCCGCTCAGCCAGGCCTCGCCAATCTTTTCTTCGAACTTGTGATTGGGATAAATCGGCGACAAATCGAGCGTGCCCCACGGCCGCGGATCGAATCCCGGAAGCATCAACAATGGATAAAGACTTTCCATGGAAACCTTGCACCCACGAAAAAGGCCGCCCACAAATGGAACGGCCTCTGCCGAACCGAACTATTCTGATGCTCTTGCGCCTTACAGCGCCGAGAAAAATTTCCGCATCCTCTCCAGTCCACGATCGAGTTCCGCCTTCGACGTGGCATACGACACGCGAATGTGCTCGCTTGTCCCAAAGCCCTCGCCCGGAACCGTAGCCACATGAGCTTCACGCAACAGCCGCCCCGCCACGTCGGACGCCGACTTCAGCCCACCTCGCCCCAGAAAGCCCGAAATGTTCGGGTAGGCATAAAACGCGCCTTCCGGCAGCGTGCACCGCACGCCAGGAATCGAGCGCAGTCCCTTCACCACATGATCGCGAAGTTCGATGTACTCCCGCCGCATCTGCTCCACGCACTCCTGCGGCCCCTTCAGCGCGGCCACCGCGGCCTTCTGCACAATCGAGGTCGGGTTCGATGTCGACTGGCTCTGCAGCTTGGCCATCGCGCTGACGACCGCCGCCGGAGCCATAGCGTATCCCAGCCGCCATCCCGTCATCGCGTATGTTTTTGAAAGCGAGCCCAGCACCACAAAACGCTCCTTGTATTCGCGGAGCGACCCGACCGAAAAATTCTTGGCCGTGTAATTCAAATACACATAGCACTCGTCCGAGAGCACCCAAATTCCGCGCTGGTGCGCCAGGCGAATCACCTCGGTCATATCGGACGCGCTCATCACCGCTCCCGAAGGATTCGACGGCGAGTTCAGAATAATGACCTTCGTCCGCGGCGTGATCAGCCGGGCCACCATCTCTGCCGTAACGCGAAAACCCTGCTCCTCGTCCGATTCCAGCAGCACGCAATTCCCGCCGGCATAACGAATAATGTCTTTAAACGAAACCCAGTACGGCACTGGCAGAATCACTTCGTCGCCGTGATCGACCAGCACTTGGATGGCATTGAACAGCGCGTGCTTGCCGCCGGTCGAGGCAATCACTTCCTCGCGCCGGTAATCTGAATCGAAATCGACATTATGGCGGTGAGCGATCGCGTCCCGCAATTCGGCCGTGCCTGGCACGGCGGTGTATTTCGTGAAGTTTCCCTGAATCGCGGCAATGGCAGCGTCCTTGATGTGCTGCGGGGTCGCGAAGTGCGGCTCCCCCGCGCCAAAATCAACCACGTCGATCCCCTGCTGACGCAGTTTGTCCGCCTCGGCCACCACCGCCATGGTGGCGGAGGGCTCGATGCGGTTAATTCTTTCCGTGAGTCTCAGCGCTTCCGTCGTTGCCGTAGTTAAGCTGGCCGTGGTCATGCCTTCCTCTTCTTTTTCCTCGGGACTTCGATGAGTTGTGTGTCCCGAAGTTTGTATGCAGGATCCAATTTTTCCCGCAGCTTTTGTTCCACCGCATCAGGGACCAGATCTTTGACCGGCCCCCCGGCCTGTGCCACCTCGCGCACCAGCCGCGAACTTACGTAGGAATACTTGACAGCCGGCATCATGAACACCGTTTCTAGCGTGGGCTCTAGTTTACGGTTCATCAGCGCCATCTGCAGTTCGTATTCGTAGTCGCTGATGGCGCGAATGCCGCGCAAGACACACATGGCGTCAATCGACTTGGCGTATTCCACCATCAGGCCGTCGAAAGTATCGATGCGGACATTGCTCCAATCGGCCGTGAGCTCTCGTAGCATCTCCAGCCGCTCGCCCAGGCTGAACATCGGAGTCTTCTCTGAATTGCGCAGAATCGCAACCACCAGCTGCTCAAACATCTTGCTGCCTCGCTCAATCAGATCGAGGTGCCCGTTGGTAGGCGGATCAAACGAACCGGGATAGACCGCGATGCCCTTATTCAATCGTCCTCACAGGAAGGCCGTGGGTTCAGCACTTTGAGCAACTGAGACGCAATAGGAGATTTTATGCGGGTGGGAGCAACAATGGCAATCGCGGACTGGAACCGGTAGTGGGTCAGTTTGAGCAAATTTCATTTTGTCATTCCGAATCGGGCTGAAAGCCCGGTGAGGAACCTGCTGTTCGCCGGGCAAACAGCAGGTTCCTCGCGCGATAAGACCGCGCTTCGGAATGACACTTTCAAACTCACCCACTACTCTGGAGCCCCAGAAAAATAGCTCCGAGTGAACCCCGGTTCGGCTACGGGCTCGAATTCTCGGCCTCGGTGCCACCTTACTCGGACCAGCGAATGGTAAACCCGGACGCGGCATCAAGAATACCCGCGCCCGGAGGCAACGAACGTTATCGTTTGGCCGCGATCGGTACCTTGACCGCTTCAGGCGGAGCGCTCGGCATGGTCGTTACGCGCGCCCCCGAAGTCGTTGCCGCCGGGACCGTCGCCGCCGCAGGTTGTGCCGGGCTCTGGGCCAATCCCAGCGATTTGCGTACTTCGGCGTCCAGCTTCGCCATCACGTCTTTGTTGTCTTTCAGAAACTGGCGCGCATTCTCGCGGCCCTGGCCAATGCGCTCGCCTTTGTAGCTGTACCAGGAGCCGGATTTTTCAACAATGTTGCTGTTTGAGGCAATGTCGAGCAGATCACCCTCGCGCGAAATTCCTTCTCCATACAGGATGTCGAACTCCGCTTCGCGGAACGGCGCCGCGACCTTGTTCTTCACGATTTTCACTCTGGTCCGCGAGCCGGTGACGATGTCGCCTTCCTTGATCGCGGCGATGCGGCGAATATCGATGCGCACGGAAGAATAAAATTTCAGCGCCCGTCCGCCGGTGGTCGTTTCCGGATTGCCGAACATCACGCCAATTTTTTCGCGAATCTGGTTGATGAAGATCAGGCAGGTCCTCGACTTCGACACGGTTCCAGTCAGCTTGCGCAGCGCCTGCGACATCAACCGCGCCTGCAGCCCCATGTGACTGTCGCCCATTTCGCCGTCAAGTTCAGCCTTCGGCACCAGCGCCGCAACCGAGTCGACCACCAGCACGTCAATGGCGTTCGAGCGCACCAGCGCTTCGGTAATCTCCAGCGCCTGCTCGCCATAGTCGGGCTGCGAGACCAGCAGGTTGTCCACATCCACGCCGAGTTTCTTGGCATACGCCGGGTCGAGCGCATGCTCGGCGTCGACAAAAGCGGCCATGCCGCCAGTCTTCTGCGCCTCGGCAATCACCTGCAGCGTAATCGTGGTCTTGCCCGAAGACTCCGGCCCAAACACTTCCACCACGCGTCCGCGCGGAAACCCACCCACGCCCAACGCCGCGTCAAATGAGATCGACCCGGTCGGAATCACCGCGATGGGCACGATCGCTTCCTTCGACCCCAACCGCATGATCGAGCCCTTGCCAAATTGCTTTTCAATCTGCGAGACCGCCAGTTCAATCGCCTTGCCCCGTTCGTCCGCCATGGGTGTGGCTCCTTTTAAGAGTGCCGACCTAAATGAAATCTAATCTGGCCGGATTATACATACAGATCGAAGCGAAGAAAAGGCGAATCAAGATAATAACGGTGGAAATCGTCCCGAAACGGGCTATCCAAGGAGGACTCCGCTGCCTCAGGATGACAGATGAGCAGCGGCGATTAGTCGCCAAGAAGGCTACCGCTGCAGCAAGTCCACCGGCGCCGTCACATCATGCACGCGAAAGTACTTCGCCAGCGCCGGATACTTCCGCGCCACGGCCTCATACATCGCATACGCCACATTGCGATACGAAACATGACCCGCCGGCGTAGTTCGCAGCTCGGAAATGTAAACCGCCTCGGCAAAATCCATCTTGAACAGCGCGCGCTTGCGGAACGCCAGCGGAATCGCATACTGCGAATTCTCTGCCGCCTCGGGCGAATTCCCCGCAGCCAGCTTCTCCACCGCCGCCTGCACCCGCCGCATCGCCGCCTCGAACCGTCCGTGCACGCCCGCATCTTCCATGTCCAGCAGCATCTCGTAGCCATGTTGCGTGGTGAATCCCTGCATCACCTGAATGCAGCGCCGGTGTCGATGCATGTCGCGGAACCCGCCCGTATCCATGAGAATGTCGAAGCGGAACTGCTGCCCCGCGCGAAATCCGCGCAGCATCTCGTCATGCTTCCCGCGATGCCGCAGCCCCAGGTCGATGATCTCCCGCCGCCGCCGTTCCCCGGCCACCTGCACGGCCTGCCGAATCTGACGATAAGAATGGTGGCTGTGCTCATACAACAGCGTGGTCGCAATCTCTACTTCGAGCGGCTCTTCATCGAGCAGGTCCACAATCGCCTTCGACGGCGCCAGCGGCTCATCCGCCATCAACTCGCGGGCTGCCTGCCGCAACTCGCGCCGTGTCGCCATCTCATATTCATTCGGATCGGCATACTTCACCAGCGTCGGCGCCACCCGCACCTCGCGCAGCAATTCTGCCTCCGCCCGCGCTCCCAACTCCGGATTCATCGCCCGAATCTGCTCGACTAAATCCCGCAACGATTCCGCGTTGACGTTATACGCCGCGCCGGTCGCGGCCTTCTTCAGCGACTCGCCCAGGATTCTCACTTCTTTATGTGTATGCGACAGCAAATGCGCCACCTGCGTCTCCAGCGTGCGCGCATTCACAATCTCGCCCAGAGAGGTGTTGGTGGCCAAGGGTAAAAGATACCGCGTGATATCGAACGCCCGCGCCTTGAGCGTGCGTTCGTATGTCTCCTGCTTCAAGTCGGCAGGCTTCGGCGTGATGCTGATCAAATACTGCGTCATGTGCGCCGAAAGCGCCTGATACTCGGCGAACAGAAAATCCAGAGTCTCGCGATAGAGCTTGCGGGCGTCATCATCCGAACCAAAATCGGGAACGTAATAGCCGCTCTTCTTGAAATCCTGATAGCGCGTCGACCGTTCCTGCCCATCCCAGCGCTGCTCGTCGGCCAGTTCAATCGCCGCCAGAATCGACAGCCTCTCGACCGCCAGCGCCAGATGCGCCAGGTCCGCAATCGACCGGTGCCCGTAGTGAAAATAGAAAGTGTTCAGAAATTTCTCCGCCTTCTGCGTGCTGATCTCGCGCAGTGACTCCTTCATCGACAGCGCCGATCGCGAATACTTGGCCATGGCGTAAGCCTGAATCTCCGGCTCAGCGCCGAACACGGCGAAGACTTCGGTCGAAGGCTCCTGATTTTTCGCGGGCGATTCGGAGGGCGTCTCGATCGGCACGGTATTCCCGGCCGAGGCGCGCACCATCGATCGGTGCCCGGCGTCCGCAGGAGAAGAGTTCTTGTTAGAAGGATCGGGCATCGTGATCACGTTGGTCGCTGTCTGTGGCATGAGTGCTCGAATGTTACTCGGCGCCCTTGTGGAATAGCAATCCGATTCGCCGCCTCTAGATTCCAAGAGAGGTTCATGTAGGGACGGCCGCCCCCGCCTGTCCAGTCGAGCGTGGCTCGAAGGCCGCGGCCTGCACCATCCAACTGCTGTTCTCTGTCCCAACTCTCCCGCGTATAATTCAGCGTTCGCAATCATTCCACGCAAATTGTCGGGAGATTCTTACATGTCCCTTTCAGGACGAGTAGCCCTCGTCACCGGTGCCTCCCAAGGCATCGGACGCACCGTCGCCCTGCGCCTCGCCAAAGTCGGCGCGACGGTGGCCGTCGCCGCTCGCAATCAGGACAAATTGAATGAACTGGTTGCCGAAATCACCACCGCCGGTGGCAATGCAGTCGCATTCGCTCTCGATGTGTCCGACGAAGAGCAGATCAAATCGACTATCAAGGCCGCCATCGCCCAACTCGGCAAAATCGACATCCTGGTCAACAACGCCGGCATCACCCGCGACCAGCTTGTCATGCGCATGAAGCGGGCCGATTGGGACGCAGTCCTTCAAACGAATCTCACTTCCGCCTATCTCTGTATTCAGGCCGTCATGAGCTCGATGCTGAAGCAGCGCTGGGGACGCATCATCAACATCACCAGCGTCTTCGGCCAGATGGGCCAGGCCGGACAAGCGAACTACTCCGCCTCCAAGGCCGGACTGATCGGCCTGACCATGGCCATCGCCCGCGAAGTCGGCTCGCGCAACATTACCTGCAACGCCGTCGCCCCTGGCTTCATCGAAACCCCCATGACCGCCGTTTTGAGCGACGAATTCAAGCAGACCGCAATCAAACAGATTCCGCTCGGCCGCGTCGGATCCCCCGAAGACGTTGCCAGCGCCGTGACGTTCCTAGCGTCGGACGATGCCTCGTACATCACCGGCCACGTCCTGAACGTAAACGGCGGCATGCTGATGGGGTAGATTCCGGAATCTTCACCACAGAGGACACGGAGGACACAGAGGAAATGCAAGCCAGGCATCCAAATCCTCCAGATTCCTCTGTGTCCCTGGTGTCCTCTGTCGTGAAGAATCTTTCGTTAACTCAGGCGGAATCCTCGGACCAGCTTGCGCAAGCCCGCGAGCTCTTCCTCGAATACGCCCAGTCCCTCGGCTTCAGCCTCTGCTTTCAAGACTTCGATCAGGAACTCGCCCATCTCCCCGGCGACTACGCTCCGCCGCAAGGCCGCCTTCTGCTCGCGGATTGCGAAGGCCAGCTCGCGGGCTGCGTGGCGCTGCACCAGCTCGACCCGGAAATTTGCGAAATGAAGCGCCTCTATCTGCGTTCGCACTTTCGCGGCAAAGGTTTGGGCCGCGCCCTAGCCGATCGCATCATCGCCGAAGCCCGTCAGATCGGCTACCACCGCATGCGGCTCGACACGGTGGAACCGGCGATGAAAGACGCGGTCGCCATGTACCGCAAAATCGGATTCCGAGAGATCGCCCCCTACTGTCCGAACCCGATGTCCGGAGTTATATACATGGAATTGGAATTGTGAGTAGAATTGCACTGTCATGCCCCGCCGCAACCTTGAGCCCGTGCTTGCAACGGCCGGAATATCCTGCTTCTTCTTGATCGTACTGTGGCTCGTTGCTATGCCGTGGCAGCATCTCCTGGAATTGGCTCTGTTCTTCGCCGCACTTACTGGACTGCGTTCGACGTCTGGGGACTCCCGCCGGGCGATCGACAATTGCGAGCTTTCACACGTTCAGCGGTAATCTTCTTTGCCGCAGCGTTGTGTGATGTAGCAATGGCTGCAGCTGGGCTTGGCCGCTTCATGTCGCCCTACCTTTCTTTCTGCTTGCTTCCGATTGGGCAGGGAATCGCCCTCCTGTGGCAGAGATCGCGCCTTTCCGCTTTCCGCGCTCGAGATCGTGCGCTCTTCGCTCATTCGAAAGGTTAAATCCGGAGGGTTCTGATGAAGCCTTTGATCGTAGCGCTTCTGTTGCTGTTCGCTCTTCCCGCCTTCGCCGCCGACAGCAAATCCGTCTCCTACAAAAGCGGCGACGAGACTGTGCAGGGCGTTCTATACACGCCCGCAGGCCACGGCCCGTTCCCCGCGATCATCGTGATCCACGAATGGTGGGGACTGAACGATTGGGTGAAAGACCGGGCCTCGAAACTCGCCGACCAGGGCTACGTCGCCCTCGCCATCGATCTGTATCGCGGCAAAATCGCCGCTACGCCCGACATGGCGCATGAAATCATGCGCGGCGTCCCCGAAGACCGCGCCAAACGTGATCTTCACGCTGCCTTCGAATTTCTCGCGTCTCAGCCCAACGTCAAGAGAGACCGCATCGGCTCGATCGGCTGGTGCATGGGCGGAGGTTACGCGCTCGACGTCGCGCTGCAAGAACCAGCCCTCGCCGCTGACGTCATCAACTACGGCCATCTCGCTACCGACATCGAGGCACTGAAGAAAATCAACGCCCCCATCCTGGGCCTGTTCGGCGCGCAGAATCATGGCATCACTCCGGACGACGTTCACAAGTTTGAGCAGACGCTGAAGCAACTCGGCAAGAAAATTGATGTCACCATCTACTCCGACGCCGGTCACGCCTTCGAAAATGAAAATAACAAAGACGGATATCGCGCCGCCGACGCAGCCGACGCCTGGAAGCGCACCCTGGACTTCCTGGCCATGAACCTAAAGAAATAGCGCGGGGATTCCAGAGGCTCGAGAAGCCGTGCCGGACGCCGGGTTTCGCCCGACCCGTTGCTTATACACTGTATAATCAACGATCCATCCTCCATCGGGCACCGCTCTAGTCCATTCCCTTTTCGTATGGCACCAATGTCCCGCTCATGGCACGAATTTCCCACTTGCCAGAAGGTACTGATCTGGTTACTATGGCGCACATCCGAACATGCTCCCAACCATGAATATCGGCGAGACCATCCGCAACTACCGGCTCCAGAAAGGCATGTCTCAAGGCGACATCGAAAAGCGGACCGGCCTGCTGCGCTGCTACCTGTCGCGCGTCGAAAATGGCCACACCATTCCGTCGCTCGATACGCTTTCCAAAATCGCCGGCGCCATGGAACTTCCGCTGTCGCAGTTTTTCGCCGAACCCGGCCACAACAACGGCTCCAAGGGACTGCCCCAGCTTTCCGACGACGAAGTCCGCTTCCTCAGCCAGATCCGCCGCTACTCCACCAGCTTGAACGATAGCGACCGCAAACTGGTTCTCGCCATGGTCAAAAAAATGGCGTCGAACTCTGCGAAATGAGCCTTTAGCCGTTAGCTCTTCGCCTTTAGGTACAACGCACTCTCCATCGCTTCTCTCGTCATTGCCTTGTGTGTTCAAACAGCTCCCGAGAATCTCATCCGAAGAGTCCTTCGTGGGTTGAGCTAAGAGCCGAAGGTCAAGAGCCAAGGGCCGCCCTTACTTTCGTACCATGCCCCTCGGTGACCCATAGGCACCTCGCCCCCGCCTCTCCTCCTTCACTAGACTGTGCATGGAGACACGTGTGACCACCGACGAGGAACTGAACGTTCTCGACACGCAACTGCGCCGGCTGAAGATCGAGTACGAGATCTATTTCAGCAACCCGCAAAAGCGTCCGCCCACCGACGTTGAGTGGAAGGTGCTCAGCATGCTGCGCAAGTTTTCCGACGGCGGCCGGATGAGCTTCTCGCAGCGCTACCGTTACAACGAAATGGCCCAGCGCTACGCCATTTACAGCGACCTCTGGCGCAAGAAGTCCCGCATTCGCGAAGAAGGCTACCGCCGCCCGCAAGACGCTCTGCTCTCGGTCCAGGGAATTCGAGTCGCGGAAGATGAACACAAAGCAGTGCACCACCCGGTGTATGGCGTAAGCCATGCCGCGGCCGCGGCTGCCGCTGGCGCGAATTCCTCTCCGCACTTCACGTTGCACAGCGTCGACCAGGCCGAGCACGAGCAGGTCGAGCGCCTTTACAACACCCTGGTCGCAGCTAAGAAAAAAGCCGGAGAAAATGTCTCTGGCAGCATCGACTCGTTCACCACGTTCGTCCAGAAAAAAACCGAACAAATCCGCAAACAGTACCACTGCGAAAACGTCGAATACTCCGTCGAGATCGCCAACGGCCACGTCAAACTCAAAGCTAAAGCGAAAACCTAAGCGAGGCGATAGTGAGACTGCTGCGACGGATTCTAATCACGGTGGCGATCACGGTCGCAGTTATTCTTGCAGGCACCTACTGGATTGGGCCCATCGCTCTTTCGTTTTACACGGCTAGAAAGGTCCCGCCGGTCGCTCGCGTCGTGCCAACGGAACTGAAAGACCATACGGTTTCGGAAGCTGCCCGAACGAGGCTCTCCTATCTCGGGTATGACTTTGAAGTTCCATGGAGCGACCTCGATCAGTCCAGGACCGAGCTGTACCCCAAGGACAAATCCGAGAAGCGCTCTGTTATCTGCGTCTTTAACTCAGGGCTGCGTCTATGGCTCAAGGTTGTTCCACCACGAGAATTCGCCGGCCTGTGGGCCACGGATTTCAAGACTCCGCCTCGGACGTTTGAAGCAATCTTCGGCCCAGGGAGCGCCAGTTCCGACTACGTTTTTGTCAACAGCGTGTACGGCTTCACCCCTGACAAAATGCACCACTGGTCCCTTTCGCAGCCCACGCACGTTCGAGAGCAAATGGTGCTCATTACAAAATCGATGATGTTGGTAAAGGCGGCGGACTCAGGAATCTTTAATTTGCACACTCAGTCCTACGCAGGCTTTCAGCAGGGCGACCCTCGCGCAGGCCGGGATACAGTCGTGGTTGACCTCTACTCCGGTGACGATCACGTTGAGATGCTCTTTCTACAAAAGGACTACAACAATTCCTTGGGTGTCACCCAGCCTGAAATCAACGCCGTCGTTCAGTCTCTGCACCGGGCCGCACCCAAAGAACTAGCAAGCTCCGAGAAGTAGCGAGGGCCGCCCGACATTACCCATCAGACGCCACCGCCTTCCTGCTAAAATCACAGGTCAACTTCCAAGAAAGCCACTCCCTCATGTCCCGCATCCAGCGCGCTATCCTCAGCGTCACCGACAAAACCAGCTTGGTCGACTTCGCCCGCAAACTCTCCGCCCTCGGCATCGAACTCGTCTCGACCGGAGGCACCGCCAAGCTCCTGCGCGACTCCGGCGTCGCCGTCAAAGACATCTCCGAACTCACCGGATTCCCCGAAATGCTCGATGGCCGCGTCAAAACGCTTCATCCCAAGGTCCACGGCGGCATTCTGCATCGCCGCGAAGATCCTAAACACGTCGCCGCCATAGTCGAACACGGCATCGCCCCCATCGACATGGTGGTCGTCAATCTCTACGCCTTCGAAAAAACTGCCGCCAAGCCCGGAGTCGCCTTCGAAGAATTGATCGAGAACATCGACATCGGTGGCCCGTCGATGATCCGCTCCGCCGCCAAGAATTTTCGCGACGTCGCCATCGTCACGTCCCCCGCCGACTACGACGCCATCGCTGACGAACTGCAACGCGAAGCCGGCGCGCTCTCCCACGCCACCAGATGGCGCCTCGCGCAAAAAGCTTTCGCCACCACCGCAGCCTACGATTCCGCCATCGCCTCCACGCTCGATCGCATCACCCCAGACTCGTCTCAACCGCCCGGAGCCGAGTTCCCGCCCACTCTACGTCTCACGTTCCAAAAAACCCTCGACCTGCGCTACGGCGAAAATCCGCATCAGAAAGCCGCCATGTATTCCGACGGCTCCGGCACTGGCGTGGCCAATGCCCG
>Ga0181523_10003017_pt1 | contig 15685 bp, 4 predicted proteins | sample PEATcosm2014_Bin_43_FD_119752 | JGI IMG/M metagenome (GOLD analysis project Ga0181523, IMG submission 119752) | Peatland microbial communities from MTU Mesocosm Facility, Houghton, MI, USA - PEATcosm2014_Bin05_30_metaG | ecosystem: Environmental > Terrestrial > Soil > Wetlands > Peat | place...
GCCCGCCCATACATAAGTAGGGAAGGACGTTCTTCCCCTGGTTGGAAGGAGTGAGCCATGCACTCTCCCGTTGGACGGAAGGGGGACCCACGATGAGGTCACACAGCGGTCTGCTGCTTAGCCTCGAGGAGACCGCCTTGCTGCTCGGCATCGGACGCTCGACCCTCTACCGGGCTGTGAAGGCCGGTGCGGTGCCATTCCCGGTACACCGGATCGGGGGCTACTGGTACGTGCCGAAGGTGGCGGTGCAGAAATTTCTCGATGGAGAGCAGGTGAAGGCCGCCCACGACATCAGTGTCGATTGAGAAACCCGGCCGTAGCGCTGCTACGGGTCCAAAAGTGATCCGATGTGCTCGGCGGCCCGCTCGTCTTCGCTCGGCAGGACGTCGGTGTAGTGGCGAGCCATGTGGACGGTCGACCAGCCGAGGCGAGCCTGCTTCTGGCGTTCGGGGATGACGGCGTCGAGCGAGGTGGCCTGGAAGTGCCTCAGGGAGTGCAGGTGGATGTCCTTCGGAAGATTGGCGGCGAGGCGCGCTTTGCTGAAGGCGTGACTTACCGAATCAGGATGCGGCGGGGTGTCGCCACCAGGTTCGGCCGAGAAGACGAAGGCATGCGCATGGAGTGAGGCGCCAGCATCAGCCGCGAGATGAGCTTGCAGCGCTCTCAATTGCTCAAGCTGTGCGAGGGTGCCGGGGTCGACGGCGACGACCCGGATGCTGGCCCGGGTCTTAGGGGACTTGACGGTGGCTCCGCCCTGGGATGCCACCACCGACTCCTCGATTGTGATCCTCCCCTTCGTCCGGTCCACGTCTGACCACCGGAGTGCGCACGCCTCTCCGCGTCTGGCTCCGGTTGCGGCGATCACTCGGAGACAAGTCGACAACCGAGGATCGAGGTCCAGTGCTGCCGCCAACAGGCGACGCACCTCAGCCGTCGACGGAGCTCGTACCGCCCGAGGCGCGCCGTCGATCCCCCAGGACGGAAGCTCCGACTCGGCTATCGGGTTCGGCAAGGTGTTGCCGCTCCACTTCCGGGCCAAGCGACACGCCCGGTTGAGGAGGGATCGCACATACCGCACGGTCTCACGGCCGGCTCCGTCGGCCTTGAGCCGGCGGAAGTATCGCTCAACCTCGTAGGGGGTGAGGCTCGAGATCCGCTCCTTGCCGATGGATTTCTCGATGTGGACCTTCCAGACGTTCTCGTAGCGTCGAACGGTGACCGGACTCAGATCTGCCCAGCCGTTCTCCTTCCAGCCCGCGATGGCGTCGTTGACCGTCGTCGTCTGGTTCCACTCCCTCGTCTCGGGCTCGGCCGCGTTCTCGGGTTCCACGTCCTGGCTCAGAACCAGCCGGGATAGTTCCTTCTCGGCGGCCCGCTTCGAGCCCCGGAACAGTTGGCTCTTGTGCCGTACACGGCCCTGCCTGTCCCGCCCCAGGTAGATCCTGAGCTCCCAGGCATCCGCTCCTCGATCTGGTCGCTTGCGAAGGCTGCCTGGCATCGTCCCCCCAAGAACGGTCCCTACGGAGGGTTCTCTTGGAATTGTTGGGACAGCTGTTGGGACAAAGGCTACTGAAGCGAACCAGAAAGTCAAAAACATGCTCTGACCTGGAGCCTGAGAGGAGATTCGAACTCCTGACCTGCGCATTACGAGTGCGCTGCTCTACCGACTGAGCTACCCAGGCAACACCGGCCGCCGGAACAGGACCTGACCCAGGTGTCCGGCGACGGACGGCAATCGTAGGCGCTGGTGAGCACTCCGGCAGCACCGGAGCGGGGTCGCTCAGGCGGGCGCCAAATCCCAGGCCGGCGGCTCGATCACGCCCAGGCGAGCGAAGAGGTTGTCCGAGCGCGACTGGTCGCTCTCATCGGGCTCGCGCCCCGCCAGCGGTGCGAGCGCAGCCCGGAGCCGCAGGCCCGCTGCGAGGTCGAAGAGGTAGCCGGCCACCTCGGCTTCGTTGATGGAGTTGGTGACCACCTCGAGCGCGGCCGCCGCGTTGCCGGAGCGGGCCAGGGCCACCGCCTTCATCCTCGCGAGCGGGTAGGCCAGGTAAGGGTCGCCTTCTCGGGCATCGATGCCGGCCCACACCCGCTCCACGTCGGTCACGTCGTCGTCCCGGGCCCGCGTCCTCAGTCGCAGCTCGAGCATCGAGAGCTCGCATTCGGAGAGGTAGAAGCGCGAGTCCATGTCGGCGAACTGCTGCCAAGCCTCCGCGAACATGGAGCCGGCCCGTTCGAAGTCGCCAGTTCGTAGCGCGCCGCGGCCCAGGTTGAGGATCGCCACGCCGACCCCGAACGGGTAGGGCAGCCGTTCCCAGATCGCCCGGAGTCGCACCAGCGCCTCCTCGGCCTCGGGGACCCTGCCCTGGTCGATGAAGATCTCGGCCACGTTGTTCAATGCCTGCCCCTCACGCAGCTTGTCACCGGCGCGGCCGCCCACTTCACTCGCCCTCCGGTACAGGTCGAGTGACTCCAGCCACTGGCCGGAGTAGAAGGCGGCCGTCCCGAGGTTGTTCAGCACGTTGGACTGGCCGACGAGGTCCCCCAATTCCTCGAAGATCGCCAGAGCCCGGTGACCGAATGCACCGTTGTTCTCCTCGATGGAGAGCGCGCAGATGTCGAGGAGCTGCAACGCGTGTGCCAGTCCTGAGCGGTGGCCCGACGCCTCGGCCTCTTTGCGAGCCGTCGAAGCCCACGTCATGCACTCCCGGTACTTGCCTTGTCGATACCGCACACCGGCGTAGGCGACGGAGATCTCGGCGAGCTCCCGATCGGTCGTGATGCCCGCTTCCATGAGCAGGCCACGCGCCCGGCTGTGGAGCCGGAGCGCCGACGAGTACTTGCTCAGGTGCATGTACAGGACACCGGTCTTGCGCCAGAGGCGCGCCCGAGTGCGCGGGTCGGCCGAAGCCAGCGTGCGAGCACGCGCGTACGCGGCGGAGGCGCCATCATGCTCACCGGAGCGCGCACGGATGTCACCGAGCGACTCCGCCACCGATTCCTGCTCCTCGAGCGCGAGGTCCGAGAGGTGGGCGGCATGACCGAGGGCCTGGTCGAAGAACATGGCAGCCTCGACGTTCGCATAGAGCAGATCCGCCTGCTTCCCGGCCTTGACCAGGTAGTTCCAGGCCGGGCCGTGCGCCTCGGCGAGGTGGTAATGGGTTGCCAGAAGGGCAGCCTGCTCGTCCGTGTCGACCGTCGACTCGAGCAGGTCGCCGATGCGGATGTGGAGTTCGCGGCGCCGGCGGAACGAGACACCCTCGTAAATCGTCTGTCGGAACAGATCGTGACCGAAGCGAAACACCCCAGGTGCCACGGGGCGCACCAACGACGACAGTCGGTCCCAGCGGGACTGCTCACCGGCCTGGGCCCCGAAGACCGCTCCGAGCAGCGCGAGGTCGATGTCCATGCCGAACACCGATGCCTCCTGGACCAGGACTCGATCGGCGGGCGAGAACGCATCGAGGCGCGCCGTGACCAGGGCTTCGACCGTGTCGGGAATGACGTCGAGGGCGCCGCTCTCGCTGGCGGCCATGAGTTCCACGACGAACAGCGCGTTCCCGTTGGCGCGATCGAGGAGGCTCGTCATGACGGTCGAATCCATTGATTTCCCCGCGGGGGTCGACTGCGCGAGGTTCGCCGCGTCTACCGCGTTCAGCGGCTGCAGGTCGACCCTGTCCGTGCCTTCGACGGAGAGGTCGGGACCGTGGCTGGTGGCGCAGATCAACCACGGTTGCCGCCGCGTCTCGGAGACCAGGCTGCCGAGCAGATCGAGCGAGGCCTCGTCCGCCCACTGGGTGTCCTCGAGCACGATCAGCTGGGGTTCGGTGATCGCCGAGGCGAGAAACGACGTCACCGCTTCGTGCGCCCGGGCCCGCCGGAAGGACGGCACGATCTCGTCGCTCTCGCGGGTCGATGCGACGTCCGCGCCGAAGGGTCCGGCGATGAGCGGCAACCACGGTGACAGGTCGGGAGCCAGGCGCGTCACGAGATCCGTCAGTGTCCGGCCGACCTCGTCGCGAGGGAGATCGGGCGCCAGACCCAATGTCCGCCGCAGCAACGGTTCCATGACGCCATAGGGCTTGGACTTGGTGAAGGGCTGGCACGACCAGCGGGAGACGCCCATGTCCATGCCATCGCACATGAGGCGCAGCTCGGCCGCCAAGCGTGTCTTACCGGTACCGACCGAACCGACGATCTCCACCGCGCCACCCTGCCCGGCGATGGCGTTCCGCGCGTGCTCCAGCAGTTGGGCCAGCTCCGCGTCCCGCCCGATGAGGGGGAAGGGCCGGTCGACCTCGTCAACGGCTTCGTCGGTGACCTCGTGCACGATCGCCGCGTCGATCATCGCTTCCTTGCCCTTCACGAGGAAGGGCTCCATGCGCGTGAGGGACAACCACGATCGGCACCGGGCCAGGACCGCTTGGCTCACGACCATCTCCCCCGGCCCCGCCCGCTGCATCAGCCGGGCCGCCAGGTTCACATCGTCCCCCATGACCGTGTAGGTCCGACGGTTCTCCGAGCCCAGGTTCCCGACGAAAACGACGCCGCGGTTGACGCCGGCATGGACTTCGAGTTCCCCCGTGTTGTCGATGATGTCCCTCACGGCACGTACCAGATGCTCGTCGTCGTTGACGCCGGCGGTGGGGACGCCACCAGCCAGGATGAACTTGCCCCCGTCGCCGTAGACGTCGCTCGAGAGCCAGTGCACGCCGTGTCGCGCCACAGCGTCCGCCGTCGCATCGACCAGCCCCTGCAGCAGGGCTCCCACCCGCTCGATCCCGTCGCTGGCGATCACTTCGTCTGTCCTTTTGAAACAGACGAACGCAATCGTCGCCTGGCGGTGCTCGCCGACGCCTTGGGCCTCGATGCCCAGACGCTGCTCGAGCGGGATGAGCCGCTCGAGGTCGGCCCGGGGCCACGCCTGCTCGGGCTCGCTTGGCAACCAGGGCACCGGCTCGGGGTTGCGCCGCAGGAGGTACCCACCCTCGACGGGGGCGCCGACCACCTTGGCGGGCACCTGCTCGGCCACCGCGGCAGTGATCTGGATCTCACCTGCCTCGGCATCGGATTCGCGTTGGAGGGTGGCCGACACGTCGGGCCCGGTCAGCAGGAGCTCGCGGTGTACACCCAAGGGCAGGAAGACCGGGAATGCGCCGCGGTGCACCCCGATGGAGATGCCGAGCCGCACCGTCCCCCCGTCGCGCTGGCGAACCGGCCTGGCGATGAGCCCCCGCATGCCGTGCGACGCCCGGCAGGCCCGGATGGCGTCTCCCTCGCCTGTGAAGAGGACGAGCAGGGCGTCCCCCCCGAACTTGATGATGTCCCCGCCCTCCTCCAGGCAGATGCGGATCATGGAGTCGAAGCACGAATTGAGCAGGTCGGTGAGCTCCTCTGCACCGCGGCGACCCATGGAGGAGAGCTGCTCGGTGAGGCGGGTGAATCCCGAGATGTCGGCAGACACGAGCGTCCCGGCCACCTGACGCGCCGTCTCGTCGGGACGGGTGGCGATCCATTCGGCCGCCAGTCGGGGCACGTAGGGACGCAGTGCGCCCGGCTCGGCGTCGGGAGGAAGCTCGGCTCGGACCGTCAGTGTGACTCTTTCTCCATCACGTCTGGGTGGTGCACATTATTTCAGTGTGAAGGCCAGCGCGTGGGTTTCCGGATCCCCGGTGACCGACACGTTCAGCACGTGGTTGCCCTTGCTCAGACCGGACGTGAGCATGCCGTAGGCGTACACCTTCAGCGCCGACGACCAGGTGAAGGTCTTCCCGGTCGCGGGCTTCGGCGCCGTGGTGCCGTCGATGTTGAGCGGAGTGATGGCGAGACTCGAGGATCCCACGTTGGTGCCGCTGTAGTTGCAGAGCGTGACCGAGAACGCGACGGCGACACCCAGGGGCTCGATGGGCCCCGCGAAGTTGCAGATCTTGTAGGTCACCACATACGTATAGGTCTGCGTCGTGGTGACGCCGGCCTTGGACTTCGCGGTGACCGTGATCGCGTGGGAACCGACCTGGGTCGTCGGCAACGTGGCGCCGCTCGACAGGGTCGTGGTGCCCGTGACAGCGCTGCAGGACGCGATCCCCGACACCGCGTCGGCGCAGCTGTACGTGGCCACCTCCGGCTGGTTGAGCATGTACACGGCGTTGTTCGTCGGATTGATGATCGAAATGGTCGGGGAGGTGTTGTCGATCTCGATGCCCGTGTAGGGCCCCGCCTGGGTGCAGTTGTCCACGTTGTCGCAGACCTGCACCGAGTTCGTCGAGGCATTCGCGTTGCTGGTCCCCGCGGCAATGGACGCCGAGAGAGCGAAGCTGGCCTGGGAGGTCGTAGCCAGGCCCGATTGGGCGTCGGTCGCCGTGCACGGGACCGAGACCGTGCCCGTGTGCCAGCCGGCCGCCGGAGCCGCGCAGGAGACGGCCGGCACCGTGGAGTCGACCTTCGTCGTCACCGTCGACGTGCTGGTGTTGCCCACCTTGTCCGTGGCGGTGATGGTGTAGGTCGTCGCGCCCGAGGGCGGCGTGATCGACCCGCTGGCCGGGACCGAGGTGACCGGTCCGGTGCCGGCCTGGTACGTCAGCGAGGCCAACCCCGACTGGGCGTCGGTCGCGCTCACGTTCAACGTGGTGCCTCCGCTCGTCCAGCCGTTGCCCGAGTGCGGTGCGCTGACCGAGCTCGAGATGGTCGGTGCCGTGGTGTCGACCTGGGTCGTGACCGTCGACGTGCTGGTGTTGCCCACCTTGTCCGTGGCGGTGATGGTGTAGGTCGTCGTGCCCGAGGGCGGCGTGATCGACCCGCTGGCCGGGACCGAGGTGACCGCCCCGGTGCCCGCCTGGTAGGTCAGCGAAGCCAGCCCCGACTGGGCGTCGGTCGCGCTCACGTTCAAGGTGGTGCCCGCGCCAGTCCAGCCGTTGCCCGAGTGCGATGCGCTCACCGAGGTCGAGATGGCCGGCGCCGTGGTGTCGACCTGGGTCGTCACCGTCGTCGTGCTGGTGTTGCCCACGTTGTCGGTGGCGGTGATCGTATAGTTCGTGATCCCCGACGGCGGGGTGATCGGCCCGGTGACCGCGGTGACCGGTCCGGTGCCGGCCTGGTAGGTGAGCGAGGCCAGGCCCGACTGGGCGTCGGTCGCGCTCACGCTCAAGGTGGTGCCCGCGCTCGTCCACCCGTTGCCCGTATGCGGCGCGGTGACGGAGGTCGCGATGGCCGGCGCCGTGGTGTCGACCTGGGTCGTCAACGTCGTCGTGCTGGCGTTGCCCACGTTGTCGGTGGCGGTGATCGTGTAGTTCGTGATCCCCGACGGCGGGGTGATCGACCCGCTGGCCGGGACCGCAGTGGCCGGGCCGGTGCCCGCCTGGTAGGTGAGAGAGGCCAACCCCGACTGGGCGTCGGTCGCGCTCACGTTCAGGGTGGTGCCCGCGCCCGTCCATCCGTTGCCCGAGTGCGGCGCGGTGACGGAGGTCGAGATGGTCGGCAGCGTGTTGTCGATCTCGATGCCCGTGATCGGTCCCGCGGTGGTACAGGTGCCCACGTTGTCGCAGATCTGCACGGAGTTGGTCGAGGCGCTCTGACTGCTGGTCCCCGGCGGCTCCGACGCCGTCAGCGTGAACGTGCCCTGGGAGCCCGACCCGTTGAGCGTGACCCCCGTCTGGTTGGGGGCCAGGCCCGATCCCGCGTCGGTCGCCGTGCAGGTGAACGACGCCGGGCTCGCGTACCAACCGGTGGGTGCCTGGCAGGAGATGGACGGCAACGTCTTGTCGATCATGAAGCCGGAGATGGGCGGAATCGTGACGCAGTTGTCCACGTTGTCGCACAGCTGCCCGGACGACGTGGACGCATCGGCCGTCGACGTCCCTGCCGGGACCGAAGTGGACAGGGTGGTGCTGCCCGCGGTCGAGGTCCCGCCGGCGATGCCCGACTGTGTGTCGGTACCGGTGCACGTCACGCTCTGGTCGGTCGAGAACCAGGTGGTGGGGGCCACGGCGGGAGTGCACATGATGCTGCCTGGTGCCGTGGTGTCCACCTGGGTCGTGATACTGGCCGTGCTGGTGTTGCCGACGAAGTCGGCGGCGGTGACCGTGTAGGTCGTGACGCCCGGCGGTGGCGTGATCGGCCCGGTGACCGGGGTGACCGGCCCGGTGCCGACCTGGTAGGCGAGCGAGGCGACACCCGATCCGGCGTCGGACGCGCTGATGGTCAGCGTGGTGCCGCCGCCCGTCCACCCGTTCCCCGAGTGCGGTGCGCTGATGGAGCTGGAGATGGTGGGTGCCGTGGTGTCGATCTGCACCGCCTGTCTGATCTGGTTGCCGGTGTCCGACGCCGTGACGACGTGCGTCCCGTCGCTCGCCAGCGTGAACGACCCCTGGCCGTTGGAACCCAGGCCGACCGTCTGTGACGCGCCCCCGTCCACCTGGTAGGTCACGGTGGCGCCGGGGGCTCCGGTGAACGTCACGTCGACCGGGCCGTTGTAGAAGCCGTCCACCTCGGTGTCGTTGCCCACCGGGGAGAGCGACGCGCTCAAGCCCGTGCCCAGCCCCGTGCTCTGCACCTGGCTCTCCGGGACCTGGTTGAACTCGACGCCCTTGTCGGAGTCCATGGCGACGTTGCCGTCCCCGTCCACTGCTTGGACGATGTAGGTGATCTTCCCGCTGGTCGGGGCCGGGGCCCCGCCCGTCCAGACGCCGCCGGCGCCCTGGGTCAGGTTGACCGGCGTCCAGGTACCGGCGTTGGTGGTGTCGGTGAACAGGACGAGCACCTCTTTGACCGGGCTGCCGCCGGGCGCCGGCGTGGTCACCACGTTGAAGTCGGCCGTGGTGCCGTTCACCACGATGCCCGTGGCCTCGTCGATGGTCGGCGGCGCGAAGTTGGTGTCCGACGGCGACGTGTACTCCACGTTGGCGTCGACGCTGGTGAAGAGCCGCTGATTCCCCGTGCCCGGGTTGCTGGGATCGGGGATGAACTGCCCGGTGACCAGATCGACCGCCTGGTGGGTCACGGACGCGCCGGAGGCGCTGAAGAGCTGATAGGTCGCCACCCGCTGGAGCGTGGCCGGGAAGGACGTCTCGTATTGGGAGATCTGGTTCTCCGGCCCCGACGTGTCGCTGTCAGCTTCGGCGATCGACGGCGTGAAGTCGCCGACGTCCGTCGAGGTCAGCCCGGTGATGAGCGCGCCGTGCGCCTCCGACGCGAGTTGACCGTTGGCCCCCGGAATGGTGACGTCGATGCTGCTCAGCGGCTCAATGGGGAAGCCGGCTGTCGTCTGCTCCAGGCTCGAGTTGTTGACCTCGTAGTAGGTCCCGCCCTCGGGAGGCGTCACCGTTCCGAGTTGGTTCGGACTGGTCCCCGTGGACTGGTTGAGACTGACGGATGCCGTCTGGAGGCCCGTGGCGGGGTCCTGCCCGAGCGACAGCTGCGGGGTCGTGGTCGCCGAGTTGGCGCTCGGGTGGGCGAGCCCGCTCAACGTGTAATTGGGCATGCCGTAGTAGGTCGACTCCATGTCCGCCTTGAGGTCGTACGGATCGAGCACGCCTGTCTGTGCCGTGTAGAGCTGCTTGGCCTCCGACAGCGCGTCACCGATGGAGACCGAGCCGTTCAGGCTCTGGGCGAAGAGGCTCATGAGCTTGGCCGAGTACGAGATGTACTGGTCGTTGGCGTACCCGTAGCCGGTGTTGCCCACCCAGATCGCCCCCTCGTCGGCGAAGGTCGAGGCCCACGAGTCCACACCACCGGGGACGACGTTGGAGATCTCGTTGGTCGGGATGTCGAGGCCCGAGTGACAGCCCAGAGAGAACAGGAGGCGCTCGGGGATCTCGTCGCTGGGGTCGTCGGCGCGCACCTCGGTGGTGGAGAGAATCTCGTTCTGCGCGGTGGTCGGGTCCGTGGTCGTGTCGCCGAGCGCCGAGAGCGCACGGCCGTAGTCGAAGTGCGCGTTGATGGAGTCGACGGTGGGTGCGGTGGCCGGGCTGGTCGTGGTTCCGCCGTCGATCGCGTTGAGGAGGTCCTGCTTGGTCCACGAGTCGCCGATCAGCGTCTGTACCTTGGCGGCGCCCAGCGGGCCGCTCAACGACGCCGCGATGGCGTCGGCTCCCTGAGTCAGGAAGTCGTAACCGGTGGAGAGCGCGCTCGTGGCGTTCAACTCTCCGTTGCTGGACTGGAACCGGGAGAGCGCGCTGTCGATCTGTGTGGGCGTCTCGACGAGTCGCCCGATGGCCAGTGACGGCGTGTAGAGCGTCTGGCCGCCCACGCCGAGCGGGTCGGGTGAGACGTAGGGGTCGTCACTGAGGAAGTAGCCCTCGCTGAGCGCCGACGACAGCTGGTCTGTGATCCCGGGCAGGGTGCTGGCGGCGTAGTCGGACTCGTTGTCCGAGACCGTCATGTCGGGCACGCGGCCCATGGGGATCTGGTCGTCCGCGCCGACGATGACGATGTTGGCGATGGTGGGGTAGGCCGCCTCGAGGCTGCGCACGGTGGCGCTGATATCGCTCACCACCTTGTTGGCCGCCTGTACCGAGCACGCGTTGGTGTCCCAGGCGTGGTAGTCGGCTGCGGTCTGGGTGTTCCCCTCGACGGGCACGATGGCGCCGACCATGCCGCCGGCACCACTGTTGATGGTGCTTGTCAACTGCTGGAGGACCTCGTTGGCGCCGGGGTGGCCGTCGTCGGCCGACGACTGCCCGTAGGCGTCGTAGAGGCGGTCGGGGTCGATCAGGAACAGCGTGTTCACGTTGGCCGGTGGGGCCTGGAGGGACCAGCCGCCCGAGGCGCTCCACGTCTCGGTGAGCGGTTGTCCGGCGCCGGGCACGGCGACGTCCTGGTTGAGGGCGTCGTTGTCGTAGGTGGTCGGCACCGAGCACGACGGCGAGTTCACCGTCTGGATGAGCTGGGAGCGCAGGGCGTAGGGGGCGGTCGTGCTGTAGGCGCCGTTGTACCCGCTGATCTGGACGAGGTAGGTGCCGCCGGGTAGCGCGGGCGTCGTGATCTGCTCGGGCGTCAGACCGCGGTTGGCCGAAATGGCCTCCACGGGGAGCGTCGCGAGGAGGGGCACGGTCCCCGGGTCCGGAGCATCCTGCTGCCCACCGGAGGACTGGTCCCCTGGTGGCGTGTCGGTGACCCCGGCCGTGACCTGCGTCGGTGTGCTCGAGAGCTCGGTGGTCGGCTGGCCGTAGAGGACCATGTCGTAGTCGGCGGGCAGGTCGGACATGTCGAGCGAGAGGCCGTCGCCGGCCGGCACGTTGATGTCCCAGTACGCCGAGACGTTGGGAGCCGACAGGAACGACACGTTCAGCGAGTCGGGCTGCAACGTCGACGGAGTGTTCGGCGATCCGTTCCCGGCGAAGGGGTCGGTGATATTGACGGAGGTGGCGGCGCTCTGGCTGTTCCCGCCGGCGATGGAGGCGGTCACGCTGACGGGCTGGCTGCCCAGGACCTCGTTCGGCCGGACCTCGACCGAGTAGGTGTCGGTGCCCGTGGAGTTCCCCGGGGTTGCCGTCAGGGTGCTGCCCGACACGGTCGGGTCGGGAGAGGGTTGGCCGTCGAATGTGGCGGAGCCCGTCACCAGTGAGAATCCCGCCGGGACCGTGAGGACCTCGGAGAGGGCGGTGGGGCCGTTGGCCACCACCGTGGTGGCGGTCAGCGTCACTTCGCCACCACCGGTGGACGCCGCGGCGAGGCCGGGCGTGGCCAGGTTCACGTTCTGCCAGGGGAAGCTCGACTCGGGCACGAGGCCGGAGAGGAGGTCGCCGAGATAGAGGCCGTTGAAGGCGGACGGGTCGGACGAGGCCAACTGGTCGATCAGCTGCCCGATGGTCGTCCCGGTGTCGACCAACTCGGCGCTGAGGAGCTCCGCCAGGGTGGTGGAGTCGGTGGCGCCGTTGGTGAGCGCGCCCTCAATCTGCGCCACCGTCGTCGTCGGGTCGGAGCCCGACACGTCGGAGAGGACGGCCACCTTGAAGACCTGAGCGAAGGCCGAGTCGCTGCCGGCCAGGGTCACGAGGTCGGCCAGGGTCGTCTGGTCGGCGCCCGGGTCGCTCGAGTCCGAGCCGTCGACGTCGGCCAGCGTGGTGGCGTCCCAGGCGGCGTTCGGCTCGGTGATGCCGGCCTGCAACGTCTGCAGGTCGGCGCCGGGCAGGATCGCTCCGGCCTGCTGCGCCTCGGCCAGCGTCTCGCCCGGGGTGGAGCACACGGTGGGGAAGTCCGTGCAGTCGACGACGCTGTCCAGGTTCGACAGGGAGCTGAGCAGCAGGCCGCCCAGCGCGACCCCGTTCATCTTGACCCCGTTGATCTTGACGGTGCCGAGCGCCAGCTCATCGAGCGGGACGCCGTTCATCTTGATCCCACCCAGACCCGTCCCCTGGAGCGGGAGGTCGCCCAGCTCGAGCGTGCCGAGGTTGACGCCGTTCATCTTGAGGTCCTCGAGCGGGGTCTCGCCCAGGGGAACGCCGTTCATCTTGACCTCGTCGATGGGAGCCGTGCCCAATGCCAACGCGCCGATGTCGACCCCGTTGATCTTGACGGTGCCGAGGCCGGTGTCGTTGAGGTTGGTGCCCGAGAGCGAAAGCCCGGCAATCGGTGAACTGTCGACCGTCTTCGCTTGGAGGGGAATCGTGTCGAGCGGGATGGAGGCCAGAGGCACGCCGGCGATCCCGAGGGAGAGCACCGAGACGTTGGCCGCGTCGGCGAGATCGCTGTCACTCGTGATGCCGAAGTCGCTACAGGGCCAATGCACGCTGTTCAGGTCGCTGCACCAGTCGGTCAGCGTCTGGGTCGGATTCCCGATGTCGGCGCTGTTGAGCGGGACGTCGTCGATGGATGTTGTCGCACCCAGTGCGTAGGCCGCCACCGGGAGCGAGCCGAGCGACGACCCGCTGATGTCGACGTCGGACAGGGGGAGCGCGTTGAATCGGGCCGCCGGATTCGACATGTCGGGCGAGTCCGAGCCGGTGTCCGCGGTGAGCACGTCCTCGAGGCTGACCGACTGAAGAGGGAAGCCGGCGTACTTGGAGCCGGCCAGGATGCCCTGCCAATCGGTACACGTCGACCCCGCGCAACCGTCGGGGTACGTCACGCCGATGTTGGAGAGCAGGTCATTCGACAGGGACGTGGTGTCCTGGGCCTGTGAGCCGAGGGCGATCCCGCTCAGGTCGACCCCGTTCATCTTGACCCCGTTGATCTTGACCCCGTTGATCTTGACCCCGTTGATCTTGACCCCGTTGATCTTGACCCCGTTCATCTTCGTCGAGGCGACGGCGGCGTTCGGGCTGCCGCTCGCCGACGACCCCGTCGAGTCCTGCTCCGCCACCGTGGGCAGATTGCCGTTGTCGTCCAGCCCGATCGTGCCGATCCCGGCCGGCGTGCTCGGACTCCCTGCCGACGGGTTCGACGTCGCGGTGGCGCTCAGGGTCACGGAGGTGAGTGACGGTGGGGCAAACAATGTCGCCTTGTCGGAGGCAGTGGCCGGGTCGCCGTTGTCGGAGGAGACGGTGACCGAACTGTCCAGTGGCGTGTTCTCGGCGATGCCCGATCCGACGGAGGCCGGCAACGACACCGGGGGCGCAGTCGTACCCTCGGCAACGGGGCCGGCGTAGGTGCACGTCACGATCTGCCCGGCGGTGGAGCACGTCCACCCGGTCCCAGTCGCCGATCCGGGCGTCACGCCGGACGGCAGTGTCGCCGTCATTGTGATCGGGTCGCTCTCGTTGCCCCCGGTGGCCGTCACGCCTGCCTGCAGCGTGTAGTCCACGGATCCGCCGGCCGAAAGTTGACCGTTGTCGTTGTCGGTGATTGCCGCACTGAGCACGGGGACCTGCTGCAGGCTCGTGACCGAGACGTTCGAGACCTCGTGATAGTCCGTGGACCCGCCGGTCGACCCCACCCAGCCGAAGCCGAGCTGGTAGGGGATCCCCGCCGGATTGATCCAGCTTGCCGGGTACAGACCGCTCGGGATACCCCCGTTCGTGGTGCTGGGCAGCGGGCCGGAGTAGAACTCGGCCGATCCGGCGATGGGGACCCACGCCACCCCGTAGTCACCGGCGGGCACGCTGTCCGAAGTGAACTGCGAACCGCTCATCGTCATGGGCGCCGACGTGGTGTTGAGCACGACCTCGACCGGCACGATCGACCCGGACCGGCTCGAGCCCATCAGCTGCTGGGTCCCCCCAAGCTCGTGGGCGGAGCTGTCGAGGAGGCAATAGCCGCTGGTGCCGTTGCCGGGACCTCGCACGACCACCTGGCCGGGATTCGCCCCGGTGACCCACCCGGGATCGGTGCATCCGGAGCCGTCGAAGTCGGGGGCGGAGTAGTTGCCGTAGACGTCGAACCCGACGCCGAGATAGCCGTCGGCGAGTCCGTCGCTCCCGGTGAGCCCGGCCCCGGCCGAGTAGCCGAGGTCTCCCCCGGGCTGGCCGATCTGCGTCGGGCCGACGGGATCGCTCGGGTCCTCTGCGGCGATCACGAAACCGATCCCGTCGGCACCAGAACCGCCGAACTGGTAGGTGTCGAAGGTGGCGTCCAGGCCGTTGCTGGCCGGGACGCTGAGGCTGGTCAGCACCCCACCCTCTTGCTGGTTTGCGGTACCGGTCAGCTCGAGTACCCCGCTGCCGGCCCCGTCCCCACCCGAGGCGGAGCAGTCCGGTATCGGCGTCTGCGACGTGGCGGTGCCCGCGGTGAGGCACGCCGAGTTGGCCGAGCCCTCCGGCCCGGGAGGCCTCACCCACGAGCCAGGAGACGACACGTTGGTGTTCGTGAAGGTCTCGGCGATGACTGGCGTCCCCGTGGCACCCGCGGGCGCGCCCGACGACACCGCAGCCAACGTCCCCGCCAACGGGGTGAGGGCCAGCGTCCCGACCACCAACACGCGCCTCACACGAGTGCCGGCCAGCCGCCCCGCGCCGCGGCCCAGGAAGCCAGTAGACCGGTTCGCTCGTAGCGCTCCACCGCGGGTGCTCGCCATGTTGCCCCTTCCTTCGTGTTCCCCTGCGTGCAGGAACGGGGTAATGACAGCCGGACGCCACCCAGCCGGAGGTGTCATCCACCCCTTGTGTGCTGCTCTTTCTACATCGTTTCGCACCGATGTTGCACCTGCGTGACGCACGGGGGACCCCTCGCTCCGGGCATTCCATGCATCGGGGGTGTCGAGCCGGCCCCCGGACGATAGAAAGGGTTCCCGGTTTCCCCAGGTCAGGACCCACAGTGTGCTCCGGGCGATCGGCTGTGGCCCGCCCGCCCTTCCCACCCCATCGCGTCACGGCGGTGCAACGTCGCTGCCAACCGTGACGTGCATAGTGACTGCGCCAAATGCGTCGCCGGGCGTCGCATCTCCGAATCGGGAAGGAAGCGCGTGGTCTCCACCCTTGGGCGTCAAGCCACGGTCGACCGGCTGCAGATGGTCGACCAGTTCGCCGGCTGCACCAGGGAGCAGCTGGCGGACGTGGCGCGGCTCGCCGAGCGGGTCCAGGTCGGCGAGGGGGAGATCCTGACCCGGGAGGGACGGATCGGGCGGGAGTTCTTCCTCATCCTCTCCGGCACGGTCGGGGTCACCCAGAAAGGCCGCCGCGTGAACACCCTCGGCCCCGGTGACTTCTTCGGCGAACTGGCCGCGATGAACCCCGGACCCCGCAACGCGACGGTCACGGCTCTGTCCGACGTCGATGTGCTGATCATCGGGCCGCGTGAATTCGGGGCGATGGCCGGC
>Ga0181523_10003021_pt1 | contig 15681 bp, 17 predicted proteins | sample PEATcosm2014_Bin_43_FD_119752 | JGI IMG/M metagenome (GOLD analysis project Ga0181523, IMG submission 119752) | Peatland microbial communities from MTU Mesocosm Facility, Houghton, MI, USA - PEATcosm2014_Bin05_30_metaG | ecosystem: Environmental > Terrestrial > Soil > Wetlands > Peat | place...
GCGGCCGTTGTATGAAAACGCCGAAGCCGTTCGGAGACTGGTTTCTCACCCCTGGCTCGTTGAGCAAGCAAACGCTATCGCTGCCGAGAATAGTGCAATTACATGCTCAAAGTGGTATTAAATTTCTGGCAGAATCGTGCCGCCCGTCGAAGCCGAAACTTCAACGAGTTTTTTGTTTGCGGAATTTTTACGCTGCCTGCGGTTCGTCAATCCTGGCCGGTTCCAATTTTGGCACGAGCAGGTGGACGATGAGCAGCGCGGTGGCATAGGCAAGGCTGGCCATGACGAACACGGGAAGATAATTGCCGGTCTCTTTCAAAACCTTGCCGGTGACGAAAAAGAGGATGATGCCGCCGACCGCGCCCATCATGCCGCCGAGGCCGGTGACCGAGCCAACGACGCGTTTGGGGAACATGTCACCCGCCAGGCTGAAGGCGTTGGCCGACCACGCCTGATGCGCCGAGCCGGCAAGGGTAATGAGCACGGCGGCGATCCATTTGTTGTCGGTGATGGCGGAATACGCGACCGGCAGCACGCAGGCCGCGCAGATGAACAGCGTGGTTTTGCGAGCGCGGTTGACCGTCCAGCCTTGCTTCATGAATCTTCCCGCCAGCCAGCCGCCGGCAATGCTGCCAACGGAAGCGACAACATAAATGAGCATGATCATGTATTTGCGATCTTCCGGTCCGAGGCCGAATTTTTTGTTGAAAAAATCGGGCGAACCAAACAAATAAAACCACCAGAAACAGTCCGTCATGCCTTTTGAAACACAGAACGCCCAGGTCTGCCGGTGCGGAAGCAATTTGCGCCACGGGATTTTCACCGTGGCCTCGACCGGCTCGTTTTGGATGATGGCGAGTTCGGCGGCGCTGACGCGGGGATGTTCCTCCGGTTTTTTGTAAATGGCGAGCCAGGCGATGATCCAGCCGAGGTCAATCAGCGCGGTAATGACGAATGCGCCGCGCCAGCCGACAACAATGCCGCCGATGGTGAGCGCGGAGAATTGGGCAACGACAAAAGGCAACGCCCACGGGACCAAAAGGCCTCCGACGTTTGAGCCGGAATTGAAAAGACCGGTCGCCAGAGCGCGCTCGCGCTTCGGAAACCATTCGGCGGTGGTTTTGATTGCAGCGGGAAAATTTCCGCCTTCACCAAGGCCGAGCAGGATGCGGCAGATGAAAAACCCGGTGACGGCGCTGCCAAACAGCCCGCCAATTTCCGGCGCGAAAGCATGCGACAGCGAGGCCAGTCCCCAGAACGCGCAGGCCAGCACGAAGCCCCACCGCAAGCCCAGTATGTCCATGACGCGCCCCATCACCAGCAGGCTGACGGCATAGGCGGCATTGAAGGCGACCTGCATATTCCAGTATTGTTCATCCGTCCAGCCGATGGTCTTTTTGAGTTCCGGCGCAAGATTGCCGAAGACGCCGCGGTCAATGTAGTTGGCCGTTGTCACCCAGAAAAGCAGCGCGCAGATGACCCAACGATAATGACTCGAAGCCGGCGTGGCCTGACTCGGGGAATTCATACGTGCGGGAGTAAATACCCGAAAAACCGCACGCCACACAAGCGTCGAAATCCAACTTTACAAACCGGCGCCGCTTATGCCACGATGCATGATTATGTTGAAGAAATTCCTGGCAGTCCTGCCGCTCCTTTTGCTGGCCGGTTGCGCCACCACGTTCACGCGTCTGACGCCGCTGGAACAGCCGCGCAATCCCAACAACCTCTATCCGGTCGAAGTCGTATTCAATTCCTCGCAACAATCGCTGCGCTGGGAGAGCATCAAGCCTTATGTGCTCGCCAATGGCGTGCTTTACCCGATGCGCCAGGTGCCGATGATGCAAAATCGTTGGGACGGTTACGTGACGGTGCCGCCGGGGACAAATTCCGTCAGCTACCGTTTCAAATTTGATTATCTCTGCAACGCTTTCGGCACGCCGCCCGAGCCCAACAGCTCCTTCTCGCCGGTGTACACGCTGACCGTCATTGACCAGTAAGGCGGGTCAGTGCCGGGGCCGCAGCAGGATCGCTTTTTTCTCCGAGCCTTCCACTTCGACGCTGTGCGTTTCCACGTCGGGGTCGTCCTTTAACGCGTGATGCACGACGCGGCGATCAAAGGCGTTCAACGGCTCCAATTCCACCGCGTCGCCCCAACGCCGGACTTTTTCGGCGGCGTCCTTCGCCTTTTTCACGAGCGCCTCGCGCGCCTGCGCCCGGTAGCCGCCCACGTCCACCATTGCTTTGGGCGAGCTGGGATCCTGCTGGAAGAGCAGGCGGTTGGTGATGTATTGCAAATCGGCCAGGGTCTGGCCTTGGCGGCCGATGAGCCGCCCGGCGTCCTCGGTTTTCACATCGAGCAAAAGGCCATCTTCCAGTTTGTGATCCTCGACGGCGGCTTGAAAGCCGAGCAACGCCAGAATTTTTTCCAGGGTTTCTTTCGGTTGGGCAGGCATAAAAAAGTTGAGGGTTGAGGGTTGAGGGTTGAGAGTTGAGCGGCGCAGGTCACAAGGTGTTATTTTTTCTTTTTGAGCGGCGGCGTCAATGCCGGATTTGCCGCCGAAGTGGCAGGATCGCGCAGGTTTTTCGTCAGCTTGGTTTGCAGAATGGTCAGCAAATTGTTCACCGTCCAGTAAAGTGCCAGACCCGCCGAGTAGTTGTAGAGAAAAATCAGAAAGATCAACGGCAGGTAGCGCATGATTTTGGCCTGCGTCGGGTCCATGCCCGGCGACGGCGGCGTCAGGTGCGACTGCCACAGCATCGCCCCGCCCATCAACAGCGGCAGCAGGTTGAAGGGCAAACCCGCCGGCGTGCTGATGAGCGGAATGAAGGTCAAACCCGGAATCATGAACAGCGTGTCCGGCTTGGACAAATCCTTGACCCACAGGAAACTGGCGCCGCGCAGTTCAATGGCGCTGCGCAGCATCGTGAAAAAGCCGATGAACACCGGCGTCTGGATCAACATGGGCAAACAGCCGCTCATCGGGCTGACCTTGTGTTTCCGCCAAAGCTCCATTTGCTTCTGCGTGAATTTCTGCATGTCGTCCTTGTATTTTTCCTTGAGCGCCTGAACTTCCGGCGCCAGTGCCTGCATCCGTTTCATCGAGCGCGTGCTCGCCGCCATCAACGGCCAGAAAATGCCGCGCAGCAGAATCGTGATCAGAACAATCACCGAGCCGTAGCCGAGTTTCGTCACGTCGTGCAGCCAGTTCATCGCCAGCAGCAACGGTTTGGCGCAAAAACCAAAAAAACCGTTGAAGCCCATTACATTGTCCGCGTGATTCTGAAACTGCGCGCCGATGTTTGCCAGCATCCGGTATTCCTTCGGCCCGGCGAAGAAAGCGATTTGCCGCTCGATGGTCTGGTTGGTTGCCAGCGTCTGCGCCGGATAGACCAGGGCCGTCTGGACGCCCTGCGGCGGCGGCGCGCCCGGAATCGGTTCGACATTCGGGAACAGCGGCAAGGTGACGGCGCGCGCGACGATTCGCGCCGCCGGCTGTGTGGGCATCGCCAGCAGGGCGAAAAATTGGTTGTGCGCCGCCGCCCAAACGACGTTGTTCGAACCGGCCATGTATTCCGAACGCGGCGCGCCGCGAAAACAGCCAAAGCTCGCGCCCGAAAACCACGAGAACGGGGTGTCGTGCGAACTTGCGCCGTCAAACCACATCGCGCCTCCGTACATGGAATAGTTGTTGTCGTCCGGCCCCATCGGCGTCGCCGTGCCCACCACCAGTTCCTGCGCCGGCAGCGCGAGCGGTTTGTCCGACGCGTTTTCCAGCCGCACGCTGGCGTTTACCAGAAAATTCGAGCTGAGATGAAACTCCTTCACGAGCCGCAAACCATTCGTAAACGATTTCTCGGCGCGGACCCCGTCATCGGTTTTCGCCAAAGTAAAAACGCCATCGCCGACGAATCCGGCATCGCCCAAAACCGCCAGCACCGGCACGGGCGCGCGGGTGTTCAACGTGGCCACGCCGTTGCTCAAGGCTGTGTTTTCAATTTTCCAGCGCGCCGAAATCGTCTCCGGATAATCCAGCAGTTCGACCAGCTTCAATCCGCCGCCACGCGAGGTGAACGTGTAACGCGCACGTTTGTTCGTGAGCACCATCGTCTGCTCGGGAATGTTGGTGTCGAAAACGGCGGGCGCTGTGTTCAATTGGTTGACCGCGGCGTTCAACTGGTTTGAAAGTTCTGTCAGGTTGGTACCCGTCCCGTGAACCGTCTGCTGGTTCGCGTTGATCTGCTGCTGCGCATACTTTTGCTGCTCGTAAAAGCACAAACCGAGCAGAATGGCGCAGAGCGTGACGACGATGATGCCGGTGCGGTCCATGAAATCAGTTGGCGTGGTCCAAAGTTTTTCCGCATTCCGCATTCCCTGCCGCGTCGAAGCGCTGGGCAGACGGGCGAATTCCGGATTCTTTTTCAGGCACCGGATCGTGCCCGCCTTCGCCCCACGGATGGCAGCGGCAAATCCGATTTATCGCCAGCCCGCCGCCGGCGATGGCGCCGTGCGTGTGAAACGCCTCCAGCGCGTATTCGGAACAGGTGGGTGTGAAACGGCAGCCGCTGCCCGCGCCAAAAAGAAAAATTTGTGCCGGAGAAATTGTGAGTTGGTACACGCGAATGGCCAGCGTCAGAACTCGAATGACTAATGACGAAGCCCTGATGACTAAAGAATGACGAAACCCAGATGATAAACCGGAAGCCGCCGTGCGCGCGGAGGTTTGGGCATTCGTTATTGGCAATTCTTTAGTCATTCGGATTCAGGAATTAGTCATTTCCCAGCAGCCCTGCGCGGTTCAGCGCGGTGAGCAAATCCTTTTCGACCTCGGCGAAACCGCGTCCGGCAATCGAGGGGCGTGCCACGAGGACGAGTTCCACCGGTTGGGACAATTCATGCTGGTGCTGGCGGAAACTTTCGCGGAGCAACCGCCGGACGCGGCTGCGTTCCACCGCGCCGCCGATTTTCCGGCTCGTGACGACGCCGAGCCTGGGCGCCGCGCCGTCGGGCAGACGGTTCCAGTTGGCGATGAGACAGCCTTGCGCAAGCCGCTGGCCCTGCTGCCGTACCCGCGTGAAATCACGGTTTTGGCCAAGACGCGATTTGCGTCCCAACCGCAGGCGACTGGGGTCTGGCGTCTGGGGTCTGGCGTCTGGAGCCGGGGCGGGCATGAGCGCGCGCGAGTTAAACCGGCGTCAGGCGTTTGCGGCCCTCGCGGCGGCGGTTGCGCAGCGTGGCGCGGCCGCTTTTGGTGGATTTGCGGGCAAGAAACCCGTGCTGCCGTTTGCGGCGGATTTTCGACGGTTGATACTGGCGTTTCATAAATCAATTTGACTTCCTTCCGGGAGAAAAACCGGAGCGTGGAGAATAGCCATCAAACGCCTCGTGTCAAGGCGGGGTTGGCATCACTTCACGCTCTTCAATTGCCAATAAACCTGGCGATGGCAGTGACCCTTTACGGTTTTGTCTTTGCCGTTGGCCAAGAGGACAGTTTAATGCGCTGGTAAGCCCCGCGTTTTTGATCCTCCGGGTGTGGTTCAATGGCCAGCACCGTAATGTCTTTCTTGTCCGGGCCGTAGGCCCAGAACATCCGACCGGCGGACGGCGAGTTGTTTTCGAGATACGATTGGAAAATCTTAAACCCGTATTTGCGGGTCAGGTCGTCAATTTCGTGTGAGGCGAGACTGTTGTGCCGGGGATTCTGACCGAGATAGCCGAGCGCCTTGACCAGCTTCTTGAAAAACTTTTCTTCAGCCTTGTCGAGTTTTCCCTGTTGCTTGCGGGTCGAGAGATCATTCCATAACGCCGCCATCTCCGGCAACCCCATGCGGACGTTGAAGGCCATCGAATCCTTTCAAGCTCCGATGAATGCAGACAGGTCAATGGGTGCCGAAGCCAGCCCCTTTTTCAAATTGGCCGCTGATTTGTGCAGCATCTTCAGGGAACGGGCGGAAATGGCCTGGGGCGATACCAGCACGCGCGGCTCCAGGTAAAAGCAGCCGTTTGACAGCACCTTGACGTGAAAATACTTTGTCTTGGCTTTGCGCAAACTGATGCGCTTCTTCGCATCGGCGGCCACGTCATAATCTTCCACGACCGTGAGGCGTGGTTTCCGTTCGGGGCGTTCAAGTGTCAATGTCGGCATGACGTTACTATGGTGGGATTTCCCACCGTTGTCAAACCGCCGCTTTGCGTCGAGGACGAGAGCTGGCGATGACCCGGTATGCAATTCCGGTGGGCCACCGATCCTGCAATGCGGGACGAGGACGCTCGTCCCGCCAAAAATGCACCACGACCACAATGCCAATCCCTGAACAAAACGAAATGCGGGAGATCTGCTGGGATAATTTTCCCATTCAAAATCACTTCACGTTCAACTCGCGCTGGATGCCGAATTTTTCGATGCGCTTGCGCAGCGTCGCCCGGGTGATGCCCAGCAGCTTCGCGGCATGCACCTGGTTGTTGCCCGTTTCCTTGAGAGCCTGGATGACCAGCTCGCGCTCGACGGCCGGGATGACCTTCAACTTCGGATCGCGTCTGGCCCACTGAAATAATTGCCGCGCCAGCGCGGTGGCATCCGTCGCAGCGGCATCTCCTGCCGTTGCGATGACCTGCGGAATGACTGTCCCCGCACCCTGTCCAGAAATTTCCGGCGGCAAATCGCTTTGCAAAATCGCGTCGCTTTTGGCCATGACGTGCGCGCGGCGGATGGCGTTCTCCAGTTCGCGCACATTGCCCGGCCAGTGATATTTTTCGAGCGTCTTGATGACGCTGGCGGCGATGGACTTCGGCGGGCGTTGCTGTTCGCGCGCGATTTTCTCCAGAAAATAATTCACCAGCAGCCGCACGTCCTCGCGCCGTTCGCGGAGCGGCGGAATGTGGATGCGCACCACGTTAAGCCGGTAAAACAAATCCTCCCGGAACTGCCGCGCCGCCACCGCCTGCTCCAGATGTTTGTTCGTCGCAGCGATGACGCGCACGTCCACCTGAATGGGCTGGTTGCCGCCGACCCGCTCAACCGTGCCGGATTGCAGCACACGGAGGATTTTCGTCTGGGTCGCAGGCGTCATGTCGCCGATTTCGTCGAGGAAAATCGTGCCCTGGTTGCATTGCTCGAACTTGCCAATGCGCTGCAGGGTGGCGCCGGTGAACGCCCCCTTTTCGTGGCCAAAGAGTTCGCTTTCGAGCAATTGCTCCGGAATGGCGGCGCAATTGACCGCCAGAAACGGCTGCCGGCTGCGGTCGCTGTGATGGTAAATCGCGCGGGCGACGAGTTCCTTGCCGGTGCCGCTTTCGCCGGTGATGAGCGCAGTGGCATCCGTCGCGGCGACCTGGCCGATGAGCTTGAAAACCTGCTGCATCGGTTCGCTGCGGCCGACGATGCCCAGTTCGTAGTCCTCGGATTCGAGCAACGGCTCGTAGGAGACGACCTGTTTCATGTCGCGCGCGGCTTTGAGCGCGTTGGCGACGATTTCCTTGAGCTTCGGCACGTCGAACGGCTTGAGCAGGTAATCGTAAGCCCCGAGCTTCATCGCCTCGATGGCCGTCTGCGTCGTGCCATAGGCGGTCATGAGAATGACAAGAAGCCTGGGATCGGCGGCGCGGATGCGGCGGAGCGTTTCGAGTCCGTTCATGCCGCCCATGCGCACGTCCATCAGCACGAGGTCGGGTTTGAATTTGGGAATGACCTTCAACCCTTCCTCGCCGGACGCAGCGGTGGCCAGTTCGATGTCCGGCGAGTTGAAGATCCGCTGGAACGAATACCGCACGTCCTCTTCGTCATCAATCAGCAACAGCTTGCTCATTTTGCCGAAGCCGAGCATAACCGATTTTTGCCGGGCGGACAGCGAATTTTGCATTGCAAAAAACGGATTTCACTGTTTGACCTTGCTCCATTCAACGCCTACACTCGCACCCCATTTTGATATGAAAATCATCGTATGCGATCCGGTTTCGCCCAAGGGCATTGCGCTCCTGCAGCAGCGGCCGGAATTCCAGGTTGTGGTGCTGCCGAAACGGCTGACGGAGGCGGAGCTGCTCCCGATGGTGGCCGACGCCACGGCGCTGGTGGTGCGTTCGGAAACGAAAGTCACACTCAAGGTCATCGAAGCCGCGAAACAATTGCGCGTCGTCGGGCGCGCGGGCGTCGGCGTGGACAACGTGGACGTGGAAGCGGCCACGCAGCACGGCATCGTGGTGATGAACACGCCGGGCGGCAACACGGTGACGACGGCGGAATTGAGTTTTGCCCTGCTGCTGTCGCTCGCGCGCAAGGTGCCGCAGGCCCACGCCTCGATGACCGTGGGCAAGTGGGACCGCAAACTGTTTCAAGGTTCGGAACTCGCCGGCAAGACCCTCGGCGTGCTCGGCATGGGCCGTATCGGCACGGAAGTCGCCAAACGCGCCGTCGCCTTCGGCATGCGCGTTATCGCCTACGATCCCTATCTCACCGAAGACCGCGCCAAGGCCATCGGCGCGGAATTTGCCGACAGCGTGGACGAACTTTATCGCGCGGCGGATTTCATCACCGTCCACATGCCGGTGACGCCGGAGACGAAGCAGATGTTGAACGCTGCCGCGTTCGCCAGGATGAAACCCGGTGTGCGCCTCGTGAATTGTGCCCGCGGCGAAATCATTGTTGAAAATGATCTCATCGCCGCACTCGAATCCGGCAAGGTGGCGGGCGCGGCTTTGGATGTTTTCGCCGCCGAACCGCTGCCGGCCGACCATCCGTATCGCAAGCAGCCGAATTTGATTCTCACGCCGCACCTCGGCGCAAGCACGGCGGAGGCACAGGAAAAATGCGGCGTCGAGGTGGCCGAGGTCATCGCCGGTTATCTGCTCACCGGCGAAGTCCGCAATGCCGTGAACCTGCCCTATCTCGACGCCAAGACCTACGAGCAGGTGAAGCCGTACCTGCCGCTGGGTGAAGCGCTCGGCAAATTGCTGGCGCAACTGGCGCCGGCGAGCGTGGACCGGCTCTACATCACCTACGGCGGCCATGCGCGCCAGTTGCCGAACATTGACCCGGTCACGCGGGCGGTTTTACGCGGCTTTCTGTCGGGCAGTAATTTGAAGGATGTGAACAACGTCAACGTCCGCAGTGTTGCCCAAAGTCTCGGCCTCACGGTTGAGGAAAAGAAATCCGACGAACCGGTCACGTTCAATGAATGGGTGCACGTGCAGGCGTTCGGCAACGGAAACAAGCTGATTTCCGCCGGCGGAACCTTCTTCGGGTCGCCGAACAATCCGCGCATCGTGCGGCTGTACAGCACGCCGGTGGAAATTCCCGTCAGCGGCACGTTGCTGCTGTTGAACAACAAGGACCGGCCGGGCATCGTCGGCCACCTCGGCACGTTGCTGGGCAAACATAAAGTGAACATTGCCAACATGAGCCTGACGCGCGACACTGCGGGCGGGCTGGCGTTGACGGTGTTGAACCTCGACAGCGCACCGCCGCCGGCGGTGCTCGAAGAGCTTCAGAAAGACCCTGACATCAGCAATGTGAAAGTAGTAAAATTGTAGCCGCCGTCAAACAAACTGAAAAAATGAAGACTAAAATGAAAATGATTTTCCCCGTCACCCTGGCCGCGTTCGTTTTTGGGACGTCCTCCACGCCGGCCGTGGCTGGCACCACGCCCACGAATACTGCCCCGGCGGCGATGGGCACGAACTCCAATCCCGAAGCGGCGATGACCGCATTGTTCGGCGACCCGGTGATTGTCAAAGGCAAGGGCCTTGAGATCAAGCGCAGCCAGTTGGATTCCGTGACCACCAACTTGAAAGAAATATTTGCAGCCCGCGGATTGGCCGCGCCACCCAACGTGGAGGGACAGGCATTACAAGCGTTGATTTTTCAACAATTGATACTCAACAAAGCCACCGAGGCCGACAAAACCAGGGGCAAGGAGCAATTCAACGTTTCTTTGCAGAAGCTTAAAACCAATCAGCACCTTACGGATCAAGAGTTTAATCAAAGGCTGGACAAACAGTTGGTGCTGACGGGACAGACCCGCAGCCAGTGGGAGAAACAGCAAATTGAACAAGCTACCATCCCGATCGTGCTCGAACGTGAATTGAACATCACCGTGACGGACGCGGAAGCAAAAGGGTACTACACCAACCATCCGGCGGATTTCGAGCAACCGGAAAAAGTCCGAATGTGTGACATTCTGCTGTTAACGCTGAACCCCAATACCGGCACACCCCTGACGACGGATCAGCAGCAGGCCAAGCGCAAACTGGCCAATGATTTGCTCAAGCGCGCGCGCGGCGGCGAGAATTTCACGAATCTCGCGGCGCAGTATTCCGAAGACCCCACGTCGAAAGACAACAATGGTGAGTTGCCGCCCGCCTCACGAGACCAAATGAGTCCGGAGCTGGCGGCGGCGGCGTTTTCGCTGACCAACAACCAGGTCAGCGACGCCATCGAAATGCCTTACGGTTATTATATCGTCAAGCTGCTGGATAAAATTCCGGCCAAAAAACTGGATTACGCGACCGTGGCCGACGATCTGAAGGATGCGTTGAAGCGGCAGAAAATCACCCGGCTGGCGCCGGCCTATCTGGAGAAAGTGAAAAAGGCAGCCGGGGTGGAAATTCTGGACCCAAAGCTGGCGGCTATGGAAATGGCTGTGGAAGCGGCGGCGGCGGCAGCCGCTTCCAACTCGCCTGCGACGACGGAGAAATGACGCGGGCTTGCCAAAAGCACCGCGTCCAGCCATGTTCGAAGGCGTTATGAGAACAAAAATGGCCATTGTCATACTCGCGGTGGTTTGCGCGGGACTGGCAGTCGCTTTGATAGCCGCGAAAAAGACCACCAGCGACCAGCTGAAAAACAACGCGGTCACCATCCTCGACTTTTCCAACCAGTTGATGAACGCCAACGAAAACCTGGATGACCTGCGACAGGTCAATCTCCGGTTGACCAATGATCTCGCCACCGTGCAACAGCAGACGTCCCGGCTTTCCAACGGTTTGAACGAAGCCTCCAGCGCGCTGGCCTCCGCCAAAGCGACGCTCCAGGGCGCCCAGGACCAAATCGCCAACCTGAATGGCCGCATCACCGACCTGGAAGCGCAAAACCAGGTGCTGGATGATCGCGCCACCGCGCTGACCAACACCATCGCCGCGCTAAACGTGCAAATCGCCGACACCGAACGACAACTGGCCGATTCCCAAACCAACAATGTCTTCCTCGAAAAGGAATTGCAGCAGCAAATCGCGCAACGAGCCGAATTGGAACGCAAGTTCGATGATCTCAACGAGGTCCGCGCCCAGGTTAAAAAATTGCGCGACGAACTGTTCGTTGCCCGCCGGTTGCAGTGGATGCGCAATGGCTACACCGACCAGAAGGGCGCCGAATTGCTCGTGCAACCGCGCACCGTCACCGCCAGCACCGCCCCGGCCAAACTGCCGCCGCAGTACGATTTGAACGTGGAAGTCGGTTCCGACGGCTCCGTCCATGTCATTCCCCCGCCGGCCAATCCGATGACGAACACGCCGGCGCGTTAAACGACCGGCGCGGCGAAGATTTATTCGCAAATTGCCGATGCCGACTTACGAATATATTTGCGAGAAATGCGGGCACGAGTTTGAGGCCATTCAAAATATTTCCGCCAAGTCGCTGCGGATCTGCCCCGAATCGTCCTGCGCCCGGAAGAAATGGGGGCGCGGGCGGGTGAAACGCAAAATCAGCGCCGGCGGCGGTTTGCTGTTCAAAGGCAGCGGCTTTTACATCACGGACTACCGCAGCAAAAGCTACACGGAAGCGGCGAAAAAAGAATCCGCTCCGTCCAAATCCGAATCCAAGCCCGCCGAATCCAAAACTGCTCCGGCAAAATCCGCGCCCAAGGCGGACAAAAAATGATCGGCCCGTTAAACCGGTTAAGCGTTCAATCGTTGAAACGGTTCAACGGACCAACGCTTTTGGTCTGCGCGTTGTTTCTGTCCGTGTTTGCCAGCGGGCAACCCTCCCCGCCGGTTGTGAATTTCGTGCAGAGCGCTTCCGGCCAGTTCGTCGTGACCGGTCCGGCGCAAATTTCACCGTTTCTTCCCATGCGCGGCGCGGCAGCCGATACCAATCTTGTCCGGCTGGAACCGGCCTTGCTGTCGGTCTCCGCCGAGCGCATCAAAGATTCGCTCCGGCGCAAGCTCGGCATCAATCCCAACGCGCTCTGGCAGGGGAAAATTTTTCTGGTCCTGCATCCGGCGCAGTCACCCGATGAAGACGTCACGATTATCTCCCAACCTTTCCTCAACGGCTGGAATTATCGGGTCCAATTGCCCGACGTTCTGTCGCAAACCCGTTTCCTGCGCGCGATGACCAGCGTGTTGCTGCTGGAACTGGCCAATCGCAACGCCCCGGGCGCGCGCGCCGCGGAAATCCCCGGCTGGCTGACCGATGGTTTGTCGCAACAATTGTCCGGCGCCGGGTCGCCGGAAATTATTCTGGCGGCGCCGGGCCGGCTCGTGGATGGGCTGCCGCAAAACCGCCTGGTGATAACGCAGCGCGGTGTGGACCCGCTCGCCGACGCGCGCCGCGTCTTGCGCGACCATGCCGCGCTGACGTTCGATCAATTGAGCTGGCCGACCGACGCCCAATTGACCGGCGGGGATGGCGGTGTGTATCGCGCCAGCGCGGAATTGTTCGTGAGCGAATTACTCGGCTTGAAAAACGGCCCGGCGTGCTTGCGCGCGATGCTGGCGGCTTTGCCGGGTTGTTATAACTGGCAGACCGCGTTTCAAAGCGCGTTCCGTGAATATTTTCCGCGACCGCTCGACGTGGAGAAGTGGTGGGCGCTGCAGGTCGTAAGTCTTGTAGCGCACGGTCCGGGTCCGCGGTGGACGCCCGCCGTCAGCCGCGAAAAGCTGGATGAAATTTTGAGCGTGCCGGTGGAAGTTTGGACCGCGTCAAACGCCCTGCCCGCGCGGACGGAAGTTTCTTTGCAGGCCATCATCCGCAATATTGAGCCGTCGCGCCAGACGGCGATCCTTCAAACCAAATTGCGCGACCTCGAACTGGCACAACTCCGCATGGCCGCGCCCCTGGCCGCCTTGACGGATGAATATCGCCGGACCGTTGCCAGTTACCTCGGCCAAAACAAGGAAATCCGCCAGCCGCCTTGGAGCAAACATCCCGTGCCGCAGAAAACGAGCGCGCGCGCCACGTTGAAAAAATTGGACGAACTCGACGCTCAACGATGGACCATCGAATCGTCCATCAAACCGGACGTTTTTACCCCGTAAAGCTTGAACGTGGCAGCGCCGGCAGCGGTCAACTTGACAGGGCGCAATTCAAACTTATAGTTTGCGTTTAAATGAAGGATGACAATTCGCAGGCGAATGGCGAGGAGCCGCCATCAGGCCGCCAACTCCAATTTTTGAAGGAATTTCACTCCGCCGGCCGCGGCTTCTGGCATGATGTTTCTGATGCCGATTGGAACGACTGGCGCTGGCAGCTCAAGCATCGCATCACCACGCCGGAGCAATTGCAGCGGCTGATGCCCACGCTCACGCCGGAGGAATTCGCCGGCGCAAAACTGGCGAACCACAAGCTCGCGCTCGCCATCACGCCGTATTTTTTCAACCTGATTGATCCGGCGGATGAACATTGCCCGATTCGCCTCCAGGTCATTCCGCGCATCGAGGAAGCGCACACCTCGCCGTGGGAAATGAGCGATCCGTGCGGCGAGGATTCGCACTCGCCCGTGCCCGGCCTTGTGCACCGGTATCCCGACCGCGTGCTGTTTCTCGTCACCGACCGCTGCGCCGCGTATTGCCGTTATTGCACGCGCTCACGGCTGGTCAGCAACGCCAGCGGCTACGATTTTCATCCCGAATTCGACAAACAAATCGCCTACATCGCGCAACACCCGGAAATCCGCGACGTGTTGTTGAGCGGCGGCGACCCGTTGTTGCTGAGCGATGAAAAACTGGAAAATCTTCTGGGCCGCTTGCGCGCCGTTCCGCACGTTGAATTTTTGCGCATCGGTTCGCGCATCCCGACCTTCCTGCCGCAGCGCGTCACACCCGGACTGTGCGCGATGCTGAAGAAATTCCATCCGCTGTTCATGAGCATTCACTCGAACCATCCGCGCGAACTGACCACGGAAGTCCGCGACGCGCTGGGCCGCCTCGCCGACGCCGGCGTCCCGCTCGGAAACCAGTCCGTGCTGCTCAAACACGTCAACGACGACGCCGAGGTGATGAAGGCTCATGTGCAAAAACTGCTCATGTGCCGCGTGAAGCCGTATTACCTTTACCAGTGCGATTTGATTTCCGGCTCGGCGCACCTGCGCGCCAGCGTCCGCAAGGGCATTGAAATCATGACGCAATTGCGCGGTCACACGACTGGTTATGCCGTGCCGCAATACGTCATTGACGCGCCCGGCGGCGGCGGCAAGGTGCCCATCAACCCGGACTACGTGTTGAGCCACAACCCCGACCGCGTCGTGCTGCGCAACTACGAAGGCAAAATTTTCGAATATCCCGAAGCGCCCGACGGCACACCGCTCGTCAAGCCGCCGAAAGAGATTGAAGAACCGCAGTTGGTCTAAATTTCTCGTGGTCGAGCTGCGACTGTTGGCTGCCAACGACAGTGATTTGTTCAGAAAGTTCGGTTCCAATTCAAAATGAAAAATCCCCTTGACAGCCAAGAGTCAGTATGTAATACTTACGAACATGAACTCACAAACTAACGAACTTGAAGGACATATCAAAAACGTGATGGCCCAAATCTCCGAGGCGGCATTGAAGCATGACCTCGCGGCAATCCAACGCCTGACGCGAAAAGCGTCGGAACTTCAGGAACTGAAGGAGCAAATGGCTGCAATCCACCAGCGCATCGCCAGTCTGAGCGGCGATAGCGCCAGCGTCCCGGAGCTAACGGCAAACCAACCGACGAATGGGAAAATCCGGCAACTGCCTATCGAGGTGACCGACGGAATGATACGGCAAAACCTCCTGACCGTAGCTCCTTATGTCAAGAGTGGCAAAATCAAAGTCGGAGAAGAACTCATCATCGAAGCCTTACCGAGCGGCCAAAGATTCCACACCGTGCTTTTGGAGCAAGGCAAGAAACTCCAGGCGCGTAGCGAAATCGCCAGCTTTTACCGCGACGCGAGGGTAAAGGGTGGCGACTATGTGCTTTTGACTGAAGTAACTCCGGGACGCTGGACGCTGAAAAAAGCCCCTCCCGGCGAATATGGTGTGTCTCGATTATTGGGAGACTTGGTGTAGTGTGACCTAATATCTTTTAGCTATAAGAGCGTATGACAATTGAAGAAGAAATTCTCCGCCTGCCGAATCTCAAAAATATCGGCCTTGCTTTGGTCCAGTTTGTCTATTCGCTTCACAAAGGGACTTTTGTGAAAAAGAATACGGACTGGATTTATAATCCAAAATTTGTGGCGTTTGGTTTTCCCAGACGAGGAGAAATAATGAGTATGCACATTGACGTTGACTATCCAGCAGACATTGATGAAAGAGACCTTCGCGTTCTACCGCTCTATTCTGGACATTATTATCCGAGATGTCTGATTACTGAATCGCGGCAATTAGCAGTTTGCTGAAAAACTCCCAGAAAGTTTGAATGATGGCGAGGCGGAAAGGTCAGAGAACCATGCGTGGCAAACCTCAAGCCCAACCGGAATTTCTGACAACAATCAACCTGAATCAGC
>Ga0181523_10003027_pt1 | contig 15659 bp, 14 predicted proteins | sample PEATcosm2014_Bin_43_FD_119752 | JGI IMG/M metagenome (GOLD analysis project Ga0181523, IMG submission 119752) | Peatland microbial communities from MTU Mesocosm Facility, Houghton, MI, USA - PEATcosm2014_Bin05_30_metaG | ecosystem: Environmental > Terrestrial > Soil > Wetlands > Peat | place...
GCGCGCGCGTGTGCTGCGCGTGAAGAAAGCCGGCTGCTGCGGTGACTTGCCGCGATGGCGCACCGGTCGCGTGCCGCCGACGTCGAAGATGTAGTTGCGATAGAGCTTGCGGATGCGGTCGTCGGTGAGGCCGGTCCAGACGCGGATCGTGTGCGTGCGGGCTTCGTGGCGAATGAAGCGCAGCGCCACCTCGAAGCGGCGCTGGTCGCGGTTGTATCGATCATCGTGGATGCGCATTTGATACTCCTTGGCAAAAAACGTTACAAGTAACATTTCGTGGCAACTATCGCAGATACTGCCAGCGGCGCCAAGCGCGGATCGGGGCACCATATCTGCCCGAACCCTGGAGGAATGTCATGCGCGAGCAGCGGCACACGGTGGCGGAGATCAACGAACTGATGCTCGAGATCCTGCGCTCGGCGGCCGCCGGGCCCGATGAGACCGCCGCGCCCAGCGCGACGCGGCTCGTGATCGGACTGCGCGCGAGCTGGCGCGCGCTCGACGACCCGGCGCAGCTGCGGCTGGCGCGCGCTCCCTGCCTGCTGCTCGATGCAGGCTTCGCCGCGCCCGCGCGTTGGGACGCGCTCGGGGTCGACGGCAGCCTGTTGGGCGCCGTCCGGGATGCCGGCGCGCCGCGCGGATACTTCTCGTGCGCGACGGGCATCGCTCTGCAGCGTCGTGCGCTGACCTTCGCCTGGCATCTCGCGCGCTCGGACCGCCTCGGCGCGCGCATGTTGCTCGGCATGAGCGGCGAGTGCGCCGATCGCATTGCGGCCTGCGCGCTCAAGCACCTGGAAGCGCTGGCCGAGCTCTGCCCGCCCTGGATCGCGCCGCGCTGGGAATCACAACCCGCCGTGTGGCGCCAGATGATCGAGGCCGCGGTCAGCGGCTCGGATGCGGCGCTGCGGCGGGTGCAGCTGCGTGGCCTGCAGCTGCTGGCTGCCGGGCTGCCGTAGCGCGGCGCGCCCGCTCGACCGGGAGCCAGCGGCGGAGCGCATCCTGTGATAACTTGCGCGCTCGATGCTTGCCCTGTCGACCCGCGGACTCACCAAGACCTACAAGAATGGCGTTCACGCACTGCGCAGCGTGGACCTCGACGTCGAAGAGGGCGACTTTTTCGCGCTGCTGGGGCCGAACGGCGCGGGCAAGACCACGCTGATCGGCATCATGACCTCGCTCGTCAGCAAGAGCGGCGGCACCGCCAGCGTTTTCGGCTACGACATCGATCGGCAGCTCGAGCGCGCCAAGTCCTGCATCGGCGTGGTGCCGCAGGAGCTCAATTTCAACCAGTTCGAGAGCCCGATGACCATCGTCGTCAACCAGGCGGGCTTCTACGGCATCGAGCGTGCCGAGGCGCGCCGGCGGGCCGAGCGCTATCTGCGTCAGCTGCAGCTCTGGGACAAGCGCAACAGCGCTGCGCGCGGGCTCTCGGGTGGCATGAAGCGGCGACTCATGATCGCACGCGCACTCATGCATGAGCCGCGGCTGCTGATCCTCGATGAGCCTACGGCCGGGGTCGACATCGAGATCCGGCGCACGATGTGGGATTTCCTGCGCGACATCAATGCGCGCGGCACGACCATCATCCTGACGACTCATTATCTAGAGGAGGCCGAGAGCCTGTGCCGCAACATTGCCATCATCGACAAGGGCGGCATCATCGAGCGCGACGCCATGAGCAGCCTGCTGCGGCGCCTCAATACGCAGACCTTCGTGCTCAATACGCGCAACGCCCTGTCCGGTGCGCCGACCGTGGCCGGGTTTACCATGCGGCTGGCCGATGAGCACACGCTCGAGGCCGACGTCGCCATGGAGCAGAACCTCAATGCGCTGTTCGACGGTCTCTCGGGTCTGGGAATCGCAGTGCTGAGCATGCGCAACAAGGTCAATCGCCTCGAAGAGATCTTCATGCAGCTGGTCGAGCACAGCGGCGGGCCGGCGACCAGGGTGGAGGCGTCCGCGGCGCGCGCGTTCCATGGATAGCCCGACGCAGGTGCCCGTGCAGCGGCCGCTGTCGGTGGCGCGATGGATCGGCTTCAAGACCATCGTCATCCGGGAATACGGCCGCATCGTGCGCATCTGGGGCCAGACGCTCGTGCCCTCGGCGGTCACCGCGACGCTCTACTTCGTAATCTTCGGCAACCTCATCGGCCGCCGCGTCGGGCCGATGGCGGGGGTCGATTACCGCCAGTTCATCGCTCCAGGACTGATCATGATGTCGATCATCACCAATTCCTATGGCAACGTGGTTTCCTCTTTCTTTGGCGCAAAATTCGGCAAGCACATCGAGGAGCTGCTGGTCTCGCCGCTGCCGAACTCGATCATCGTGGCAGGCTATGCGATCGGCGGCGTGCTGCGCGGGCTGATGGTCGGCGCGGTCGTGACGCTGGTATCGCTGTTCTTTGCGCGGTTGCCCGTGGCGCACTTCATCGCCATCATCGCGGCCGCGGTGCTGACCTCGGCGGTGTTCTCGCTGGCGGGGTTCATCAATGCCGTGTTCGCGCGCAGTTTTGACCAGATGAACTTCATCCCCGTGTTCGTGCTCACGCCGCTGACCTACTTCGGCGGCGTGTTCTATTCGGTGACCATGCTGCCCGAGTGGGCCCAGAGGCTCTCCTTCGTGAATCCGATCCTGCACATGGTCAATGCCTTTCGCTACGGCTTCCTCGGCACCTCGGACGTGCATGTGATCGCCGCTTTCGGGCTCATGCTGCTGCTGACGGTGGCGCTGTTTGCCGGCGCGGTGCAGCTGCTCAACCGCGGCGTGGGCATCCGCGACTGACAGGGGGCCGCGGCCGATGCAGTGGGCGACGGGCGGCTTATGTAGCTCTTATTACGTAGAATCCGTGACTTACGCCGCATTGTCACTGGAAGTTCACAGAACCTTCACGCAACTGTCAGCTGCGATGTCCAAGGTTGTTTGCCATGACCCGTGCTCAGCTCATCCTGGCTCGCTTCGACATGGCCGAATACCGGCTGTGCCGCGAATTGAATCGCGGTGCCGGCTTGCGCTGGGTCCGCTGGCTTTTCCAGGGGGCGAGCCGTCTCGGCGATGGCGTGATCTGGTATGTGACCATCGGCGCATTGCCGCTGATCTACGGCCGCTCGGCGCTGCGCACCTCGCTCGTCATGGCCGTGACTGGATTGATCGGAATTCTGATCTACAAGTGGCTCAAGAGCCGGCTGCTGCGCGAGCGGCCATTCATCCGTCACCCCGGCATCACGCTTGCGATGCCGCCGCTCGATCGATACAGCTTTCCGTCAGGCCATACGCTGCACGCGGTGTCATTCACCTGGCTGACGGTCGAGCGCTTCCCGGAGCTCGCTTGGGGTTTCGTGCCCCTCGCCGGCCTGATCGCGGCCTCCCGCATGGTGCTGGGACTGCACTATCCCAGCGATGTGCTCGCGGGCGCGGCCATCGGCGCGACACTGGCCATGCTGGCGCAGAACTTCATGTAGCGAGCCCGCCCTAGGGGTCGCTGCAGCCGATGCGTGTCCTGTTCATTTCCGACGTCTACTTCCCACGCGTCAACGGCGTCTCCACCTCGATCCAGACCTTTCGCAGCGACCTGGCCGCGGCCGGCGTCGAGACGCTGCTGGTCGCTCCGTCCTATCCGGCGCAGACCGCCTCCGACCCAAGTGTGGTGCGCGTCGCATCGGCCGGTGTGCCGCGCGACCCCGAGGATCGTCGCATGCGCTGGGGAGCGCTGCGCGCTGCGCTCGAGCCGCTGGGCGCGCAGCGCTTCGACCTGGTGCACATCCACACGCCGTTTATTGCGCATTACGCGGGTATCGGGTTTGCGCGCCGCCATCGCATTCCCGTCATCGCCACCTATCACACTTTTTTTGAGGAGTACCTGCATCACTACGTGCCGCTGATGCCGCGCTCGCTGGGCCGGGTGCTCGCACGGCGCTTTACGCGCTCGCAATGCAGCCAGCTCGATGCGATCGTCGTGCCTTCCGAGCCGATGCGGGCGCTGCTGGTCGAGTACGGCGTCACCACGCGCACACAGGTGATTCCGACGGGGTTGCCGGCCGATCGCTACGTGCAGGGTGATGGCGCGCGCTTTCGCGCACGCTTCGGAATTCCGAGCAACCGCCCGCTGCTGCTGTACGTCGGGCGCGTGGCGCACGAAAAAAACATCGAGTTCCTGATGCACACCTTCGTCGCGTTGCGCCGTGCGCGTCCGGACGCGATGTTCGCCATCGCGGGCGAGGGGCCGGCGCGTGCGCACCTCGAGAGCCTTGCCGTCGAGCTCGGCATCGCACCACACATGCATTTCATCGGCTACCTGGATCGCGAGCGCGGACTGGCCGACTGCTACGCCGCGGCCGACGTGTTCGTGTTCGCGTCCCGGACCGAGACGCAGGGTCTGGTGCTGCTCGAGGCACTGGCCCAGGGACGCCCCGTGGTCTCGACCGCCGTGCTCGGAACGGCCTCGATCCTGCAGCCGAACTGCGGCGCGCGCGTGGCGCCGGAGAAGCAGGACGTTTTTGCACAAACCGTGCTCGATGTGCTCGACGATCCGCAGCGCGCAGCCAAACTCTCGGCTCAGGCGCGTCCGTACGCGCAGAGCTGGGCATCGGCCAACATGGCGTGGCGGCTCGCCGAACTGTATCGCGAGCTCAGCGCGCCGGAGCAGGAGCCCACCAGGGCGGCCGCCGCGCACGTGTAGAGGGTGTCGCGGTTTGGCGCCACTTTCACGCGTGCCCGGGGGCCTTGCGGTAAGATCCGGCTGGGGTCGCTACAAGCGGACACGGCATGGCAGCACGACGAGCGTTGGTCGTCGATGATTCGAGATCCGCGCGTGCGTTTCTGACCCGCATACTCGAGGGCTATGAGCTGGCGGTCGACGGCGTCGAATCCGCTGAGCAGGCCATCGAGTATCTGACCCACCAGCGGCCGGATGTGATCTTCATGGATCACCTGATGCCTGGCATGGATGGTTTCCAGGCCGTGCAAGCCATCAAGAACAACCCGCTGACGGCCACGATCCCGATCATGATGTACACCTCCCAGGAAGGGGAGCTGTACTTGAGCCAGGCGCGCGCGCTCGGCGCGATCGGTGTGCTGCCGAAGCAGACGCAGCACACCGATGTCTCCAAGGCGCTCGAGCAACTGCGCCTGCTCGGGGAACCGCGACTCGAGAGCGAGATCGTCGCGACGCCGCCCGAGATCCAATCCGAGTCCGAGCCTGCACCGTCGTCGGCCACGCTCGAGGATACGGCCGATATTGCGGCCCCGGCGGCCCCGGCGCCGCCGCCGTCCGCCCGCGAGGCCGCGCGTCCACCGCTCACGGTCGATCGCCGGGGCACGAGCCGCCCGGATCTGCCGGCGCTCTCGCCCGAGCTGCGCGCGATCGTCGAGTCGATGGTGCTGCACCATATCCGCGAGCTGCAGCGATTCGTGGCGGACAATCTCGAGTCGCAGGCCGACCGCGTCGTGGCCGATGTGCGACTCATGCTCAAGGATCAGCCGCCGCCACCGAGTCCGTACGGTCCTCCGCCCGAGGGCTCGCGCAGCGGATTCTGGGTCGGTGCCGCCGGTGTCCTCATCGCCTGTCTGGCGCTCTGGCAGTGGCAACAGCTGCGGCTCGATTCGACGGCGCTGTCGGCGCAACTCGCGGAGGCGCACCAGCAGCTCGATGCGACGCATACGCAATTGCAGTCGGTGCAGGCGGCCGATGCGGCCGGCGCCGGATCGACCGGGGGCTATGCCGAGGAGCCGCCGGCGCCGAACTCGACCATCGAGCCTGTGCCATACGGGGAGATGCCGCTCGCAGGCTCGCGCCTGGATCGCATTCAGTCATTGCTGGCAAAACTGAATGCGCAGGGCTTTCAGGGCGAAGTGGATATCCGCAGCATCCCGGGGCGCTTCTGCATGGTCACCGGCTCGGGCCAGAACCCGATCCTTGCCGCCGACAATTGGCCGTTTACGCGCTGCGAGCAGATCGGTAATCCTCGCGAGGACAACGGCTCGGTGAGCCTGCGCCAGTCGGTCGCGTTCGCCAACATGATTGCGACCGCACGGCAGAATGGGAACGGGAAGCTTGACATCCAGATCTCAGCCGGCACGCCCGATGAGACCATCACGCCCTATCCACCGGTGAGTGATGCTCTGACGGCCGGCGAGTGGAATCGCGTCGCTTTCGCCAACAATCGCGTCGAAGTGCATTGGCAGGCGAAGCGCTGAATTCCTTTGCCGAGCTGCAGCAGCGAGCGGCGACCTTCGATCCGCCGCGCCTGCTGCGCAGTGCTCACGTGCAGACCATCGCCGCCAGCGTGCCGCCGCGCTCGTGGCTGATTCAGCGCCGCGCCGCATTGCTGCTGTCGCGCGCGCGGCCCATGCTTCTGGACTGCGGTGATGGCGTGCAGCTGCAGGCGTTTCACAGCCCGCAGGTGCCGAACCGCCGCGCCTCGGACGGGCGACGACTTGCGATCCTGCTGCACGGCTGGGAGGGCAGCGTCGAGTCGCCCTACGTGCTCTCGGCCGCCGCGCTGCTGTACCAGCACGGCTACGCACTGGTGCGCATGAACCTGCGGGATCACGGCGGCACGCAGGCGCTCAACCGCGGGCTGTTCCATTCGTGCCGCCTGCCGGAAGTCGTCGGCGCAGTGCGCGCGCTGAGCGCGCAGTTTCCGGCCGCGAGGCTGTACCTGGGCGGCTTCTCGCTCGGCGGCAATTTCATGCTGCGCGTGGCCGCGGATGCCGCAGCCCCCGATTCGATCGCCGGCGTCGTCGCGGTCTCGCCCGTTCTCGATCCGGAAGCCACGCTCACCGCGCTCGAGCGCGGGCTGGCGATCTACCGGCGATATTTCGTGCGCCGCTGGACGCGCTCGCTGCGGCTGAAGCAGCGCGCATGGCCCGGGGAGCGCGATTACGATCCGCTGATACGCTCGCAGGATCTGCGACGCATGACCGCGGACCTGGTGCAGCAGTGCACCGACTTCGGCAGCCTCGAGGCGTATCTGCGCGGCTATGCGATCACGGGCTCGCGGCTCGAATCGCTGCGATTCCCGGCGCATCTGCTGCTCGCGGCCGACGATCCGATCATTCCGGTCGCGGGTCTCCCGGCGCTCGCGCACAGCGGACAGCTTCGGATCGTGCGCACGGGCCATGGCGGGCACTGCGGCTTCATCGATTTCTGGCGCCGGCCGAGTTTTGCCGATCGTTACATGCTCGAACATTTCGGACAGTTCGAGCGCGCCGGCGGCGACGCCGGCGGGAGATGCTGACCCGCCCAGGGTCGCCATCCACTGCGTTCACGCGCCTCGAGTACGCGCCCGGACCGCGCCTCGCCGCGGCTCGAAATCCCAACCATTGAGTTTGCAACTATTCGGCGGCCTGCCGGGTACTCCCAATACCTGCGGTCGCCGCATCGATCGGCGCCTGCCGCGACGCGCATATAAACCTGAACGCCCGCTCCCGCATCTCATTCACCGGAGGAACACACACATGACACTCAAGACCAATCGCTTCAATGTCATCACGCTGACGCTGACCTCGCTGCTCGGTTTCGGCGCGGCGATGGCCGCCAGCGACGCAAAGGCCGCGGAACCAGCACCGATCGTCGTCTCGTACCAGGACCTGGACCTGTCGCGTCCGGCAGACGCGCGGACGCTCTATCAGCGTCTCGAGCATGCCGCCGCCGCGGCCTGCAGCGAGGCGCCGTCCGCGGCCGAGCTGTCGCGCCATCTGGCCTGGAGCCGCTGTTACGACACGGCGCTGGACTCGGCGGTGCTGCAGGTCCGCTCGCCCGAGCTGCTGGCCATCCACCGCTCCTCGCGCGCGTCGAGCCAGTCCTGACGGCGTCTGTCCGCACTGTCCGCGGAGACTGTCCGCGGACAGTGCCTTGGCGGTCACCTAAACAAACAAGCGCACCTAAAACAGCACCTTAGACCGCACGCGCCATTGGCACACGACTTGCCTTTGTCGGTGGCCTGCGGGGCTATACGATTGCACTGATCGCGAGATTCGGCTTCAGTCGGTGATGTGGAGGTCAGTGCATGCTCGAGATGAGCCACCTGTCGAAGGTCTACCGCACCGAGGTCGTCGAGACGCATGCGCTGCGTGATTTCTCGATCCACGTGCGTGAGGGGGAGTTCGTCGCCGTCTCGGGGCCGTCCGGCTCCGGCAAGACGACGTTTCTGACCATTGCGGGGCTGCTCGAGGAGTTCACGAGCGGCGCCTACCGTCTCGATGGCGTCGATGTCCAGGGCATGAACGATGACGCGCGCTCGCGGCTGCGCAACGCGAAGATCGGCTTCATTTTCCAGGCCTTCAATCTGATTCCGGACCTGAGTGTCGCCGAGAACGTGGAGGTGCCACTGCGCTACCGCGGCTTCAGTGCAGCCGAACGCCGCCGCCGCATCCGCCAGTCGCTCGAGCGCGTGGGTCTGGCCGCGCGCCGGCACCACTACCCGGCGGAGCTCTCCGGGGGCCAACAGCAGCGCGCAGCGATCGCGCGCGCACTGGCCGGTACGCCGCGGCTGCTGCTCGCCGATGAGCCCACGGGCAATCTCGACACGCAGATGGCGCGCGCGGTCATGGAGCTGCTCGAGGAGCTGCATCGCGACGGCGCGACCATCGTCATGGTCACGCACGATCCCGAGCTTGCCGTGCGCGCGCAGCGCGAGGTGCACATCGTCGATGGCCAGGTGGTCGATGTTGCCGTCGAGCCGCGCCTGCTGAGCGTCGCCGGCGCCAGCGCACGCACGCGATTCTGACCGGAGGCGTCGGCATGTTCCGTTACTACCTTGGCCTTGCGCTTCGAAGCCTCCGGCGCAACATCGTGCTGACCGTGCTCATGGTGGTCACGATCGGCGTCGGAATCGGTGCCTCGATGACCACGCTCACCGTGTTCCGAGCCATGGACGCGGACCCGATTCCGCAAAAGTCGGCGCAGCTCTTCGCGCCGCAGATCGACAGCTGGGGACCGACCGACAACCCGAGTGAGATGGAAGATAAACTCGAGGACCAGCTCAGCTACATCGATGCGATGGCTCTCATGCACGCGCAGCGTGCGCACCGGCAGGTCGCGGGCTACGCGACCGGATTTGCGCTGACGCCCGAGAATCCCGAGCTCAAGCCCTTCAAGGCCGACGCGCGCGCGACCTTCAGTGAATTCTTTGCCATGTTCGACGTACCCTTCCGGTACGGCCGGGGCTGGGGCTCGGACGAGGACCTGGCGCGCGCGCCCGTGGTCGTAATCAGTGACGAGCTCAATCAGAAGCTGTTCGGCGGCGCCGACAGTGTCGGCCGCAGCATCAACCTCGATGACCAGGAGTATCGCATCATCGGCGTGATGGCGCCGTGGGAGCCGGTACCGCGTTTCTACGATCTCACCACCGAGAATTTCGCCAAGACCGCGCAGGTATTTCTGCCGTTCAACCGCGCCATCGAGCGCCAGATGAGATCGTGGGGCTATACCAATTGCGCCGATCGATCGGAACCGAACTGGCAGCGGTTGCTCGACTCCAGTTGCGTCTGGATCCAGTTTTGGGTCGAGCTGCCTACGGCCAAAGCGGCCGAGGACTATCGCCTCTGGCTCGACGATTATGCCCGCGAGCAGCAGCGCAGCGGCCGTTTCAGCTGGCCCGCGTATACCAAGCTCCGCGACTTCAAGTCGTGGCTGCGCAACGAGCACGTGGTCAGCCACGAAACACGCCTGCTGGTACTGGTCGCCTTCAGCTTCCTGCTGGTGTGCGTGCTCAATGCGACGGGCCTGATGCTGGCGAAGTTCATGGGCCGATCGGCTGACATCGGCGTGCGGCGCGCACTCGGCGCCAATCGGCGCGCGATTCTGGCGCAGTGCCTGATCGAAGCCGGCGTGGTCGGGCTGGCCGGAGGCCTGCTGGGCATCGTCCTGACCGTGCTCGGGCTGATCGGCCTGCGGGGAGCGCTGTCCGAGCAGCTCGTGCAGGTCACGAGTCTGGACCTGACCGGCGTCGGCATTGCATTCGCACTGGCGATCATCGCCACGATCGGGGCAGGCCTGTATCCGACCTGGCGCGCCTCACGGGTTCAGCCGGCCTGGCAGCTCAAGGCGCAGTGAAGGAGTCCCAGCATGGAAATCCTGCCGATTCTATCCGCCATGCGCCGCAACAAGGTCGGCGCCATGCTGGTCGCGGTCCAGATGGCCGTGACGCTCGCGATACTTTGCAACGCGCTGTCGATCATCGAGCAGCGCCTCGCGGCGAGCGCGCGCCCGAGCGGTACCGACGAGGCCAACGTGTTCGCGATCTCGAATCAGTGGGTCGGCACTCCGCCGGATGAGTCCGCGCTGGTCGAGTCGGATGTGACCGCGCTGCGTGCGATGCCGGGCGTCGTCGATGCCACGGTGATGAATTCCTATCCGCTGACGAACTCGGGCTCGGGCGATGACGCTTACCTTGCGCCGAACCAGCAGAAGCCAACCGCCCACATGGCACGCTATTTTGGCGATGAGCATGCCGTCGCGTCGCTCGGCCTCACGCTGGTCGCGGGGCGAAATTTCACCGCGCAGGAGATCATCGACCGGGAGCGCGGCGACCAGCTGGTGCCGCCCGCGCTCATCGTCTCGCGCGCTCTCGCCACGGCGTTGTTCCCCAAGGGCGATGCGCTCGGCAAGGTCATCTATACGCGCGGCAGCAGGAAAGAGGGCTCGCCCATCGTCGGCATCGTCGAGCGGCTGCAGACGCCCTGGGTCGCAAGCGGCCCCTGGGCGCACGCCTGGGTCGAGAACTCCGTCATTGAGCCCTACCGCTACCTGGCGCAGAGCTCCTTCTACCTGGTGCGCACGCAACCCGGACGGCTGGCAAGCGTGATGGGCGAGAGCGGGCAGACACTGTTCGCGCTCCGTCCCGCGCGCGTGCTCGACAAGATTCAGTCCATGGGCGAGGCTCGGCGAAACGTCTACCGCGACGATCGCAGCCTCGCAGTCATCCTCGCCGTGGTCTGCGCCGTGCTGCTCGCGATCACCGCCTTCGGCATCGTCGGCCTCACGAGCTACTGGGTGGCGCAGCGGCGACGGCAGATCGGCATCCGGCGTGCTCTCGGGGCCACGCGTGGCGCGGTCGTACGTTACTTCCAGACCGAGAACCTGTTGATCGCGACCTGCGGCGCGGTACTCGGCATCGCGCTGGCGATGACTCTGAACCGCTTGATGGTCGGAAGCTTCGAGCAGCAACGGTTGCACGCCAGCTATCTGCTGGTCGGCGCGGTCACCGTGCTGCTGCTCGGCCAGCTCGCCGTGCTATGGCCGGCGTTGCGCGCCGCATCCACTCCGCCGGCATTGGCGACCCGCAGCGTCTAACATTTGGGCATGCGCACGGTACTCGTCATCGACGATACGCCGGCGGTCGGCCAGGCGCTGGAGCTGTTGTTCCGGCTGCACGATATCCGCACGCTTGCGGCATCGACTCCAGGCGAAGGCCTCGCCGCGCTGGCGCGCGAGCGCATCGATCTGGTGATCGCCGACATGAATTTCAGCGCGGACACGACTTCGGGCGAGGAGGGGGATGCGCTCTTCAGGGACATCCGCGCAAGCTATCCCGACCTGCCCGTCATCCTGCTGACCGCGTGGACGCATCTGGAATCCGCCGTGCGCCTGGTCAAGGAGGGAGCGGCCGACTACGTCGCCAAGCCCTGGGACAACGACAAGCTGCTCGCGACTGTCGAGAACCTGCTGGAGCTGTCCGAAAGCACGCGCAACGCGCAGCAGCTGCAGAGCGAGCGGCGCGTGCGCCGCCGGCGGCTGGCGCAGCAGTACGATCTGCGCTCGGCCGTATTCGAATCGCAGGCCATGGAGAGCGCCATCGAGCTGGCCTGCCGCGTCGCGCGCGCTCCCGTACCCGTACTCATCACCGGGCCGAACGGTGCCGGCAAGGAACGGATCGCCGAGATCGTGCACGCCAATTCCAGCGCGCGCAGCGGCCCCTTCATCGCCCTCAACTGCGGCGCGATTCCGGCGGAGCTCATTGAAGCCGAGCTGTTCGGTGCCGAGGCCGGCGCCTACACGGGCGCGCATCGCGCACGCATCGGGCGTTTCGAGGCCGCCGACGGCGGCACGCTGTTTCTGGACGAAATCGGCAATCTGCCTCTGACGGGCCAGGTCAAACTGCTGCGGGTGCTCGAGAGCGGGCAGTTTGAGCAGCTCGGCTCGAGCCGCACGCGCCAGACCCACGCGCGCATCGTGAGCGCCACGAACGCGGACCTTGCCGCGCTGATTCGCGAGGGCCGCTTTCGCGAGGATCTCTATTACCGGCTGAACGTCATAGAGATCGCGCTGCCGCCACTGGCCGAGCGCGTCGATGACATCGTGCCGCTGGCCGAGCACTTCCTGGGCGCAGGCCTGCGCCTGAGCGATGATGCCGTCGCGGCGCTGCTCGCGCACGATTGGCCGGGTAACGTGCGCGAGCTGCGCAACTCGATCGAGCGCGCCAAGCTGCTGGCGAGCGATTCACTGGTACAGCGGGCGGATCTGAATCTGCCGGCGGCCGCGAGCCGCGCCGGCGCCCCGCCCGCGACGCTGCCGGGTCGCGATGAGGAGCATCTGAATCGCGAGAGTATCGAGGCGAGCCTGCGCGCCGCTGCCGGGAATGTCTCGCGCGCCGCGCACAGCCTCGGGCTGTCGCGCCAGGCGCTGTATCGCCGCATGGAGCGCTTCGGTCTGCGTTCGCCGAGCGGGAACTGATGCGCCCCGGCTCACGAGCGCTCAGTCTCGAGGGCAAGCTGGCGGCGCTGCTTCTGGCCGTGGGACTGGGCGCTACGATCGCCGGCCTGCTGCTACAGCACCTCATCGGCAGCGGCTGGCTGGTACTCGCGGTGGTGTCAGGGCTGGGGTTCGCGCCGGCGCTGTGGCTCGCGCGGCGCACGCTGCGACCCGTGCGGCGTCTGCTACGCGCCCTGTCCGGCGCGGTGGCCAGCTACCGTGACGGCGACTTCAGCTTCTCGCTGGTCGTCGATCGCGACGATGAGTTCGGAGAGTTGCTGCTCGCGCATAACCAGCTCGGCGCGGCGCTGCGCGAACAACACTCGCATCTGGTCCAACGCGAGCTGCTGCTCGACACCGTGACGCAGAACTCCCCGGTGGTGCTGCTGCTGGTCGATCACCACCGCAACATTCTCTATGCGAATCTCGCCGCGCGGCATCTGTTCAACGAGGGACGTACGCTGCTCGGCCTGGATTTCGACGCCTTGCTGCAGCGCTACCCGGAGGGTCTGCGCAGTGCGGCGGCCTCGGGGACCGATACGCTGTTCTCGGTGGAGCTCGAGGGCGTCGATGAGACCTTTCATCTGTCGCAACGACTCTTCCTGCTTCAGGGGCGGCCGCACCGGCTGTATCTGATCAAGCGCCTGACGCGCGAGCTCTCGCGCCAGGAGGTCTCGACCTGGAAACGCCTGATCCGCGTCCTCTCGCATGAGCTCAACAATTCGCTCGGCCCCATCGCCTCGCTGGCACATTCGGGCGCACAGTTCGCGCAGCGCGGGGATCTCGCGCCGCTTGCCGGTGTGTTTGCGACCATCAGCGAGCGCGCCGAGCATCTGCATCACTTCATTGGGCGCTATGCCACCTTCGCAAAGCTTCCGGCGCCGCGGCCCGAGGCCGTCGAATGGACCAGCCTCATCGATGAGCTGCAGCGCTTACAGCCCTGCCGAGTCGTCAAACCCGTGCCGGCGGTGAGCGGCTGGTTCGATCGTGCGCAGCTCATGCAGGCGCTGATCAATCTTCTCAAGAATGCGCACGAGGCGGAAGGTCCTGCCGATGCCGTCGAACTGCAGGTCACGCTGCTCGGCAACGAGCAGCGCATCGAGGTGCGCGACCGTGGCCCTGGAATGAGCGAAACCGTGCTCACGCAGGCCGTGCTGCCCTTCTATTCAACCAAGCGCAACGGCACAGGCTTAGGTCTTGCGCTTGCACGGGAAATCGTCGAGGCGCACGGCGGTCGCATCCGCCTCGCCAACCGCGAGGGCGGGGGCCTGTGCGCGCTGCTCGTGCTGCCGCTGCCCGCCGCGGGGCAGCCGCCCTCGAACGCCGTGTCCGCGCTGTCCGTCTAGCCTGTCCGCGGACAGCGTCTGCGCCGCGATGGACCTTTTAGAAACCCATATAAAACAATCCATTGCAATCGGGCAGCGGCTGGCACGGCGTTTGTAATCCAGTCGCTGGCCATTCACTAACGAAGGACGCTGACATGAACATCCCGACTTGCAAACTCGCTCTGCGGCCGCTGGTGCTGTTACTCGGCGCGGGCTCGGCGCTGGGTGTCGGAGGGAGCGGTACCGTCTCGGCCGCATCCGCAACGGAGATTACCGTGTCCTACCGGGACCTCGATCTTTCGAGCGCGCCGCAGGTGCGCGTGCTCTACCGTCGCCTGCAGCTCGCCGCGACCGATGCGTGCGGCGGGGCAATTCCGGGGGCGGAGCTCTCGCGGCATCTCGCTGCGCAGCGCTGCTACGCCGCGGCGCTCGAACACGCCGTCATGCAGGTCGATGCACCGCAGCTGCTTGCGATGTATCGCAGCGATCCCGCCCTGCAGCTCAAGCGCGGTTGAGCGCGCAGCGCGCAGCGTCACTCGCACGCGCGCAGCGGCAGCCGGTCGGTGCGCGCGATCGCGCGCCGGCGCGGCAGCGAGACTGCGACGAGTTCGAGCCCGCGCTGCGAGACCGCGCGCCAGGTCGTTAGCTTGCCGCCGTAGATGGACAGCACGCGCGGGGATCTGGCGCGATCGAGGATCAGCTGCGTCTCGCGTGAGCGTTGAAAAGCGCGGTCGGCGCCGGCAGGCAGTACGCGCAGGCCGGCGAAGCTTTCGATGAGATCCGACTCGGCAACCTCGCGCCAGCGTGGAAAGTAATGCTTGAGCACGCCGAGCAGGTAGTGGATCTCGGCGGGTTTCGGCGCCACTCGGCCCGGGTCGCCCTCGTACCGCGTCTCGGTCGTGCCGACCATCAGCGCTCCCTTCCAAGGCATCACGAACACGGCGCGCCCATCGTGCGGACTTTCGAGGTAGTAGATGCCGCGCTCGATGGTTCCGGGCAACACCAGGTGCGTGCCCTGCACGCACTCGAGCGCCGGCACAGCAATGGCGGGCTCGATGCGGCGCGCCACCGTCTCGGCCCAGGGACCCGCAGCGTTCACGAGTACGCGCGCGCGACATGCCTGCGGCGTTGCGCCGAGCATATACCGCAGCTCGACGCCATCCGCGTCGAGACTCGCACCGTCGAAGCGTGCCGGACAGCGCAGCTGCGCACCGAGCTGCTCCGCCGAGTGCAGCACGGCGCGAGTCAGTGCGCGGTCGTCGGTCTGACCGTCCTGGTACCAGAACACGGCCTGCAGGCCGCGCGTGTCGAGGCCGTCCAGACCGTCCCATTGCTGTCTCGGCACGGTGCCGAAGCGCGATTCGGGCCGCAGGCCCGAGAGCAACGCGTAGAGCGAGAGTCCGAAGCGCAGCTGCCAGGGCCGGCGGCGCGTATGCGCGTACACCGGGATGTAGAAGCGCTGCACGCGCACGAGCTCGGGTGCGAGTTGCAGCATCAGCGCGCGCTCGCGCAGGCTCTCGCGCACGAGCGCGAACTGTCCGGTCTCCAGGTAGCGCAGGCCGCCATGAATGAGCTTGCTGGAGCGGCTCGAGGAGCCCGCGGCGACGGCCGCCTGCTCGAGCAGCAGCACCGAGTGGCCCGC
>Ga0181523_10003028_pt1 | contig 15658 bp, 12 predicted proteins | sample PEATcosm2014_Bin_43_FD_119752 | JGI IMG/M metagenome (GOLD analysis project Ga0181523, IMG submission 119752) | Peatland microbial communities from MTU Mesocosm Facility, Houghton, MI, USA - PEATcosm2014_Bin05_30_metaG | ecosystem: Environmental > Terrestrial > Soil > Wetlands > Peat | place...
GGGCCCACGACCATCGTGCGCAACGTCAACCTCGTCGACGTGCAATTCTCCGTGCTCAATCGCCGCCAGAAATTGATCACCGATCTGCAGAAGGAAAACTTCCGCGTTTTTGACGACGGCGTCGCGCAGTCCATCGCCTCGTTCAGCCGCCAGACCGACCTCCCGTTGCGCATCGGCCTGCTGCTCGACACCTCCAACAGTATTCGCGCGCGGCTGCAATTCGAGCAGGATGCCGCTGTAGATTTTCTCTATAACGTCATTCATCGCGGGCGCGATCAGGCCTTCGTCATGACTTTTGACGATCAGCCCGAAGTCACTCAGGATTTCACCGACGATCTCGATAAGCTCCAGATCTCCATCCGCAAGCAGCGCGCGGGCGGCGCGACCGCGCTCTACGACGCCGTCTATCAGGCCTGCGCGGACAAATTGCTGCACGCGAACATCCCCGCCGGCGAGCCCGTCATCCGCCGCGTCCTGGTGATCATCAGCGATGGTGACGACAATCTCAGCCAGAAGTCGCGCAGCCAGGCCCTCGAAATGGCTCAGCGCGCAGGCGTGGTCATCTACACGATCAGCACTAGCACAGATTGGCTCACTCCCGAAGACAGCTCCGACCCCAACAAGAATGCGGATCGCAAGTACGTGAAGGAAGGCGGCGATTTGGTTCTTCAGAACATGGCCGACGCGGCCGGAGGGCGAGCCTTCTTCCCGTACCGCGTCGATGACCTGAATCAGTCGTTCCTCGATATCGGCGACGAACTGCGCAGCCAATACTCCATCGCCTGGGCTCCCTTCGGACGCGAAGCCGACGGCAAATACCACACCATCAAAATTCAAGTGGACCAAAAAGATCTAATCGTTCGCGCCCGCGCCGGCTATTACGGTACGCCACCCACCCTTCGCAAAGGCGACATAGCTGTCCCTTCCACTGCCGCCCCGGCGACAACGCCGCCGTCCGCGCCGTCGCCCACCGCCGCTCCCCCGAGTCGCTAGCACACCACCCGCGCGGGCCGCTTTCCACTTAGTTGCGACGTTCACGCCGCCATCTTCCGCCTTCCCCTACCGCCCGATAGGTTCCCCATCAGGCATATTCTCTGGCCAGGCGAGGGTGATCCCTTTCCGTGATGTTTTCAGCTCAAGCTTGCGTGGTTTGCCATTCGGCTTCGGTGCCGGCCCGGCAAAGCCAATCGTGTACTGGCCTCGGATCTGCTCCACGGCCGACGCTAACGCGTCCATAAAGTCCTTTTCATCAGTCACCGGCCACACGGCGCCGCCAGTGTGAAACGCGAATTCGTCGGCGAGGTCCGGGCCGTTCATTTCTTCCGCAGTGCGCGGGCGCACACTGAACGGGTCGAACAGGCCGACGGTGAAGACCGTTACATTCTCCTTTCGCAAACACTTCTCGACTACATCCTCGGAAACTTTGCTGTGGTTCTCTCCCCCGTCGGTGATCAGCAAGATCGCTTTGCGCGACTGTCCGGTCGCAAGGTCGTCCGTGCATGCTTCATAAATCGCCTGGAGCAGTGCCGTGCGGTGGTACGGCGCTGATTCATGGGCGACGGCCTGCGTGAGGAGAGTTGGTTCGCCCGAAGCGATCGCCAGCAGCTTGCTGGTGTCGCTAAACTCGCGAACGTACGCCAGATCTCCCGCCCGCAAGAGCGTCGTGAAGAACGTGTACCCATACTTCTGCTCAATACCTGGTAAGTGGCTCTCCCTGCTCCCGCTGACATCCAGCAATAGATCGAAAGTTAGCGGCGGCGCCCCGTCCGGCACGAGGAACGTGCCGATATTTTGCGAGACGCCGTCCACGGAAAGTTTCAGCTCGTCAATCTTTAGATCCGTGACGATCTTCCCTTTGCTATCCCGGGCCGAAAAATAAATCGTCACGTTTCGCGGTCCGCCGCCGGGCGCGGCCTGCGGGTTGCCGCTAGAGGCGTTCCCGGCATCCTGCGCCCGCGCCGCAGTCGCGCACCCGCCACTTAAGAGCGCCATGGCGGCGGCACCGAAAATCAATTTTCCCATTCGCACGCGCACACGATACCACGCTTGTCAAATGCGATACCCGACAACACTGTTTCTCCAAGTCCACTGGCTGACGGGACGAAGGCGCTGGTTTCTTCGATTAAATTGCTTTTGCAGCAATTATAGATTCAGGTCCCGGAAGAGACGATTTCCGAAGGGTGCCGTCCGCCCTACATTTCTTCAGTTGCTTACGATCGCCCTCAATAAATAAGTCTTGTAACTGTCTCTATGTGTACAGACACCCGGCTCAGGCTCTCCTATCATGATGGCTCCAGCGGAAGTAAGGCCATTCTTTCACAATCAGGTCAAACCAGCTTCCCCTGACTAAAGCGGATCCGGCGTGACAAACTAAAGTCACCCGACTAGTTCTTAGAGCGAGAGGAAAATCATGTACAAACGAATCTTGGCATCACTTTTCTTGGCATTCATGCTGGGAGCCGTGGCCACTGCGCCTGCAAGTGCGGCGACTACTTCTTCCCGTACCGACACCAGCAACTCATACCATCGTCGCCATCATCACCACCGGCGTCATCGCGCTGTCGTCGTTGTGCGTGTACCCGGCAGCTCTCACTAAGGCTTTCCGGGGGCCCGGACCCCAGGCGTAGCTACAACGCCTGGGGTTTTTCCCCGCTCTTCTGACGTCCAACCTCGAATTTCAAATTTGAGATTGCTTCCGCAGTGGGTGCCCCACACATCATTTTTCGTGTGGACCTTCTGTCCCTGCATTCTCCTCTGCGCGTGCCCGGGTCACCATCCACGACGGCAACCTATCGCGGACTAATGCTGGTTAGGAAAGGCAGCGGGTGCCGTACCCTTCGGTCTTAAGGGTGCGGGTATTGACTTGTTTCATTTCCGGGGCGCGGCGCCGTGGAAGGCCTACTCCGTGGGCGCGTAATATCCCTTGCGCGCGAGGACGTTCGTGTCCGGCCGCGTCACTTCCACTTTGATCTTCCGGTACGTCCCATCGTGTTTCGCGTTCGTGGGGTAGTAGCCCAGGGTGTACTGGCTACGCAGCTCTTCGGAAATTTGGTCGAACGCGTCTGTCAGGTTTTTCTCGCTGCGCACGACGATGGTTCGCCCGCCGGTCTCGTTCGTGATCTTGCTCGCGCCGCCGAAATCGGGGGGGCCGTATGCGGGATCGTAAACCAGGAGAATATGCACGACGGTATCGGTTCGCTGCGCGGCTTCGATTGCATCTTCGATTTTATACTGGCTCCCCGTGTCGTTGGCGTCGGTCAGCACGACGACGGCTTTGCGTCCGGTCTCATCAGCCAGTTTGTCGTGGCACGCGAGATACAGCGCGTCGTAGAAATTCGTTCCGCCTCCGCCGCTCGTCGGGACCGGGCCCGGCGTTCCGAGGGGATTGTACGGGGCGTTGATCTTCGCGCGATCGATCGCTTCGTCGAGAATGCGCTGCTGGTCGGTGAGATCGGAAAGGAGGTCCTCGTCCACATCGAAACTGATGACCATCGCGAGGTCGCCCTTGCGCATCACGCGCCGCAAAAATTGCTCGGCGGCTTGTTGTTCGGCGCCAAGCGTGGCTTGCTCGCTGCCGGAGGTGTCGACCAGGATTCCGAGCGTGATGGGCAAATCGGATTCTTTCTGGAAGTAGGCGACTTTTTGCTCTACGTTATCTTCATAAATCTTGAAATCGTCCTGCGTCAGATCTGTGACGATGGCTTTGTGTTTGTCCCGCACTGTCGCGAACAGGTTCACGAGGTTTACCTGTACGTGAATCTGCCCGCCTTGCACGTTGTCTTGCGCGGAGCCGCGCGTGGCGAAAAGAAGTCCTCCACCGAGCAGACAAAAGGAGCATACGAGAACTATGGTGCGCAGGCGCTTCATCGGAAACCTCAATGGGAATTTCAATTCTCTTCTCGCCTCGCTTGGATGCGCACGGCCTATGGGAGGATGTGCGCCGCCAGCGCGCGGCAACGCCGCCGCCCGCGCCAGATTGTACCGACGACTTCGGCGGATACGTTGAAAAAGCATCGTGACCGTAATCGCATGCTTTGTCCACGAATAATACTTGGCGCTCGCGGCGCCGCCCGCGCGGCTCCGAGTTCTTTCCGCGGACACACGCCCAATTTCCACTTGACACTTTCCATGCACGTCCGTAAAAAGGTGCCAGCGTCGGGCGAACGGGGAATTCGCTTGGCGCTTTTTCTGAGGGGAGAAGTTCAAAGGCACAGTGCGCGGGGCAGGCGCCAATCGTCTGCTCGCCTTTGACAAATCTAAAGTCCAAAGGCAACAAGAGGGGCGCTTCGGCGCCCTTTTTGTTTAGTAGGACAGACATTCCTGTCTGTCCAATTTCCACCGGCTGCGATCAACAAAGGAGCACAGTCCGGACGCGCAATTTTCACCGCGCGCGAAAGAGGACAGGCAGGAATGCCTGTCCTACTCGGACCATCTTGGGGACTACTCCTCCCCGGGTATCGCAGCGGCGGCGCCTTGTTCGTGCGCCGGGCAGATCAGACGGTAGTCGCAGCTCTTGCAGCGAAAACTCTTCTCGGGAGGGAATCGCCCCGCGCGAATCTCTGCGGCTGCTTCCTGCACTTCGCTTTGCGCCTTAGCAAGTTGCTTAGTATCTCGCGCCGTCGCCACCGTTTCGTTGTTCTGCAGATTGTAAAAAACCAGCCGCACCGGGTCCCATTCGAGCAGGTCGCGCGCCGCTAGCGCGTACACGCTCAGTTGCAAATCCTTTTCCGCCTGCTTTTCCGTTTTCGGTTTTCCGGTTTTGTAATCCACAATTTCCACTGAGCGTTGGCTCATGCGATTCACCTGATCGATGCGCCCGGTCAGCACGACATCACCATCAAGGGGCAACCGAAAATCTTTTTCCTGTGCAATCGTGTCCGGCGGATTTTCCATCACGCTTGCATGAAATGCGCGCAACTGCTCCAACCCGTCCTTTTTGTATTCCTCTTCCTGATACTTGTCTTCATACCCGGCCGAAGTCCATTCACGGTTGTAAATGTCCGCGACCTCATCGAAAGAAACTTTTTTCCCCTTGCGCAGGTGTTCGATGATTTTCTTGATCGTCGTGTGCATCACGTTGCCGAAGCTGAGGGCGGCGTGCGGGCCCGTGGCAATTTTCCAGATTTTGTCGAACAAATATACTTGCGGGCAGCGATCGAATGTGCCCACCGCGGACGCGCTCAATTCCAGCGGCGCGGGGACCGGCGGGCGGTACGTCTCCACCCACTCGGCGATGCGCGAATACACACGCGCGTTCGCGCGTTGCTCGCCGAAAAGCGCGGCAGTGCCGGGCGGTTGCGCCGCGGGCGTTTCGGCTGTCTGCTCGGGCGCGAGCTGCTGCACGTCGCGCTTTTGCAGAGCGGAATCCATCAGGATGTCGTCGAGAAACGGAGAAGGCTTGCTGCGCGTGCGCAACACGGTGGTGAGCGTCAGTAGATCGCGCGCGCGCGTCACCGCGACGTAGAAGAGCCGGCGCTCCTCTTGAATATGAAAATCACCTGCGGGCAATTGCTCTTTCATCAAGGCGGTGGGGAATTCAAAAACGTGCGGCCGCGGCCGCGACGGAAATCCGCCGTTCACGAGATGCAGTACGAACACGCGGTCAAACTCGAGTCCTTTCGCCGAGTGCACCGTCATCAGCTGCACGGCGTCGCCGGATTCTTCTTCGAGGTTGATCGTTCCGTTGGCCTGCTCGAAGAAATCAAGATATTCGACGAACTCGCGCAATCTTCCGCTCTCGCTTTTCAGTTGCCACTCGGCGAGGAAATTGCGCAGCCGCGCGACGTACTTGCGGTCGTCTGCGTCCGCAACGACCCCCACTTCGAGCTGCCCCAATAGTTCGTCGAGCAGCTCGACAGCGGGAATGCGGCGCGCGCGCTTTTGCAGACTCGCGATGAGCGCGAGAAATTCGCCCACGCTCTTTCGGTGGCCTGCCGCGGCGAAGAGTTCTCCCTGCGCGGCTTGCAGCGTTTCCCAGATCGAGTTGCCGCGGCTCTTGGCTGCGCGCTCGGCCAATCGCGCCAAATCCTCCGGCGCGAGCTCCCAAGCAGGAGCGGCGAGCGCTCGCGCGCAGGCGACGTCGTCACGTTCGTTCGCGATGACTCGCAAATACGCCACGATGTCGCGTACCAGGCGATGATTCAAAATGGAAAGGTTGCGAATAACGAAGGGAATTCCGCGCCGCTTCAACTCTTCCACCAGCCACTCGCGATGCGTGTGCATGCGATACAGCACGGCCATCGAACGCCAGCGCGCGCCCGCGCCGTGCAGCCGCTCGATTTCCGATGCGACCCAGCGCGCCTCCTCTTCCCAGCTGGAGAGCGTGACGATGCGGATGCGCTCGCCTTCGTGTTTTTCCGGCACGAGCGACGCTTCGCGCAAGCCTTTCAGGTGCTCGCCGGGCACGGAGAGATTCTGCTCGACGCGGTTCGCAACGCGCAGGATGCGAGCCACCGAACGGTAATTGCGGCGAAGCGGCAATTGCACGCGCTCGCGCGCGGCGGCTTCAACGCCCGCATACTTATCGAGAAAAATAGCGAAGCTGCCGAACGAGGCGCCGCGAAACCGGTAAATCGCCTGGCGGTGATCGCCGACGACGACGAGATTGCGGTGTTCGCCGCCGAGCAGCCACAGCAATTCGAGTTGCGCGACGTTGGTGTCCTGAAATTCGTCCACCAGAATATAGCGGAAGCGCGCGCGCAATTTCGCGAGATGTTCGGCGTCGCTGCGCAGCCGCGCGACAGTGTCCATCAACTGCATGCCGAACGTCATCAGGTTGCGTTCGCGCAGCAGCGCTTCGCTCTCGCGGTAGGCGCGCGCGATTTCCTGCTGCTCCGCCACTTCTTCTTCGCGCAGGGAGCGTTCGTCTTCCGCAAGCGAAGCTCGGTCGCGCGCGTAGCGTCGCGCGAGTGCATCGGCGTAGGCCTGATATTCCTCGGGCGAAACCAGTTCATCCTGGCAGCGCGAGAAGAAATCCACGAAATCGCCGAGGAATTGCCCGGGCTCGGAAAGATGACGGTATCGTTCGAGTTTCAACCGCGGCAAGTTGCGGCGCAGGAGAATCCAGTGATCCACTTTATCGAGCGTGCGGAGATCCGGATTCAGTTCCGTCAGAAGTTGCGCGCAGAACGCGTGAAAGGTTCCGAGCACGACGGCTTTGCCGCGCTCGCCCGCCGTTTCCACGACGCGGCGCCGCATTTCCGACGCGGCTTTCTCGGTGAAGGTGAGTCCCAGGATTTCGCCCCCGGTGAGCTCCTGCTGCGATTCCAGTAGATGCCGGATGCGTTCGGTGATGACGCGCGTCTTGCCGGTTCCCGCCCCAGCCACAACCATCAGCGGCCCATCGCCGTGACGCACTGCGGCGCTCTGCTCTTCGTTTAACCCGCCGTGCATGCGCGCGACGCGCGTCGGCGCTGCATCATCTTCAAACAGCGTAGCCATCGCTCCATACTAACTTAAGAAGAGGTGTCCTTGCGCCACCGGGCCACAAGGTCTCTTGCTGCGGCGGGCCAGTCGGGGGATTGAAACTGGAATCCGTCGCGTAAGAGACGCCCTGGAATGACGCGGCGGCTTTTCAAAATGAGTTCGGTATCGGTGCGCATAACGATTGCGCCGAATTCGAGCATGTGCTTCGTTGCGGGTAATCCGAACGGAGCGCCCCACGCTTGCCGCAACGCCCGCATGAATTCTCGATTGGGCACTGGGTTCGGCGCTGCGATGTTGACGGGGCCGTTCACTTCTTCGTGGGCGACCAAGAATTCGATACTGCGAAGAAAATCCATGTCGTGGACCCAGGAGACAAATTGTTTCCCCGAGCCCGCGGAACCTCCCAAACCAAGCCGGACAAGACGAAGCAACTGGTCAAAGACGCCGCCACTGTCCGGGCTCATCACCATCGCACTGCGAAGGGCGATCTTTCGTGTGCTCGGCGTGGGCGCTGTGAAGAATGAATCTTCCCAGCTTTTCGCCACGTCGATGCTGAAGCGCCAGTACAGCGGAACGCCCGGCTCGGTGCCTCCGAACTCGCCGGTGTCCTCGTCCATGGGACGATCAAAGGCGTGCCGATAGATTGTTGCCGTACTTGCATTCATCCAAAGGCGAGGCGGATGCCCCAGCCGACCAATCGCTTGCCCGACCAGGCGAGTGGTTTGAATTCTCGATTTCTGAATTTCTTCGCAGTTCGCCTTTGTGTAGCGGCAATTCACGCTGCGCCCTGAAAGATTAATCACGATGTCCGACGACTCCATTTCGGAGACCCAATCGCCCAAGTTCATTCCGTCCCACTTGACGATCTTCCATGGAGCGAGTCTCAGGGCGCGGGCGAGGACTACGACGTTGTGGCCCTGGTTGTGAAAATGGCGGGCGAGGATGGTTCCGACTTGCCCGCTGCCGCCGGGAATGACGATCTTGAGTTTCGCGTTCATGAGAACAATTCCTGTGCGATGGTTCCTTCGTCGCCATAGACGATCTCAAGCAAGTTTGTGGCGATCCGACGGATCGGGCGCAACAGCGGAAAGCCGGAAAGTTTGATGAGATTCACCACGATCGAGAGGCTCTTCTCGAAGAGCTGCTTGGTCTTGGATTGGTGGGGCGAGCGGTCGTAAATCCAGAAAAGAAGCAGACCCATTTGATAGAGCCACAATAATCGGGGCAAGTGGACTTTCAAATCATCCGGGACTCGCACGTTCGCGTCTTCGATGAGGCGGTCGAAAAAGTGGATATCCTTCTCCCGAACCTCACGCGTCTCCGCGCTGAACGGAGAAAGGGGATGCTGGGGATCAATGTGAGCGGAGAGCGCCCGAAGCAATTCCCGGTTCGGGGCAAAGTATTGAAACTTTATGTTCAGCAGCGCCCGCAGTCGATCGTGCAGGCCTTTCGCCTTGGGGAGGGCATCCTCCGCCAGCGCGCTGAGTTCGTCCTGGGCGCGCTCGTAGAAAGCCATCACGAGCGCGTCCTTCGAATCGAAGTAGTAGTACGCCGCGCCGAGGGCCATTCCGGCTTCCTTGGCGATGCTTCGCATGGTTGTTTCCTCGAAGCCGCGCTTGCGAAACAAAGTCAGCGCGGCTTCGAGGATTCGTGCGCGGGTTTCGACGCTCTTTCTGGCAGCGGGATTGGCTCCGGACATCGGCTACGCTCCGTAGGGCTGGCCCGGCGCGGGGAAGCTGGGAGCGGGGCGAACCGCTGGGCGTTTCCGCATCCGGGAGAATATGTAGAGGTTGAAGAAATGCATCCCGCCGAGCACGAGGAGAACGACGCCTATCTTATAGCTGACGAGTTCGATCGCACTGCGGAGGTCGGCGAGATCTGCGTTTGTCTTGAGGGCCAGCGCGACATAGCCGATATTGATGAGGTAGAAGCCGACAACCAGCAGGTGGTTCACAGAATCGGCCAGGGCGGCATCCCCATGAAACGCCTCCACAAGAAAGACCCTTCCGTTCTTGTGAAGCGTTCGGGCAACCCAGACGGTGACCGTAAGGCTGATGGCCAGGTAAGCGGCGTAGCATCCCACGATGTACATGGTGAGGCTCCTTTCGAGATATTTGAACACGTTCAAATAGAGCATAGGGCAATGGGCGATTGATGTCAAGAGAAAAATGAACATGTTCAAATAGAGGTTCCGGCGCTCCCTGCAAGGCGCGTTAGGCGGTGGCGGAGCCACCGGTTGGGAGCGATTCGACGCGCAAATTGACCGGCGCGAATCGGCGCGCCTATACTCGCGTCGAGAGTGGCAGAGGAGAACGCCATGGATCAGCCCGTTATTTTGAGCGCGGTTCGGACGCCGATTGGGAAATTTCAGGGTGGGCTGGCGCCGCTTGCGGCTACTGCGCTGGGCGCCAAGGTGGTGGCCGAAGCGGTGCGGCGCGCGGGGATTGAGCCTGGCGCGGTGGACGAAGCGATTCTTGGGAATGTCGTGTCGGCGGGGCTGGGGCAAAATCCCGCGCGGCAGGCTGCTCTGGGCGGCGGACTCTCGCCGCGCGTGGCCGCGATGACGATCAATAAAGTTTGCGGCTCGGGGCTGAAAGCGGTGGCGCTGGCGGCGCAGGCGGTGCAATTGGGCGAAAGCGAAATCGTCGTGGCAGGCGGAATGGAGTCCATGTCGAACTGCCCGTATCTGTTGCCGGGTGCGCGGACGGGCTACCGTTTGGGAAACGCGGAAATTGTGGATTCGATGATTCGCGACGGGCTGTGGGACGCATACGAAAATTTTCACATGGGGATGACGGCGGAGCTGGTCGCCGAGAAATACGGGATTTCGCGGCAGGAGCAGGATGCATTTGCAGTGGAGAGTCATCAGAGGGCGGTGCGCGCGCGCAAATCGTGTTTTTTTGAGTCGCAAATTTTGCCGATTGAGATCGCTCAGAAGAAGGGCGAGCCGGTCATCATCCGCTATGATGAATCGCCGCGCGAGGATTCTACGCCGGAGGCGCTCGCGAAATTGAAGCCGGCGTTCAAGAAAGACGGCACCGTCACCGCGGGCAACGCGCCCGGGACGAACGACGGCGCGGCGGCGCTCGTTGTGACGAGCGAACGCCGCGCGGCGCAACTTGGAAAATCGCCGCGCGCGCGGATCGTGGCGCAGGCGGTGAGCGGCGTCGAGCCGAAATGGGTGATGATGGCGCCGGTTGACGCCGTAGAAAAATTGCTCGCGAAAACCGGCTGGGATCGCGATCGCGACGTGGACCTTTACGAATTGAACGAGGCGTTTGCCGTGGCGGCGATTGCGGTGACGCGGGAGTTGCGGCTCGATCCGGCGAAAGTAAATGTGAATGGCGGCGCCGTGGCGCTCGGGCATCCGATCGGCGCGTCCGGCGCGCGAATTCTCGTGACGTTGCTGTACGAATTGGAGCGGCGCAATCTGAAGCGCGGCATCGCGGCGCTTTGTTTGGGCGGCGGCAATGCCGTCGCGCTGGCGATTGAACGATACTAGAACAGAGTTCTATCAGAAGAATTGGAGACTCCTATGTATTGTCCTGTTTGCAGAGCGGAATATCTTCCCGGGCCGAAGGTATGCTCGGATTGTCAGGTGGCGCTGGTCGAGAAGCTGCCGGAAGAGGGAACGGCACCGGTGGACGACTCGGGCGCATCGGTAAAACTTTGGGGCGGAATTGATCCGCGGACATTCGCGGCGATTGGTGCTGCACTCGACGAGGGGCACATCATTCACGACGACCTGGCACGCGAGAGCCGGCTCGCGTCCATGAATTCGCCGGAGCCAATGCAGATTTGGATCGGGAAGTCGGACGTGCCCGCAGCACGAACAGTTCTCGAAAGCGTTATTGGTCATGAGGAAGCCGCTGGGCTTACGCCGGATGCCGAGTTGACGCGAGACTCGACGGAACATAATCCGTTTAGATTGGGCGGGAGAGTGTTCGGCAAGGTCCCTGGATTAGAGGAGCCGATTTCTGAAGAAGAAATTGCGAGCCCCGAACAGGATAGCGGGCCTGTGCCGGACGATTTGGTGGAAAATTTCGATCCGGAGCAGGCCACTTGCGAAGTTTGGTCGGGCGACGACGAACACATGGAACAGATATTCAGAGAGTGTTTGCAGAACGTCGGCATCGGAAGCGTTGCCGACGAGGGCGGCGCGAAAACTCGCATTCTGGTTCTTCCTTCTTCCGAGAAGCGGGCGCGCGAGGTGATTCGCGAGATTGTGGATCAGGCTCCGCAGGAGTAGTGCGCCGCGAACGAGAAGCAGAAGTGCAACAGTTTGCGGGACGCGAAAATGGAAGGCCAATGATTTGCCCATCATGTGGCGCAAACTATCCTGCGGGGACGGTGCGATGCCGGAAGTGCGAGGTCCTGCTGGCGGCGACTTCGCGCGACGCGAATCCGCGGCGGAATGGCGGGGACGCGGCTTCGCTGCTGTGGTCCGGGATGGATGCCGTGCTTTTTTCGGCGCTGGTGGATGCGCTTTCCTTTGCCGGGATTCCATTGCATCAATCCGTCGTGCATGACTCGGCGGCGGGGACGTTCGGCAGATTTCCTTTGGGATTTGGTTCGGCCGCGGCGGGCTACGAGATTCGCGTCGCGGAGGCGGACTTGGGGGCAGCGCAGGGCGTGGTGGATTCTGTACTCGATTCCGCGGAAGAAATTATCATCGAGGAAGAGGATGGCGATGCGGCGCAATTCGCGGGCAGGTTGAGCGCGGCGGGAAAGTGGCGCGCTGCAGACGCCATTGCCGAGGTTTGGCGCGGGGAAAACGAGGAGTGGGCCGTATATTTGTGCGACGTGCTGCGTGAGAATCACATTCGCGCGCGCGTGGCGTCCGAGGCTGGCTTGCCGCAGCGTATTTTTGTCCGGCCGACGGAGGAGGAGGCGGCGCGGCGCGTGTTGCTGGCGATTGCGGGTGTGGCGCCGGAGTAGGACAGGCACTCTTGCCTGTCCAGGTTTTTTTGCGGAGCGTGGGAGGAGATCGGGGCAGGGCTGCGCCAGCTGCACCTTGCGAGTTCGTTTGTTTTGTGCGGCTGCTCGGGTGGGACAGGCAGGAATGCCTGTCCTACTGCGGATTGTTGAATTTGGAGGCGTGTTCTTGATGGAGATCGGGGAGATACGCCGCGTCGCGGTCCTGGGCGCGGGGACTATGGGCAACGGGATCGCACACGTGCTGGCGCGTGGCGGCTACTCCGTGATTTTGCGCGACATTGACGGGCGCGCGCTCGATCTCGCGCTCGCAAACATAGCGGCGAATCTCGATCGCGAAGCTAAGAAAGGGAAAATCGCGGAGGCGCAGAAGCCGGAGATTCTCGCGCGCATTCGCGTGACGACCGATGCCGCGCCGCTCGCCACGGCAGACTTCGCAATCGAGGCGGTGCCCGAGCGGCTCGATCTGAAGACGGCTGTGCTGCGCGAGGCGGATAAAATGTTGCCGCCCGCCGCGATTCTCGCCAGCAATACTTCCTCAATTTCGATCACCACGCTCGCGGCGCTCACCTCGCGGCCCGACCGCTTTGTCGGAATGCACTTCATGAATCCGGTGCCGGTGATGGCGCTGGTGGAAGTGATTCGCGCATTGCAGACGAGCGACGCGACGTTCGCGGCGACGATGGCGCTCGCGGAAAAGCTCGGCAAGAAGCCGGTGGCCGTGAACGATTCTCCGGGATTCGTCTCGAATCGCGTGCTGATGCCGCTGATCAATGAGGCCGCGTTCTGCGTGATGGAAGGCGTCGCGACGGCCGAAGCCGTGGACGCGGTGATGAAAACGGGCATGAATCATCCGATGGGTCCGCTGGAGCTGGCGGATTTCATCGGCCTCGACGTTTGCGCGGACATTCTCGACGTGCTGTACGCGGGCTTTCAAGACTCGAAATACCGCGCGTGTCCGTTGCTGAGAAAGATGGTGGCGGCGGGCTGGCTGGGGCGGAAATCGGGTCGCGGATTTTACAACTATACGGCGTGAAGTTTTCGCACCCTGGGGCCACGCGGTAAACTGCTCTAGGAGCGGCTGCTGGGGCGTGGAGTTCAAGCGTTGGGAAAAGAACCGAAAGTGAAAGCCCAGCCCTATCGCATCTACTTTCGACCCTACCTCCAGTTCCTTATCGTTCTGCCCCTTCTTTTCACGGCCAGTTTGTTGGTTCTCGTCGCTCTCGCCGAGCGGGATCGAGAAAATCTCAATCTAATTCCTCCAGTAATCCTTCTGTTCGCACTCGCGTACTTTGCCCGGAGAGCGACGCTAAGTTGGTTGCGGATTTCCGAGGATGGCAAGGAAATCGTCAAGGTTCCATCGGGGTTTGAGCACCGCATCATAGGAGAACGACGACGAGTGAAGGAGGTTCCGGCGGGTTCTGAGCTGTTGTTCTGCCGCCAATTCGGCTACGGCGCGCTGAATGGCTATTCCATCGTTCTGTCCGCACCGAATGGCGCACGGACCGTCCTGTGGAGTGCTGCACGGGGAGTGAGCCGACGGTGGTGGGCCCGCGTGGCGGAAGAGATTCAGCTGCGGTTCCCGCTCAAAACCCGCCTAGTTACCCAAACTCTTTCGACGGATGGAATGCAAGAAACGGAGTGGACAGCGGAGAGTGATCGCTTTCACTGGAGGCACTTTTTGACTGTTATTCCTTTTGCTTTCTCACCATTTCTGGGGATTCTCGTTAGGTACTTCACTGCGAAGCCGTTGCCTATTGTTATGTTGGGAGCTTTGCTTTGGATATCGGGGAGCACCGTGGCTTGGCGATTGTCCCGCTCTCCGCACCGCCGGGAAGGGTCGAGCGTCGCTATTACCCTCGTGGCTTGGACGATGGAGTTTTGGATCTTCTATCTCTCGTTGGTACTTGTCGCAGGTGCACTGATCGATCGCTGAGAGCCGCCCGCTGGCTCGCGCCGCATGGCGCGAGATGGGTGGCCGGGGGCTAGAAATAGTATTTGCCTTTTGTTCGCCTTGTGGTAGGATGGCAGGGCTTTGACGGAGGAAGAGGCTTGCGGCGCTGGGCGGAGATGGTAACGAAATGGAAAGTTGCGCCAGAGGGTACACTTTCTGGTAAACTCCCGCCGCAGGAAACGTCCCCGAAAACGATTTTCCCTCTTGAGGTGAATTATGACGGATGAACGAGCAAAAATTCTGGAATCGGCCATCGCGCAGATTGAGAAGCAGTACGGTAAAGGCTCGATCATGCGCTTGGGGAACCGGGACGTTCTGGTGCCGGTCAGCGTGATTTCGACAGGCTGCGTGTCGCTCGACGCGGCATTGGGAGTGGGCGGATTGCCGCGCGGACGCGTGGTGGAAGTGTACGGGCCGGAGTCCGGCGGCAAGACGACGTTGACGCTGCATGTGATCGCCGAGGCGCAGAAGGCGGGCGGCCAGGCGGCGTTCATTGACGCGGAGCACGCGCTGGATCCGATCTACGCGCGGAAGCTGGGCGTGGATGTGGACAATCTGCTGGTGTCGCAACCGGACAACGGCGAGCAGGCGCTGGAGATCACGGAGGCGCTGATCCGCTCGGGCGGCGTGGACGTGGTGGTGATTGACTCGGTGGCGGCGCTGGTGCCGCGCGCGGAGCTGGAAGGCGACATGGGCGATCCGCAGATGGGGTTGCAGGCGCGGCTGATGTCGCAGGCGCTGCGCAAACTGACGGCCATCGTCTCGAAATCGCGCACGTGCCTGATCTTCATCAATCAGATCCGCGAAAAAATCGGCGTGATGTTCGGCAACCCAGAAACGACGACGGGTGGGCGCGCGCTGAAGTTTTACTCCTCGATCCGGCTGGACATCCGGCGCATCCAGTCGATCAAGGAAGGCGACCGTGTGGTTGGTTCGCGCACGCGCGGGAAAGTGGTGAAGAACAAAGTCGCGGCGCCGTTCCGCGAGGCGGAGTTCGACATTCTGTACGGCGAGGGCATTTCGCGCGAAGGTGACCTGATCGATGCGGGCGTCGAGAAGGGAATTCTGGAAAAGAGCGGCACGTGGATTTCGTTCGGCGGGGAGCGGCTCGGGCAGGGACGCGATAACGCGCGCGTTTTCCTTAAAGAAAATACGGACATTCGCGACAAAGTTGAAACCGCGCTGCGGAAGAAGCTCGGGCTGCCGATTCACGCGTCCGCAAATGGGGCGGCCGCCACTGCGCCGTCTGCGGAGAAGCCGGCCACGCCGCAAGCGCAGGCAGCTGCTGCCGCGGCGGGCGCCGCGAAGGGCCGTCCGACAACGCGCTAACCGATGTACGTTTAA
>Ga0181523_10003034_pt1 | contig 15634 bp, 4 predicted proteins | sample PEATcosm2014_Bin_43_FD_119752 | JGI IMG/M metagenome (GOLD analysis project Ga0181523, IMG submission 119752) | Peatland microbial communities from MTU Mesocosm Facility, Houghton, MI, USA - PEATcosm2014_Bin05_30_metaG | ecosystem: Environmental > Terrestrial > Soil > Wetlands > Peat | place...
GAAATTGCCGCTATTGCCTTTCCAACCGCGAGCTTTCAATTTGTCCACATAAAGCGCCGCGAAGTTCCGCGAAGTCCTAGGAAGCCCTAAAAGTGGCGAAAAACAGTAGCCCGCAGTAGCCCGCAGGCCAGCTGCCTTCTCAACGGCAAGTTTTGGCAAAATCACTCTTCTGGCTGATAACCCAATGCTTCACTATGCAGAAGTAATAAAACAGCGACTGGATCCGTGGCCTGACACATCCTCGGGGGCGCTCCTTCTGGCGCGTTGGTCAACACAATCAACCAATGGCACGGGAAATAGATCCACGTCTAAACTGCCTTTTCAATATTCTCATGTCGGTTGGTATGGCGCTCCACAGTTGCCGATTGCTTAAGCGAAATCGATTGTTTCCGAGATTCCTACGCAGTATGGAAGGGCACTCATTTTAGATTGGGTTTTGAGCATTGGTCTGCACCCTTCCCGAAAGAAGATGTAGAATCGCCTTGCTTCAGTGAAGGGCGTCTTGCCTGAGAGAGCGGAGACACCAAAAATGAGTACGGAAACGGAAGCGAAAGTTGTTATTGTCAGCGGGGACGTCACGCTGGATTGGAACCTGGCACGTAGCCGAGGGCTGGAGACGCAAATCGGGGTTTGGGAGCCGGCGGCCTGTTCCCGGTTGAGGTGGCAAAGGGGCGGGGCCGCATTGTTGGCTGATTTGGTCGAGAGTATCGCGGCGCAGATCCGCGAGCGCGGTGTATTCGAAATCCGCCAGCCCGATACGCCCCAGCGCACCGGAACCACCGCGGATTCTCACCTCGGGCCCGAGGACGGGCGTTTCCATCACTCCTATGCCACTTGGATGCAGTATCCCTTCGCCGCCAAAGGCACCGAGAAGGAGAAGCCTGCGTGGCGGGTCGCGGAGTTTCTGGGTATCAACCGATGCTCGAGTACTGAGACGCCGCCCAAGTGGGCGCATGTGGTGAATGATAGCTCTAGGGCGCAGCTAGTTGTGCTCGATGACGCCGATTTGGGATTCCGCTCGAAACGCGAGCTTTGGCCCTCCAGCCTAACAGAGCCCGGTAGACGCCCTTGGGTGCTAGTAAAGATGAGTCGTCCAGTTGCCCAAGGAGAACTCTGGGACCACCTCTGTGCGCACCACTCCGAAAGACTAATCGCCGTCATGACGGTGAATGATCTACGCCTCACGGAAGTGCAGATTAGCCATGGGCTTTCCTGGGAGCGCACGGCCCAGGACCTCGTTTGGGAGGTCATCTACAATCGCCATCTGCGTAGCCTGGTGCGCTGCGCCCATGTTGTAATTTCGTTCAACGCGGCAGGCGCATTCCTTTACTCACGAAACAGCGACCCTGAATTGCCTTGCCGACTGCTCTTCGATCCCGAAGTAATCGAAGGGATGTGGGAACAGGGCTACCCAGGGCGGATAGTGGGCCACGCCTCCTGCGTTATTGCCGGTATCGCGAAGGAACTGATGCTTGCACCTGATGCGCCCGATGTCGGACAAGGAATCCGCGCGGGACTGTCGGCGCTCCGCTGCCTCCATCGCGAAGGCTACGGTCAACGTGGCGCTTCGGCAGCCGAGGTCAACCTCGAATTCCCGATTCGCACCGTCGTCGATGCGATGGCGGCCAGCGACAGCCCATATCAAGAAACGACTGTGCCGATGCGCGCATGCAATGACTATTGGACCGTTCTCGGGGACCTGCACCGAGGCAATCTCGAACAGGTTGCGTGGGAAGTGGTGTTGAAAGGGCCTGAGAGGGTACTCAAAGGAGTGCCGCTCGGACGATTCGGAGCCCTGCTAACCGTGGACCGGCAGGAGATTGAGAGCTTGCGTAGCATTGGTTCCTTGGTCAGTGAATATGTTGCCCAGCCACATCCAAAGCGTCCTTTGTCGATCGCGGTGTTTGGTCCTCCCGGCTCGGGGAAATCGTTCGGCATTACACAGCTTGCGCTGGCGCTCCGTCCAGGCGAGATTGAACCGAAGGAATTCAACATGTCTCAGCGCGGGTCCACCGACGAACTGCTATCGGCATTGCATCAGGTGCGCGACATCGGATTGGGTGGGAAAATACCACTGGTCTTTTGGGACGAGTTCGACAGCGACTATAAGGGAACATATGGCTGGTTGCGCTACTTTCTCGCACCAATGCAGGACGGCAAGTTCCAGGAAGGGGACATCACGCACCCCATCGGCAAGGCGATCTTTGTGTTCGCGGGCGGCACAAGCGAGACGCTCGATAACTTCGGCAAAAACGCGAGTGAGGAGCAGGCGCGCGCGGCCAAAGTCCCGGACTTCGTCAGCCGACTTAAGGGCTATATCAATGTGCTTGGCCCCAACCCGCAGTTCGGGGGTGACGATCCGAACTACGTGCTGCGGCGCGCTATTCTCCTGCGCTCGATGCTTTCCCGTGACGCCAAACACCTTCTACGCAACGGCGAGGTGCAGATCGATTCCGGCGTGCTGCGGGCTCTCTTGCTGACTAGGAGATACAAGCACGGAGCGCGGTCGATGGAATCCATCATCGCCATGAGCCAGCTTGAGGGTAAGACGCGGTTCGAGCGTTCCAGCCTCCCGACGAAAGCGCAATTGGATTTGCACGTAGACGGACAGGACTTCCTGGCGCACGTACATCAACTCGAGCTCGATGGCGAGGTTCTGGATCGCCTGGCGAAGGCCGCGCACATGATCTACTGCGAGGAGCAAACTGCCCTCGGCTGGAAATACGGACCTAAAAAAAATGAAGACACCAAAGAGAACCCTTCCCTGGTGGAGTTCGGCCAGCTTCCGGAGGATGAGAAGGAGCAGAACCGTGGACAGGTGCGCGACATCCCCAGTAAATTGGCTCACGCAGGATGCTACATGGTGCCAGCAGTAGAGAGCGAGCCGGCCTGCGCTTTCCCGGAGGATGTGCTGGAGGAGCTGGCTTCGATGGAGCACACTCGCTGGATGCGTCAGAAGACAGCGGACCAATGGCGCTATGCTCCGAAGACCGAAAAAACCAAGAAGCTGCACAATTGCTTGCTGCCTTGGCACAAGGGGGACCTGGCTCCGTACACGGGATTTGCGGAGTATCTGGGAGACACGGAGCTTCCCGAAGAAGAGAAAGAGAAAGATCGGACGGTGGTTCGCAAGATTTCGGCGATTCTGAAGCACACGGGCTACACAATCGTTGAGGCGCGAAGTGACTCCGGGCGGGCTCGGGCTGCCGTTCAGAAGTAGACGTACCGAAATCGGTGTTACTGGACACTGCAAGCTTGCCGAAAGTGCGCCCGTTGGGCGCTAGAATCCTTGCGCCGCCGGCAACGATCTAGCAATATAAGAGCGTTTTCCGCTATGCCATTCCCCGGGTTCGTTAGTTAGAGTAAGCTTCACAGCCATGCCCACCGCCGACCAGTCTCGCCAGCGTGAGATCCGTGTATTCATCTCCTCGACCTTTCGCGATATGCAAGAGGAGCGAGAGGAGTTGGTCAAGCTGATCTTTCCTCAACTGCGCCGTCTGTGCGAGAGCCGCGATGTCACCTGGGGCGAGGTGGATCTGCGCTGGGGGGTCTCCGACGAAGCCAAGGCCGAAGGGAAGGTCCTGCCTCTCTGCTTGGCCGAGATCGAGCACTGCCGGCCCTATTTCATCGGTCTGCTGGGCGAGCGCTATGGCTGGGTGCCCGAGGAAATTTCGGAAGAACTCATTGCGGCGCAGCCTTGGCTCCATGAGTACCGCAAGCAGTCCGTTACAGCCCTGGAGATACTCCACGGCGTGCTGCGGAATCCGAAGATGGCCGAGCACGCGTTCTTCTACTTTCGCGATCCGCGCTATGCCGCGGCGCACGCCGGCTTCACGGAAGAGGACTCTGCTGGGCGCGAGCGACTGGCAGCGCTGAAGGGAGAAATCCGCAAGAGCGGTTACCCGGTTTCGGAAAACTTCGCCACGCCGAAGCAGTTGGGTGAGTGGGTGCTGCGCGATCTTGCTGCCATCATCGAACGCCTCTATCCGGAGAAGAGCATCCCCAACCCGCTGGACCGTGCCGCCGCCGATCATGAGGCGTATGCGGCCAGCCGCCGTTCGGTATACATCGGCCGCGAGGAATACATCGAGCGGCTCGATGCCCATGCTGCTGGTGATGGGCTGCCTCTTGTTGTGCTGGGTGAATCAGGTGGAGGTAAATCCGCGCTGTTGGCCAACTGGACCCACCGCTGGAGCGAACGGCACCCCGAAACGCCGGTCCTGGTTCACTTCATTGGTGCCGCGCCCGACAGTGCGAATTGGATGGCCATGCTGCGGCGTTTGCTGGGCGAGTTCCAGCGAAGATTCGGCATTCAGATCGAAATTCCGGACCAGCCCGAAATCCTGCGCATGGCCTTCGCCAACGCGCTGCACATGGTGGCGGCCCGTGGGCGTCTAGTTCTGGTGCTGGACGCGCTGAACCAGATCGAAGACCGCGATGGCGCACCAGATTTGGTCTGGCTTCCGCCGGTCATCCCGGCCAACGTGCGCTTGGTGGTCTCGACGCTCCCAGGGCGGGCGTGGAATGACTTACAGAAACGCGCTTGGCCAGTGCTGACCGTGGAGCCACTTACGCTGCCCGAGCGCGAGACGCTGATTACGAGATACTTGAAGAGGTACGCCAAGCAGTTGAGTGCGGAGCGCACGCGCCGCATCGCCGCCGCACCGCAATCGGGCAACGGACTGTATCTCACCACGCTGTTGAACGAGTTGCGTCTGTTCGGCCGCTACGAAGAGTTGGACGAGCGCATCGGTTGGTACCTGGAAGCGGCCAACCCGTTCGAGCTCTACGGCAAGGTGATCACGCGCTGGGAGCAGGATTACGGTAAGCGCGACGAGGCATGCGAGAAAGTCGTTCGGGAGAGTTTAGTTCGCCTATGGGCCGCCCGCCGCGGTCTTTCCGAAACTGAGCTGCTTGAATCGCTGGGCGCGGGAGGTTCGCCGCTGCCGCGGGCCTTGTGGAGCCCGTTGTATTTGGCCGCTAGCGATGCATTGGTGAACCGGGGCGGCCTGCTGAGCTTTGCGCATGACTTCCTGCGCGAAGCTGTGCGGGCTGCGTACCTGCCCACGGCCGGTGATCGACAAAATGCGCACCGTACCTTGGCTGCCTATTTTCATAATCAGCCACAAGGTCCCCGGCAACTGGATGAACTGCCCTGGCAGTGGCAGGAAGCTGCCGCCTGGCAGAGCATGGCGGACCTGCTGGCGCAACCCGGCTTTTTCAGCGCGCTCTGGGACAAGGACGAGTTTGAGGTGAGGGCCTACTGGTCAAGGATAGAAACTCACTCGCCGCTGTGCATGGAGCACGTCTACGATCGAGTGATCCAACAGCCTACCGGCGACTCCGAGTACGCATTCCGAATTGGGATGTTGCTCAACGAGACGGGCAAAACCGAAACTGCGCTACGCATCTATGTGCTCCTGGCCGATTACTACCGGCAGCAGGGCGATCGCGCGAGGCTCCAACGCGCGCTGGGCAACCAAGCGGGGATCCTTAGGCTCCGCGGAAACCGGGACGGCGCCATGGTATTACACAAAGAAGAAGAACGCCTGTGCCGCGAGCTGGGGGATAAGGATGGGCTGCAATCGTCGCTGGGCGGCGAAGCGAATATCCTCTACGACGGCGGAGATCTGGACGGTGCTATGGCGTTGTACAAGGAAAAGGAGCGCTTGTGCCGCGAGCTCGGGAACACGTTAGCGCTGCAGAATTCGCTGGGTGGCCAAGCTGTGATCCTTGCATCCCGTGGAGACCTGGACGGGGCCATGGCCCTGCACAAGGTAGAAGAACACCTGTGCCGCGAGCTGGGACACAAGGACGGGCTACAACGCACGCTGGGCAACCAGGCGGCGATCCTCAACTCCCGCGGGGACCTGGACGGCACCATCGTTTTGCTCAAAGAACAGGAACGCCTCTGCCGCGAGCTTGGGGACAAATATGGGTTACAAACGTCGCTTGGCAACCAGGCGAATATCCTCTACTCCCGTGGAGAGATGGACGGCGCTATCGCGTTGTACAAGGAACAAGAGCGCCTATGCCGCGAGCTGGGCTACAAGGACGGACTGCAAGTGTCGCTGGGCAAGAAGGCAGTGATCCTCAATGCCCGCGGAGACCTGGACGGCGCTATGACGCTGTTCAAAGAACAGGAGCGCCTTTGCCGCGAACTAGGGAACAAGAAAGGTCTGCAATCGTCGCTCGGTGGCCAGGCAATGATCCTCGTCATAGCGCGCGGAGACCTGGACGGCGCTATGACGCTGTTCAAAGAGCAGGAGCGCCTTTGCCGCGAACTAGAGGACAAGGAAGGTCTGCAATCGTCGCTCGGTAGCCAGGCGGTGATACTCAAGGCCCACGGAGATCTGAACGGCGCCATGGTGTTTCACAAAGAACAAGAGCGTCTCTGCCGTGAGCTGGGTAACAAGAATGGTCTGCAAGTGTCGCTAAGCCTTCAGGCCGTTATCCTCAAGACCCGCGGAGACCTGGACGGCGCCATGGCGCTGCTCAAAGAAGAAGAGCGCCTGTGCCGCGAGTTAGGGAATAAAATTGGTCTGCAAGCATCGCTTAGTAGCCAGGCATTGATTCTCCAAGTCCGCGGCGACCTGGATGGCGCTATGGCGCTATACAAAGAAGCAGAACACCTTTGCCGCGAACTGGGGAACAAGAATGGTTTGCAAGTGTCGCTAAGCAACCAGGCACTGATTCTATGTTCCCAGAGGGACCTGGATCGCGCCTTGACCGTGCTCAAAGAAGAAGAACACCTTTGCCGCGAACTGGGGAACAAGATTGGGCTCGGGTTCTCGCTTGGCAACCAGGCGGTGATTCTCTACACGCGTGGGGACTTGGAAGGCGCCATGGCGCTGCACAAAGAAGCAGAGCGCCTATGCCGCGAGCTGGGTAACAAGAATGGTCTGCAAGTGTCGCTGAGCTACCAAGCGTCGATCCTCAAGGCCCGAGGAGACTTGGACGGCGCTATGGCGCTCCGCAAGGAAGAAGAACGCCTCTGCCGAGAACTGGGGAACAAGCAAGGGCTTCAGGCTTCGTTGGGCAACCAGGCAGTCATCCTCCATTCCCGCGGAGACCTAAACGGCGCCATGGTATTACACAAAGAAGAGGAGCGCCTGTGCCGCGAGCTGGGGAATAAGGATGGGCTGCAATCGTCGCTGGGCAACCAGGCACTGATCCTCAAGGCCCGAGGAGACTTGGGCGGCGCCATGGCGCTGTCCAAGGAACAAGAGCGCCTCTGCCGAGAAGGGGGGGACAAGGAAGGTCTGCAATCGTCGCTCGGCAACCAGGCGAATATTCTCTATTCCCGCGGGGACCTGGACGGCGCTATGACGCTCCGCAAGGAAGAAGAACGCCTCTGCCGAGAACTGGGGAACAGACAAGGGCTTCAGGCTTCGTTGGGCAACCAGGCAGTCATCCTCCATTCCCGCGGAGACCTGGAGGGAGCCTTGGCGTTGTTCAAAGAGCAGGAGCACCTCTGCCGCGAGCTGGGGAAAAGGGAATCGTTGCAAGCTTCGCTGGGCGGCCAGGCGGTGATCCTCCATGCCCGTGGAGAGATGGACGGCGCCTTGGCTCTGTTTAAAGAACAGGAGCGTCTTTGCCGCGAACTGGGGAAAAGGGAATCGTTGCAGGCTTCGCTCGGTAGCCAGGCGGTGATCCTCAATGCCCGCGGAGACCTGGACGGTGCCATGGCCCGGTGGAAGGAACAGGAACGCCTCTGCCGCGAGCTTGGGAACAAAGTTGGGCTGCAAGCTTCGCTGGGCGGCCAGGCGGTGATCCTCAATGCCCGCGGAGACCGGGACGGCGCCTTGGCCCTGTACAAGCAACATGAGCGCCTCTGCCGAGAACTCGGCAATCCCCAAGGGCTTGCGACCTCCCTCGCGAGTCAGGCATTGCTGTTGAGCGGCACTCCAGATCGTAGGGGCGAAGCGCGCAGGCTCGCGGACGAAGCTATGGCCATCGCCACGCGCCACGGCCACCGGCAAATCGTGCTCTGGATTCAGAGCATTCTCGACTTCATCTCACCGACTTCTTGATTTCCGCTCCGGGTCAGCTGGCTTTGATCTCTACGTAGCGCATCAACATGAGCCAATCCTGCGTCTCACGCAGCATGAGTTCATCCACCTGCTGCAGCAGACTCTCAAACCGTTCCGGATCGGTCGCCGATGCAATCTGCTTTTTCAATCGCTCCAATTGCGGCACCATGTTGGCGCTGCGTTTTTCCAGCCGCAAGTGCTCACGATGCGCCTCCATGCCCGCCAGCGACGCAGCAATTGCTGGAAACAGCAAAGCAATAAACGCCAATCCCCGATGCAACCCTTGATGCAATAAGTGCAGAGATTCTGGCGCCGCGGACATCGGCCGCCAAAGGAGCAGTAACAAGTGCAGCGCCGCCGCCGCTATCGTCGTGGGAAGCACGATCGCGCTTGCCGTGGCCAGTCGTTTTCGAGACCTTCCTTCGCGTTGCTTCTTGTCCTCGTGAAAATTCACTTGCTCACCAATCCACATCTCTCGCACGTAGGCATTCAGCTTCAGGCAGTCTGCTTGACTACAACCCGCAAGCGGTGGCAACCGATCCCAGATTTCGTCAAACACCCTCACGGTCCAGTCGTTGACAGTCTGCGAATGGCCCATGTACGGAAGCACTTCGATTGGCCTCGGCTCCACGCCGCAGATGGCCATGTAGATTCCGCAACGGATGCGTTCGGCAAGAAACCGGTTCTCGATCCAACTTTGGTGCGAGTGTTTCCGACGCGCCTGCCGCAAAGTCAGCGAAATAATGATCAGCAGCACCAGTTCCGCGCTGAACCCGGCCCCCGCCACCGAAGGAAACAGAACTGCTAACGCGGCACATCCGACCGCCGCCGCGGAAAATGCATAAATAAATTTGCCGGCCTGGTGAAACCGATTTTGACTCTCCTTGGCCATAATCGAGGCCTGAGCATAATAAGGGAAAAGGTATTCGTTCACGAATCTCCGCACGCTGGCTGGTATGTCACGCGCTGTCTCCGGCTCTTCAAAGTGTTCGCGGTCGAGGTTCTTCACATAACTCGCCCTCCGCTCGAGCGTAATCGCCTGCCGGTTAAACCGGTCAATGGCGTCGAGCGCGGACGCATCGAGACCGTTGTTACTGTCGCGGTTCAGCACTTCAAAAGAATCTCCCCAGACGCGGATGATCGGGCGATTTTGATCCAGGGCGTACTGGATAGTCTCGGCCGTACCACCTCGGCCGCGCGACGGTTGGCCATCCCAAACGGCGAATAGAACGTCGCAATGATCAACGACATACTGGCTCGCTTGGCGGTACGCTTGGCGGCGCAGTTCGGCCTGGTCACCCGGATCGTGGCGGTCATCTCGGATGCGCCGCGTTCGCAGAGGAACCGGCTTTCGGCAACGGCCGAGCAGGTCCCCAAACTCCTTTCGGGATTCTCCAGCAGCAAACTCTTCGAGGTAGTCTTCGGGCGTGAGTGGAAGAACGACATCGAGGCGCGCGTCAGGATAGTCAAGAACAGCGCGGGCTACCACCCGGTCCGCCCCTTCAGCCAGCGGGCTCAGAACGCGAAACGAAATCGCAGTCGACCCCGCGCGCCGGACGCGCTCGATGTCCTGCCTCGTCTTCTTACGAAACAGTTTCTCGACTTCGGCGTCGATAGCCTTCTTCACCAGTGCTTGCACTGCCGCAGGATCCTCCAGCGTTCGATGTCCGGTGACACCAATCCGGATGCGATACGGAATCGGTTCGAAATCAGCCACCGGCACCCCCTATGATTCGCATCCTTCTACGTCTGCCCTCTTCGCTTAGCTTGATCCTGGGATCGTGGCATCGCGCCACTCCGAGAAATCATCGAGGCGCAGCATGGCGTTGGCATCGCTGAGCGCCTCCGCCACCGCTTTCAGAAACTGGTAGTTTGTTTCCCCTAATCGCGAGCTGAGGTGATCGAGAAGCGGCTGAATCGTCCATTCCAAGTGGGCATCAGGGGCACTCAGGGCCGCTTTGATTTGTCCGACAATGGTGGCGGTGTCGTCCGCGTCCAACATGGAAAATACACATTTGAAGAACAGGATGCGCGGCACGACGTAATAGTGTCCATCCTCACGAATGGCATAGGCGTGGTCGATCTCGGTCCTGGCTTCCTCGACGCGATCCATCATGAGTAGAACACGAGCAAGGTGGCAGTGTGTGCTCGGCATCTCGAATCTCTCTTGCAGTAACCCACGAAGCAACGTTTCAGCTCCGGAGTAGTCTCCACTGAAAATTCGATTTGCAGCATCCTGCCTTCGCTTTGAGCGGTCTTGTTCTTCTTCAGCAACACGGGAGACGGTCTCGCTTTGTTCTTTTCGCACCGAGCGGACTTCCTCTGTCCTTCCTGTTCTCTCCAGATGAACGGCCAGCGCCTCTAGATGGGCGAGGGTTTCTTCGTGGACTAGACCCTTCTCGCACCGACTGAGGTCGAGGCCACGTCGCAACAATGCTTCATAAGCTGCGTCATTGGCATGCGGCGTAATGGCTGGCCTGGGAATCGATGCCCATCCTCGAGACGTGATTCCCATGAGGGTGTAAAAAGCCATCTCGCCAGTTTGCAGCCCTGCGCATATCACGAGGCCATCCAAAGCCAGCGCCAGCGCTTCGATCCAAGCCGTTGCGACGCAAACAAGAATACAAGCACCCGTCGCAAGGTCCCAGACGCGCACTGTATTGTCCCACCCACCCGATACAGCATGTCGTCCATCCGGTGTCACCTTCACGCTCCTTATCCGGTCGCTGTGCCCTTTCAGCGTGCGGAGGCAGCGACCGCTCTCCACGTCCCACACAAGCAAGGTGTCGGCGCTCGCTGATACCGCGTGCCGCCCGTCCGGCGTCAGGCTCACGCACTCAACCCACCACCGGTGTCCCTTCAGCATGCGCAGGCAGCGACCGCTCTCCAGGTCCCAGACCTGGAGCGTCTTGTCCGCCCCGCCAGAAACTGCCCGCCGCCCGTCCGGAGTCACGCTCACGCTCCAGACAGGGCCTGTGTGGCCCGCTAGCCGGTGCAGGCAGGTGCCGCTCTCGAGATCCCAGACCCGCAGCGTCTCGTCCGCCCCTGCCGACACCGCACGCCGCCCGTCCGGAGTCACATCCACGCTCATTACTCGGGGTCCGTGCCCCTCTAGGACGCGGAGGCAGTTCCCAGTCTCAAGGTTCCATATCCGCACCGTGCCATCCAAACTACCGGTTAGCACGTGTCGTCCGTCCGGAGTCAAGCACACGCAGTACACCCATCCATTGTGGCCTTTCAGCATGTGCAGACAGGTCCCGGTCTCCAGATCCCACACCCTCGCTATCTTGTCCGGACTCCCTGACACGCCACGCCGTCCGTCGGAAGTTATGCAAACGCCTGTGCCCGGGCCGTATCGGTCGACGCTACCGCTCTGTTCCTGCGGCACGCGCAGACTGCCGCCCCCCTCCAGGTCCCAGATTCGCACCGTGTTGTCGAAACTCACCGAGACCGCACGGCGCCCACCTGCCTCTAAGCTCACAATCTGAATATGGCTGCTGTGACCTTCCAGCACACGCACACAGGTGCCGGTCTCCAGATCCCAGACCCGAAGCGTCTTGTCCTCCCCGCTCGACACCGCTGCCTCTCCCGACGCCGCACGTCTCCCATCGGGCGTAATGCTCACACTCGTGACGAAACTGCTGTGTCCGCGCAGCACGAGCAGACAAGTCCCCGTCTCCAGGTCCCACACGCGCAGCGTATTGTCATGACTCCCTGACACCGCACGCCGTCCGTCAGGCGTCACGCTTACGCTCCAGACCTCACCGCTGTGTCCTTCCAACGTGCGCAGGCAGGTGCCGCTCTCCAGGTCCCATAATCGAAGCGTGTCATCCTGTTCCTGACCTCTGCAAACCGCACGCCGTCCGTCCGGCGTGATGCCCACACTCATGACGAACATGCTTTGCCCCTCTAGCGTGCGCAGGCAGGTGCCGCTCTCCAGGTCCCACAACCGAAGCGTCCGGTCCTGACTCCCTGACACCGCACGCCGTCCGTCCGGCGTCATGCTTACGCTCCAGACCAAATCGTTGTGTCCCTCCAGCGTGCGCAGGCAGGTGCCGCTCTCCAGGTCCCACACGCGCAGTTTGTTGTCATAACTCCCTGACACCGCACGCCGCCCGTCCGGCGTAATACTTACGCTTGAGACCTGACTGCTGTGCCCCTCCAACACGTGCAGACAGGTCCCGGTCTCCAGGTCCCAGACCCGAAGCGTGTTACCCTCCCCACCCAACATTGCACGCGGCCCGCCCGACACTGCACGCCGCCCGTCCGGCGTCACGCTCAAGGCACTGGCACCCTGAAGCACTCGCAGGCAGGGTGGCCGGGGACTGTAAGGTGGCCGATTGCTGCGCTTTAGCCAGACGACACCCGAAGACTGCCAGCGCTCTGCAGCGCCCGCCACTGGACCGGAGTCCGCACTATCGAATGCTTGCTGCAGGACAAAGCCTGGGCGTGCCCCATAGTTCAGCAACGCACTGTGATGACCAGTTATAAAACGGCCGAAGGCCATCACGCAATCCATTCGCGTAGGGTTTCTTCGAATGCGGTCGGCCTCCTCTTGAATGTGCTCTTTGCTCGGGAGCTCGACCGAACGGACGGGCTCTGGCAACTTCGGTTCCGGGTCCACGATCGTTTCTCCTCGCGCAAGCCGATCATGCCTAGCGCTCCATTGCCGCGCATAGTCGATGATCTCCCTAGTCCAATGCGCGGTCTCCGATTGTAGCCGCGCTTCTTCCTTCATTTCTGCTAGCGCCTCGGGCAGAGCGGCAATGGCAACGCGATAGTCCAGCTCGAGATCGACAACCAGACCCGCCGCGCATTTAGCCGCGACGAAATCCAGATCGGTGAGTGTAGTCTCCATCTCACTTAGGCTGTTGGCGCCGACCTGGTGCCGCACCAGTTCGGTAATCTTGCGCTGGTTGGACAGCATCGCAACCTTGTTCTGCCAGTGGGACTGCTTGCCAAAGTACTCCGCGAGTTCTGCGTGTCGTGAAATGCCCTCGTCCTTTTGCAAATAGAGTGAAGCCGCCCGCTCGGCCACCTGCCGATGATAGAACGCCATCACGTTGCCGCCCGGCACCGCGCGCTCATTTAGATAGGGTTCAAGATCCAGAAACAGCCGCGACCAAACGATCACCGGAAGCTGCCTCGCCGGAGGCGTGTGATGGGCGCGCAATTCGAAGTCCCTCCACACCTCATCATCGGCGGCCAAAACATCCAGCATTTCGTCTTCTGTCAATCCGTACCGCGCGACTGCCAAGAAACCGAGACTTCGATTGACGATTATCGGGCCGTGGTTGGACTCCTCGGTGAGCCGATTGAACAGCACATCGATCATGCTGCCAACATCGTCCCCGACCGCGCATTTCTCTGCCGCCTCAAATGAACGCCAGCGCCGAGCTTCTTCGAATGCCAGCCTCAGATACAGGGGCAGCCCTGATTTCGAGAAACCCGTGAGCACCTTCTCGCGTTGCTCTGGTTCGAGCTTGCGGTGTGCATCCTGGAGCCGGGCCGCAAGCACTTCCCGAGCCTCATCGACGGGGAAGTCTTCCACCCAAACACGGGGCGCACTCGCGATCCCGGCAGGAATCTCCGTAGTGGAAACGACTAGCGACACGTGCGGAGGCAGATTATGCCGCAACCAGGTGAAGGCACGCGCTTCGTCGTCAGAACGTAACTGATCCAGCGCATCGAAGAAGAGCACGAGTGGTCGCGCTGCAGTCGCCCGTGCCATCCGATCGTGGAACGCCACTACTAGCGGTTGAAAGCCCGCTGGAGTCTCCTCGATAACGCCGTACTCTCGCGAGAGTTGCTCGCACAAGCTGTGCAATAGGGTGATGCCATTTGAAGAATCAGGTGTGACGCCGATGAAACGCCGGATGAGCACAGGCACAGCACCGGGTACCTGTGTCTTTGCTTGTGCCGAAGCCTTAGCAACAATGGCCGACTTGCCACAGCCGGAGGCACCGTGCACCATCAACGGACGGCTTTCGCCACCGCGAATATGATCGTCAATAGCACCCAGCACAGCCTTCCGGCCTATGAAGTGCATGGCACGGTCGTGCGCGAATGCCTCGTGCGCCTCAATTTCCAAATCGAGCGCCGGGCGTGATTTAAATTTGCCGGCCTCAGCAAGGATCACTGGCTTGAGCAATTCCTCAACATCCGCGCAGAGCTTGGCGGAATCTGCGGCAGGGAACGAACGGATATTTCCGCCGGCAAGCTTTTCCCGCAAATATTTCTTCAGCGAAGTAATATCCGGATCCTCCGTTATGTCCGCAGCGGAGTCACGGAAGAAAGCAAACACATGCTTGCGGTCTCCTTCAGTCTCGCCCAGGCCTTTGAGAATCTCCTGGTGGGTGGCCGAGACCTCGTACTTGATCAGCGATTCCGGTGTCAGTTCGGCGTCCCGTGCGGCTTCTCGCAGGATGCGATGGAGCCTCTGCTCAAATGTGTTCCAGACGTCTTTGTCCATAAACTCGCCGGTGCGCGACTTAAGCAGATACTCCGGTGGAACCGCGTTGTCGTCGCGCTCATACCAAGCGTCAATCAATTGCCTGTCGGTAACATCTGCAATGCGACCACAAACTCGATCGAATTCCTTCGCCTCGATCCGCGCTGGCACCGGTCGCCAACCATAACGTTCCCCCAACAAGACAATGAAGTTCGGTTTGATCCCAGTTTGCTGACAGCGTTCAATCTCGCGTAAGCAGATCTCCATGGTTTGCTGGTCGAGTGCTGCCTCATCACGCACTCCCCAGCGCAAATCGATGGCCTGGAAGCACGCACCGTTCTCTTCACAGAGCTTGCGCAATTTTGGGAACATGTCGCGCTGAAGTGCGTCGCGCTCGGCCTTTAAGTCATTGAAGGTGGAACTAACAAAAACGCGAAATGTGCGAGTCACCGTCGGCATGGCGCGCGATCAGACTGGCGATGATACCGTTTTTTCCTGGTGCAGGTTAAAACTTTCTCCACGCTGCTCTTCATGGCGCAGGAGCTGGTGCCGCGACGATGCCCTGGGACGAGCCATTGAACGTTTGGGAGTGCCGTAAGCGATTCCTCGAGCTCGAGGAAGTAGACGCGGCCGAAGCTGCAAATTTCTTCTCGCCACTGTCTTCCTCGGCGAAGGCGCTTTTTTGTTAGCAAGTTTTCCTTCGTTTAATTCCTCCCCAGTTCACAAAATGCAGGTATTGAAGCTTCGAAGGTTCAATACTCGTGGAAACTCTTGTTCAGCAACTACTCACACGCACCGGCCTGCTCACCATCGCCGAGGTCACGAGAACGGCAAATGTGAGGTTTCAGGCACCGTGGAGTGGCCTCTCTACGTAGAAAAAGGTTTGAGTAGATTACTCTCAGCCGATTCGACAGATCATGACATCCCTAAACAGTGGGTCGATGGTTAGGATCGTTTGGAAGTGATTGGAGTCACAAGGGATAGCAAATTTGGTGAAGAGGGGGGACTTAAACCCCAGGTTCTTTGAAAACCTCGTTTTACAAGGGAAATTGCCGCTATTGCCTTTCCAACCGCGAGCTTTCAATTTGTCCACATAAAGCGCCGCGAAGTTCCGCGAAGTCCTAGGAAGCCCTAAAAGTGGCGAAAAACA
>Ga0181523_10003035_pt1 | contig 15633 bp, 19 predicted proteins | sample PEATcosm2014_Bin_43_FD_119752 | JGI IMG/M metagenome (GOLD analysis project Ga0181523, IMG submission 119752) | Peatland microbial communities from MTU Mesocosm Facility, Houghton, MI, USA - PEATcosm2014_Bin05_30_metaG | ecosystem: Environmental > Terrestrial > Soil > Wetlands > Peat | place...
ATACCGGCTTGCAGATGGCTAAGGACGAAAAGACCTGGGTCATCGTAGTAAAGGTCATTCCTCCCTTCGAAGGAGATCTTCATCTGACCGGCATCAAGAACATCGAAGACGCCCTCGACAGCGGAGTCGGCAAGGTCATTTCTCAAGTGGAAGCTGATGCCAAGGCGCAGGGCGCACTTATCAAGACAAGAGTCCAGCAGGGTAACGTCCCTGACGCAATCGTAGAAGTTGCCGATGAAGAACGGTGCGACCTTATCATCATGGGTGCTCCGAAAAAGAACTGGTTCAGGAAAATCTTTGGAGACCATGCCGTAGAGAAGGTGATAGATATGGCCCACTGCCCTGTTTATGTTGTAGCTGCATAATGGCATAAGGACGGCTGATACAATGAGATGCGTCAAATTCATACGACACCAAGGACTGTCTGTTACGATGTTCGGATTTAACGGTGGTGGACATAAGCTCCATGCTAGCTTGCCTCTTACTATTGCAAATAGCAATAGCGATGTCAATAATGCAACATTGCTTCCATTGACACAATATTCAGTGGCGCGCAAGGCTGCAAGCCCAATTCTTGACAGACAATGTTTCATGAGTTAAATATGCCGTGCCAATCTATTCTATAAAAATCAATAACATGCATTTAGGTATGATATATGCTGATCATATATCAATAATATCGAGGATGTACAATGAAAGGAGCTTATTATGAAAGGACTTGCCAAAAAGATTGAAAATTTATTTGTAGCTATTGCTTTTGCCGAGGCTGGCGAATTCGATACAGCCAGGGAGTACATGAGAGAGGAAGACCGCCCCCGTCAGGTTGACCGGGTTATTCCCACTGTTAGACCTAGACAGGAGCTACGGGCGCCTGGATTAAAAAGGAAGTAGCAGGAGCAGCTAGTCGCAAATCAAAGATCTGGCACAAAAGATCAACACGGCAAGACCCCCGTTAGAACTGGGGACATTATGAAATTAAAATTTCGGTGTTCCAGTTTTGTAAAAAACCTGTGCCAAGAGCACAGGGAGTTCTTGCCTATTCCTTAAATCTCCTCTCGACACTCCATCAATTATGTGAAACCTCAGAATGTTGCATATGGAAATAGCCGATCTACCCATCGCAACATCGCCTAACCCTCTGTAAACAGCGGATTAATCCCTGGCGTAATTATCTAGGTTGCATTATGCAACAAGAACGTCAAAGTGCGCCTGTGTCTTGAGTCAATAATACCCAATAATATCAGTGCATTATCGTCCGGTGACATCGTGGCACGAATGTTGACTTATTAATTTATTATGGAGGTCAAAACATGTATAGAAAAAAGATAGATATGCGGGGGATTATGAAGCAGTTGGAAAATACCCTTTCCGCATCCGCTTTTGCGGAAGCAGGAGAATATGAAACCGCCAGACAGCTTATTAAGACTGATCAGCGCGTGCTGCTTGTTCTTACAGGAACTATCGGTGATGCCAAGTCTCTAAAATATGCTGAAAACTTCTGTGAACGTATGAAGGCCAAGCTTGAAGTTATTTGCTCCGCTGGAATGAGAGATTCTATAGAAGCCTCTTTGAGGTCCATCCGTGAAAAAGGGATTGAATACACCTTGACTGTGACGGCTGGTTGTCTTAAGCAGGCGATGGTAGATATCACGTTGGCAAACCAAGACATCTTGTATGTTGTTGTTAACTCTTTTAGTGACCTTGAAGTGGGCTGCAGTGGAGATCTAAATACTAAGACAGATGTCAGGGACATGGTCAGGTGTCCACTCGTTGTAGTTGGCGCCTGATAAACAAAAATTTAAAAAATACGAAGGGGTCGAGGTTTATGGGAACCAAAGAGAACAAGAAGGGAAAGCCTGTCGGGAAAGCTGTCGTATTTGGAGTACTTTCAATAGTCATCTATGCGCTTTTATTTGTTTACGAAGCTCCTATCATTGATAATTTTGCAAAGGGTGGATTTTTTGCATTCCTTCCAATCGCAGCGGCCTTTCTTGTTTCTTATGTGCATGGATCTTTTACTGGCAGTTTCTGGAGTTTGCTTGGTGTTGAAGCTTCTAAAAAGAGGGGGACAAACTAATGCATGACATAGCGCAGCAGGCAGCTAATTTTATTTCTCTTGATACTATGAACATTCTTTATCTATTTCTGGTGGGATTTGTAGGTGGCCTTGTAAGCGGATTCATCGGTTCGGGCGGTGCTTTTGTTCTCACTCCTGCCATGATGTGTCTCGGTGTTCCGGGTCTCGTTGCAGTCGCCAGCAACATGTGCCATAAATTTCCTAAAGCGCTTGTCGGCGCCATTAAACGCGCAAAGTACGGGCAGGTCGACATCAAGCTTGGCATTGTTTTGGGCATCTCTGCGGAAGCAGGAGTCCTTTACGGAGCAGGCATTCAGGAGAAAATCAAAGCGGCCTTTGGAGATGCAGGGTCTAATCTCTATGTCAGTGTGTGCTTCGTGGCTGTGCTGGCAGTTGTCGGAGGTTTTGTGCTTTACGATGCCCTGAAGAGCCGTAGTGTCGGGGCACAAAATGCCCCTGAGAAGCTGACCAAAATAGCTAAGTGGGTCCAATCTGTGAATATTCCAGGAACGATGGTCCACTTCAAATGCCTAAACGCTCGCATTTCCGTACTTTTCACTATCCCCCTGGGGTTTGCAACAGGAATACTTGCATCCACAATAGCGGTAGGCGGATTTGTTGGTGTCCCCGCCATGATTTATGTGCTAGGCGCGCCGAGTTTGATGGCCTCAGCTACTGAACTGGTAATCGCTTTTGTAATGGGTCTGGGAGGTTCTTTCAAATTTGCGCTCCACGGTCTTGTAGATATTCGCCTCGCCATGATAATCCTCGGCGGCTCTCTTTTCGGAATTCAGCTTGGGGCTATGGGTACTACATATGTTAAACCCTTCGTTATCAAGATGGTCATGGGTGTCATAATGGTCATCGTGCTTTTCAGCCGGGCGCTAATGGTGCCTGTATATATGTCTCAGCTGGGGCTTATTGGAAAACTTGGCGAAAGCACCTCGAAGATGTTAAGCAGTACAAGCTTTGCCATAATGATATTCGCACTTGCGGTTGGTGCCTTTATAGTGCTTCGTTCGATGTGGGTAGGCCGCAGGGAAGAACGCCAGGCAGAGCTTCAGCTCAATCCCGTCAAAGCTTACGAAACAGTCTGATACTACAAATAGGCATAATTGAAAACAACAAAAAAGGCGGGTCTCTCCGCCTTTTTTGCTTTTACGAGCCCGAAAGGATTGCCTGCTGCTAGTACCCAATCTCCGACCCTGTTTAGTTTTGGTAATATTACCAAAAAAGAAGGAATTATTTGCAACTATGAGAAATAAACTGTTTGAACAAATTATTAAAACATATAAGTATCAATATGTTATGTCAAGAGAGACATTGGCATAACATATGCTGTGTATTTATGTAGATGGAGGTTTCTGATATCTGATCCTGTAAAAACCTCCACTGCAAGAATAAGGAGCAGTGAGATGAAAACATTAAGATTTTGGGTCCAGCATCATTTCAACGCATTGCATTTATATTGCAGGCTCGTCGATGTTGGGATTTCAGTAAGAACAGCTAAAAGATTTTGCCAGCATTATGAACATTTCGCTCATAGAATAATCTATAACTAGGATGGAAATAAAATGAGAGCAAACGAGGGATATATAAAAAAGATGCTGTCAATTTGTTAGGTTAGGCCGGACGTTCTGCTGCCTCCACTCTGTTTCTCCCCCTGTTTTTTGCCACATATAGCGTCTCGTCGACTTTCTTTATGAAGGCCGCTACGGAGTCCTCACGAGACCATTCGGCGACGCCCGCACTTATGGTTATCCTGACGCCAGCAGGATAAGAGTAAGTCTCAACAGCAACCCTTATCTTCTCCGCCATCGCTAAGGCGCCTTCCATACCTGTTTCAGGGGAAAGGATCATAAACTCTTCTCCGCCATATCTTGCAAAGATATCGACTTTCCGGATGACGCCGCCTACGATTTTAGTAGTTATCTTCAGTACGATATCTCCGATGCTATGCCCGTAATTATCGTTAATCTTCTTGAAATGGTCGATGTCCAACATGACAATCGTAAGAGGCCTTGCATACCTTTTTGCTTTAGCCACTTCGGTCCCCAAAAGCTCTAGGAGCTTTCTCCTGTTGTAAATCGTCGTCAGGTGATCAGTTTCTGAAAGCTCCCGTAGCTTTTCCTCAGCTCGCTTGCGCTCTGCAATCTCAGCTATAAGCAATTCGTTTGCCTCCGCAAGATCGGCGGTACGTTCCCGAACCCGCATATCCAGTTCATCAAAGGCTTTTTGCAGCCGTTCTTCCGTCTGTTTGCGCTCGGTGATGTCCTCAATAACACCGTCCATCCATTTAATGTTGCCGGCTTTGTCATACTGCGCAGTGGCTGTCACTGAACACCATATCGGTGTCCCGTCCTTTTTTAGCATCGCAAGTTCACGGTCCTTCACAAAACCTTTCTGCTTAACCTCTGCAATAAATTTTATTCTGTCCGGCGCATTCTGATAGAGAGTTACTACGGCAGTGTGCATCATTTCCTCTTCAGAATCATATCCGAACATATTTGCCATGGCCGGGTTTATCTGATGAAACCGTCCTTGTCCGACGGTATTCCTATAAATTCCGATATTGATATTTTCAACAACCGAACGGTATTTATCTTCACTTTTGCTAAGAGACTTTTCCGTTTCGACTATTTTCAAAGACTGCTCTGCCAGATCAGTGATGAATTGTGCGAGGGCTATATCGTAAGCAAGTATATAGCTGACCTTCTCTGCGCTGAAGGTCGGCATCCGATCGAGGGCATTGAGATAGTCGTCGAGATTGTATCCGAATTCATGCGCCTGCCGAATGAAGAATTCCCGGTCAGGCCCCTCTCCTTCAAAATTGAATTGTGTCAGAAACATGGTAGCCAGATGATGCCCCGCAGCCACTAAAGGGACGGCGATATGCCAGATACCATTTTTGCATTTATATTGATACGGTACTCTGCTGTCAACATGGTCCCTGACGTGGTTGTCGCTTTCAAGGCAGCGCGCATTCGAAATCCGATTGACTCGGTGGAACTTTGTGCAGATGTCTTGCCAGCCTGCTGAAACAAGGATTGAAGTATCAAAGGCGTCGATAATACTCATCGGTAGGCCGCCGGCACGGTAGTTCGATTCGGCCAACGTTTGAATAATCCTCATGTCAAGCAATTCGGACAGCCGGTAATCAGTCATCTGTTCCCTCAGCAAATGCTAGGTAATGTCAGTTGCAGAATTGCAATAGTATTACTCTAAAGCATCTAAATAATAAAGACAAAATGACGGATAGCCACCAAAAGGTACGTACAAAGATTCTCCCTAGCTCCTGCCTTCCTCCATTCATCATTAATTATACTTGACATCATATCAAAAAGCGTTTATATTATTGTCACTAGAGAGGATGGAATGCTGAAACAATTTGCCGACTATATAACCTACACCCTTTTCAAGCTTGAGCCGGCCAGTCATGCCGGGGAGGCGCTCGATTTTTTCATCTACGATACTCTCAAAATATTCCTTCTACTTGCGACTATTGTTTTTGTAGTGGCTGTCATCCGGGCATACTTTCCGCCCGAGAAGACAAAAAAGATACTGTCGCATAAAAAAGAATTTATAGGAAACATACTTGCAGCACTTCTCGGCATCGTCACGCCATTCTGTTCCTGCTCAGCGGTTCCTCTCTTTATCGGGTTCGTAGAGGCGGGCGTGCCGTTGGGGGTAACTTTTTCATTCCTGATCTCGTCACCAATGGTCAACGAAGTAGCTCTGATCATGCTCTGGGGGCTCTTTGGCTGGAAGATTGCTTTTATCTATACCGGCACCGGTGTTGTGCTGGCGATTATTTCGGGTATCGTCATTGGCAAACTCAAGATGGAGAAATACGTTCAGGATTATGTCTGGGAAATGCAGGTGGGAAAAACAGAGGTTATTGAAACGAGCTTTCGGGACAAGCTTTACTATGCTCGCAGTTATACTACCGATCTATTGAAGAAGCTCTGGCCTTATGTGGTAATCGGCGTAGGGGTGGGCGCAATCGTACATGGTTATATCCCGACTGACTTTGTCGTTAAATATGCAGGCCCGGGTAATCCCTTTGCGGTATTGGTCGCTGTTTTGATCGGTATCCCATTGTATAGCAACGCTGCAGGTATGATTCCCATAGTTCAGGCGCTAGTAGGCAAAGGGATGGCGATGGGGACAGTGCTTGCGTTTATGATGTCCGTTACCGCAATTTCATTCCCCGAAGCGGTAATCTTAAAGAATGTGCTAAAGATGCAGCTCATCGTAACTTTTTTTAGCATCGTTGCGATTGGAATCGTCATAGTCGGTTATCTGTTTAACGCAATTTTATGAAGACGATCAGTCTTCAAACAATAAATCAGAAGGAGGATTCTATGCCAGGGTGCGCATGCGGAGAGAAAAGTAACATCTATGTTTTTTCTTGTTCAGGTGCGGCAGATGTGGGAGCCTTGTCCGATCAGGTGGCCAGGAAAATGTCGAAGGAAGGGAAAGGGAAGATGTATTGCATGGCTGCCGTCGGGGCGAACATCCCGGAAAAAATAGCGCCTATGAAATCAGCATTAGGGACGGTGACCATAGACGGATGCTCTTCCTTATGCGCTAAGAAGGTGCTCGAAAATGCCGGCTTCAAGCCAGAGTCTTATAACCTCGAGGATTTCGGCTTCAAGAAAGGGAAAACCGAAGTAACCGAAGAGGCAATCGGTCGTGCGATTGCGGCAATGGGGTTGTGATCATATAACTGAAGTTATAAAGGAGGTATTTTGTGGATATAAAGGTATTGGGTCCGGGCTGCGCTAATTGTCATAAGATGGAGGAGCTTGCGCAGCAGGCGGTAAAAGAATTGAACATCGAAGCAAAGATCGAGAAGGTCAGCGACATCCGCGAAATAATGAAATACACAATGTCCACGCCGGGTCTAGTGGTGAATGGAAAGCTCAAGCATTCCGGCAAACCCCTGCCTGGCTTAGATAAAGTGAAAGAACTTATAAAGGCTGAGGCTTAAGAATATGCACGATATCTTGAACATCTTCAAGGCACTCTCGGATGAGACGCGGCTTAGGATATTGAAACTCCTTGAAGGGGGAGATCTCTGTGTATGCGACATTTTTTCAGCCCTCGACATGGTCCAGCCTAAGGTTTCTTTTCATCTTTCCGTCCTCAAGGAAGCAGGACTAATCGCGGACAGGAAAGAAGGAAGATGGGTGCACTACCGCATCGATGATTCCGATTTATTGAGAAGGTTTCTTCTTCTTACGGCGTTTGAAAGGATATCGGAAGATGATATGAAAGAAGATAAGCAGCGACTCTCTTTATTCCTGGAAACCAAGAAAACTTCCGATGGAAATGGATCGCGCACGGCTACCATCAAGAAAAGTAAATGCTGCGGGAGGTAACACAATTAAATGGGCACCGTAACGAAAAAATTGTCATTTCTTGACCGGTTCCTGACCGTCTGGATATTTACCGCAATGGCTTTGGGTGTTGGACTCGGTTATTTCATACCCGGCGTAGAGGGCCTGATTAACAGCTTTCAGGTCGGAACTACGAATATTCCGATTGCTATCGGTCTAATTCTCATGATGTATCCTCCACTGGCAAAGGTGAAATATGAGGAACTCGGAGAGGTGTTCAAGAATAGAAAGGTCCTTGGGCTTTCCCTCGTTCAGAACTGGATAATCGGCCCGATACTGATGTTCCTGTTGGCAATCATCTTTCTTCAGGATTATCCGGAATACATGGTAGGACTCATCATGATAGGTCTTGCGCGCTGCATCGCAATGGTCATAGTCTGGAATGATCTTGCCTGCGGAGATCCTGAATATGCTGCCGGTCTAGTTGCTTTCAATTCGATCTTCCAAGTGCTGTTCTTCTCGGTTTATGCATATATATTCATCACCGTTCTGCCTGCATGGTTCGGACTGAAAGGCGCTGTCGTGCATGTCACTATCGGGCAGATCGCCGAAAGCGTTTTCATATATCTCGGAATCCCATTTCTGGCCGGGATGCTGACCCGATTTAGCCTACTCAAGATAAAAAGCCGGCAGTGGTATGAGCGTGAATTCATCCCAAGGATAAGTCCGCTAACTCTCGTCTTTCTTCTCTTTACTATTATTGTCATGTTCTCACTAAAGGGCAATTACATTGTCAGGCTTCCTATGGATGTTTTGCACATAGCGATACCGCTCCTGATTTATTTTGTCGTCATGTTCCTTGTATCGTTCTATATGGGTAGAAAAATAGGGGCAGATTATGCAAAAACCGCAACGCTTTCTTTTACTGCGGCAAGCAATAATTTTGAGCTTGCCATTGCTGTTGCCATATCAGTGTTCGGCATCAATTCCGGCGCGGCCTTTGCGGCCGTCATAGGCCCTCTCGTCGAAGTGCCTGCACTGATCGGTCTCGTAAATGTGGCGCTCTATTTCCAACGGAAATATTTCTCGGACCAATATTGCAAGGTGGCTAAAGTTAACCCTCAATCGTAATTCACTGAAGGAGGACTGCATGCTCAAGGTAGAGGCGTCACCCGATTATCCCGCCGAGGAAGGCCGCTTCCTGCGAGGCAACGACTTTTCGCCCGTCGCGGTTGTGGTGGTGCTGATATACGACGAAGACAAGATCCCGAAGGACATCGAGACACTGGTGCGGGTGGGGGTAGAGTCCGGTGCAGCACTGTCGGGGACCATGCAGACCGAAAATATCGGAGTTGAAAAGATGGTCTGCAACATCATCGGCAATCCCAATATCCGCTATCTCATATTGACCGGCCCCGAGTCTCCCGGCCACTCGACGGGTGAGGCTATCATTTCACTGGTTAAATATGGGTTGGACGAGCGCAAGAAAATCAGGAACACCTCTGCCCCGACACCTTATCTTTTCAACCTGCCCGCCGATTACATCGAACGCTTCAGGAAGCAGATCGTTGCGGTCGTCGATCTGCTGAACCGCGGCACCCCGGAACTGGTAAGAAAGGCGGTCTGGTCCTGTTATCAAGAAAATCCGACTGAATTCGAGGGACAGCCCCTTTACGATATCGGTGCATATACCGAAGCTCCGATGAGCGCCCGGCTCACATGGAGAGTCACCAATCCGGTCTTCGAACCCAAGGACGAGTCCGAGAGAAAGCAAAAAGATGATTTTGCGAAAAAGATGGAAGAGGTCAAAAGAAAGGTCGCAGAGAAGCGAAAAACTGTAACATGACTGACATGCTGTAAATAATAAATGGAGGCATCAGGTGAAAATAAGCAAGGTAATTTTGGTGACAGTTCTTATCATTGTTATGCAAGGCTTCGGATGGGCCGGTGATTTGGATAGCATGCTCTCAAAGGCAGCGGAAGAGAAAAAGATCGTCATGCTGGAACTAGGATCGGTCGGCTGCATCCCGTGCGAACAGATGAGGCCGGTAATGAGTAAGCTGTCGTCTACATACAAAGGCAAGCTCGAAGTAATTTTCGTAGATGTCAGGAAAGACACCGAACCTGCCAGGCGCTTCAGGGTATTTGGCATCCCCACCCAGGTATTTCTGGACCAAAACGGCAAAGAGTTCCATAGGCATATCGGTTACTATGCCTACGAATCTATCATACCTGTCCTCAAGAAGGCTGGCATTTAGGTATTGTCAAGCGCCAAAGGAAAGTATCCATGAATAATAATGTCTGTTTTTGTTTCGGATATACCGAGGAAGATCTCGTAAAGGATGTTATCGCCAATAACGGAATTTCGCACATTCTGGAGTGCATCTTGAATGAGAAAAAGAACGGAGCCTGCAATTGCAAGACCAGGCATCCGGAGGGAAGGTGATGCCTCGGCGATGTCCGCCGTGTCGTGGACAAAGCAAAAGAACAGTTGAGATCCGCTTTTATCGACAATAAGGATTAACAGAATCATGCAAGAACTGCTGGAAAATATTCAGACGATTGTACAGAATCAGCATGGACTGGCTTTAATAGCGGCCTTCATAGGAGGACTGCTTTCGGCGGCAAGCCCCTGCGTTCTCGCTGCTATACCTCTGATAATCGGGTATGTCGGGGGATACGCTGAAGGTAATCGTGCGCGTGCCGCGCTTTTTTCTGCTGTTTTTGTCATAGGTCTCTCTCTCACATTTACCCTCCTCGGGGCAGCCGCATCCTACTTTGGACGGTTGTTCGATTTTCTGGGCAATTGGCTTGTGTACGGGTTTGCTGCCCTAGCCATACTCATGGGATTGCACCTTATGGGCATCATTTCAGTGCCGCTCCCCCTCCATCGATCTGTGCATGTTAACAGGCGGGGATTGACGGGGGCATTTCTGCTTGGGTTATTGACGGGAGCAGTTTCATCACCATGCGCAACCCCGGTGCTTGCGGTTATTCTCGGATACGCATCATCAGAGAAAAATGTGCTTTATGGGAGCATGCTGCTTTTTACATATGCTATCGGCCACTGCGCGCTGATTTTCGCCGCGGGTCTTTCCGTCGGTATTGCCGAAAGCCTTATCAACTCGCGCGGTGTGAAGAATTGGGCGATATATGCAAAAAAAATTAGCGGGGCAGCACTCATGTGCGCCGGCATCTATATCGGCGTTACTTTATGGTAGCCGGAAGAAGAATGTTCGGATGCGGCATCGGACGGTTTCCTATTACGGTTAACGTGTTCGGGGCCCTTTCGCCGGCCGAGCGAGGAGTATCGTATTATTGGCCAGGCCCGCACTTTCCCCTTTCTCGTATCAATGCACGCTGCTGTGACTTCTTGATACAGTTACTACAAAAGATTCGGGTGGGTTAAGACTCCGATATTGAGATATGTCGCTGAGAGCTCACTGCCTAATAACTCTGCTCAGCTTTTGCAGAAGAGTTGACATGGCAGTTCTTTATTGATACCCATATAAAAAGAAATTGCAAATGATAACCATTTCTAGTTAGGTGATATGAATAATAAAGTCAGAAATAAGATGCAGCTAAATAAGCAGTTTAGGCAGTTCGGTCACAAGATGACTGCCGGGCGAGAAACAACAATAGATGTGCTTTCGGAGACCGATGAACACCTCAGTGCGGAAGACATATATATTAAAGTCCATTCTGTAAACCCAAAGATTGGATTAACAACGGTCTACAGGACCCTCGAGCTGCTTATAAATATGGGGCTAGTTTCCAAGTTTGATTTCGGCGATGGCAGGGCGAGATACGAACTTGCGGAAGGCATCAAGGGGGCAACACACCATCACCATCTGGTATGCACTGGGTGCGGACGTATTATAGACTATTCGGAATTTGTCGATGAAGAAAAGACATTTTTCAAAAGAATCGAACGAGAGCTTTCAAGAAAGTACGACTTTAGGATTACGAATCATCTCGTACAATTTTATGGACTGTGCAAGAAATGTGAAGAAGCCTGACATGCCGCGAAAAGCACTCTCTTTATCCTGTAATGCCTGCGCCGTGTCACACGCCCCCAGATGATCTTTTCGAGCTTCAGACTGGAGGGATACTGAGGATGCAGGCTTCATAAAAACTGTGAAAACAAAACTGACTAAACTCAATGACATCTTAATGGCTGAGATGCAACTTGCCTTCAGGAGGAAACGTATGATGAGAAGAATGTTCTTTGTGATGCTTGCCGTGTTTCTGTTGTCCGGTACGTTTGCGATTGCTCAGGAAGATATCCATAAGCACCCCTCATGCTTGCTTTGCGGCATGGACCGTGGGAAGTTTTTGCAAAGCAGAATGCTGATTGAATATGAGGACGGCACTTCCTTTGGAGCTTGCAGTCTGCATTGTGCAGCAGTTGAGTTTGCTACGAATATAGACAAGACCCCCAAAATGATCTGGGTGGGCGACTATTATTCCAATCAACTGATTGATGCGGAAAAGGCGGTGTGGATCATCGGCGGCAGCAGATCTGGCGTGATGACTAAACGGGCAAAATGGGCGTTTGAGAAAAAAGAGGACGCTGATAAATTCGTCGCTGAAAACGGAGGCGCGCTTATCAGCTTCGACCAGGCAATCAAGTCAGCCTATGAAGATATGTATCAAGATACCAAGATGATTCGTGATAAAAGAAAGATTATGAAGATGGGAAAAAAGCAGGCGACATAGGGAAGATGGACGAACGGGCGGTTTCGCATGAATCGTTGTGCAAGCATCCCAGAATGAATATTTTTTGAGGAATTGTTATGAGGAGGAGCATGAAAATAAGACAACTGATTGGCGTGCGAGTAGAGCTTTGGCCGACGGTGTTACTGGCAGTGCTCCAGTGCGGCAATAGATGAAGCACGTTCGCCAGCTGGCCGGTACGTTGGGCGGCTGCGCCTACAACGCGTCGGTGCCAGAGCCGCGCCCGGTGCCGGACTAGCGACGTGCAATCGGGCGGTTCGACGTGGCAAAGTGGGGAATACACTGCCAATATGGCACGACGACAAGAATCCTGCAATTCACGAAATGCTGCGGCATAGCAGAAACAGGAGCGTATTATGAAACTCAATACCGACCCGCCTGAGATTACCGAATCGAAGACGGCAAACACCAAGCCTTCTGACATCGTCTCAGCGTCGGTCACCGACACGCTTTTGACGCTTCAGGTCAACCCCGACACAGGGCTAACGCATAACGAGGTAGACGTTCGGCGAAATGTGCACGGCTACAATGAAGTGGCAGAACAAAAAGGCCATCCAGTCCGCAAATTCCTCAGTAAATTCTGGGGGATTTCGGCGTGGATGCTGGAACTGATCATGGTTCTGTCAGCCATGCTCGGAAAATATTCAGACCTCATCGTAGTTACCACGCTGCTGGTTATCAACGCAGTGTTGAGTTTCATGCAAGAGCGCCGAGCTGCCGGTGTCGTTGAGACACTACGGCGACGGCTTCAGGTCAATGCGCGTGTCCGGCGCGACTCGAATTGGCAGGTCATTCCGGCCCGAGAGCTAGTCCCGGGCGACATCGTTCGTGTGCGATCCGGCGACATCATCCCTGCGGATGTGAAACTGCTCACGGGAGCGTTGACCGTGGATCAGTCGACGCTAACCGGAGAATCAAGGGACGCGGACAAAACACTCGGCGAAGTGCTCTCGTCGGGGTCTGTCGTCCGCCGAGGTGAGGGCAACGGAGTGGTTATGCTAACTGGTGCTAAGACCTACTTTGGCCGCACCACGGAACTTGTGCAGGAGGCTCGTCCGAAACTTCACATCGAAGCGGTTGTGGCCAAAGTCGTCCGTTGGCTCTTTGTTATCGTTAGCGCACTACTAGGCGTGGTAGTCGCGCTATCGCTAATCCGTGGCGCCCCGCTTCTGGAAATGGTTCCACTCATGCTCGTTCTGTTGATGAGCGCTGTGCCGGTGGCCCTCCCAGTTATGTTCACCGTTAGCATGGCCGTGGGGGCGAAGGAACTGGCCAAACGAGGTGTGCTGGTCACCCGCCTCAGCGCCACAGAAGATGCCGCAACAATGGACGTGCTTTGCGTAGACAAGACGGGCACGATTACGATGAACCAGCTGGCCGTCACCGGCGTGATCCCGCTGGAGCACGCGACAGAAGCCGACGTGCTGTTTGCCGGTGCACTCGCCTCTCAGGAGGCTAACCAAGATCCTATTGACCTTGCGTTCCTGGCTGCCGCAAGCGAGCGGCACATCTTCGACAATCTTCCTAAGGTCGTACTCGTTTCCTTCTCGCCTTTTGATGCAAAAACCCGGCGGACGGAAGCTTTAGTCGAACAGAACGGGCAGCGGATGCGCGTGATGAAAGGTGCCGTGCGCACCATTGCCGAGACCTGCGGGCTCCAGCCTCCAGCCATTGCGGCGTTAGAGGTACGTGTTAGCGAATCCGCATTGAAGGGATATCGGACGCTAGCGGTGGCGTGCGGCCCCGAGGCGGGCGCTAAAGTGCTGGTGGGACTCGTGACGTTGTATGATCCGCCGCGACGGGACGCTAAGCGACTCATCGCCACACTCAAAGACCTCGGCGTCCAGGTAAAGATGCTCACCGGCGACGCCTTGGCAGTGGCGAGTGAAATTGCACACGGCGTCGGACTGCCGAACATCCGGCGCATAGCGGATTTGAAGGTCGCGGGTGCTCAGTTCGACAACGAGGCGGTAGACTTGTTGGCAGGTGCGGATGGTTTCGCTGAAGTATTTCCGGAAGATAAATATGTTGTGGTGAAGCATCTTCAAGCCGCAGGGCACGTGACCGGCATGACAGGCGACGGCGTAAACGATGCGCCAGCACTCCGCCAGGCAGAAGTAGGAATCGCCGTCAGCACCGCTACCGATGTCGCTAAGGGAGCAGCAAGCGTCGTTCTGACCGAGCCGGGGTTGACGAACATCGTGGCGTTGGTAGAGCAGGGACGGACAATTTACCAACGCATTCTGACGTGGATCATCAACAAGATCAGCCGGACAATCCTGAAAGCCGCCTTCGTGGCCATCGCGTTTCTGGTGACTGGAAAGTTCGTTGTTTCCGCCTTTGCGATGTTGTTGCTCGTCTTTATGACAGACTTCGCCAAGATCGCCCTCGCCACCGATAACGTTCATCCCTCCAAGAAACCGGAGACGTGGAACATCGGGGGTTTCATCATAGTGTCCGTGGTTCTGGGCGTCTTCATGGTCGCGGAGGCGCTCCTACTTTTGTGGATCGGCTGGGAGCGTTTCGGATTAGCGACCAACAACAGTGCCCTCTACACCTTCAGTTTCCTGATGCTGCTCTATTTTGCCGTGTTCTCAGTAGTGTCAGCGCGAGAGCGCCGCTGGTTCTGGGCGACGATGCCCAGCAAGACTCTCGTGGCGGCTCTTGTGGCGGATGCGCTCACGGGCACCGTCCTTACGTTCGTCGGTCTTCCGGGACTCATGCCGCTGCCTTGGTGGCACACGCTCGCTATCTTCGCCTATTCCATGCTTTCGTGCCTTGTTGTTAACGACGCCGTAAAGGTCGCAATGATCAAATGGCGCGTTCCTACTGCGGTAGCATAGAAGCTACATATTCACTCTCAATTGTTTGAATCAAATAGCTCAGAATGAGTATTCTGGGAAATGAATTGACAGGTGCACTCTTAAACTAAATCAATCAAAAAGCGGTCTTCATATTTACACTCACTTATTTGACAAAAACAGGGGTGATCGGACCTTAGCCGTCACCCCTGTTTGTCTTCTTGTATTGCTTTATTTCAGTTTGAGAGCTACCGCTGCTGCCTTCAGATCGTCGGCAGTAAGCGCCTTGTGCATGGCCTTCTTGGGACCTTCCGTCAGTGTCTTGGTTAGATCAGCGGCTGTGGCAATCTTAGCCTTAGTTACCATCTTGTCAACAGACTTTTCACCCTTGTGACACTTGTCGCACTTCTCCAGGCCTGCCGCAAAACCAAATGAAGCAAGACCCAGAACAAAGATAATTGCTACAACTAATGTAAATACTTTCTTCATCACTTTCACCTCCCTTTAGATAAGATTTTACGGCAGAATATCCGCCGTTCGCATCCCGATAATAGTATAAACATATTGTTATTTGTAAATACGATACTCATAGATATAACCCTCGACTTTATCATTCAAGTAAGAAAGCTTCCTGCTCAAAACCTCATTAATTCGTGGCTAATTCGGCTTGTTGAGA
>Ga0181523_10003037_pt1 | contig 15630 bp, 18 predicted proteins | sample PEATcosm2014_Bin_43_FD_119752 | JGI IMG/M metagenome (GOLD analysis project Ga0181523, IMG submission 119752) | Peatland microbial communities from MTU Mesocosm Facility, Houghton, MI, USA - PEATcosm2014_Bin05_30_metaG | ecosystem: Environmental > Terrestrial > Soil > Wetlands > Peat | place...
CAGACCATGCTGGTGGACTATGTGCGCGTGTATGAACGGGCCAGCTCGACGGCTGCCGGCGCGGCAAAATATTAACAGCCGAGATCAAAGAGTACTGGCGAGATTTATCGTCAGCCACCCCAGTCTGCCCTCTTGTACACTGGCTCGCGTGGAAACAACGTACAACCTGATCCGACCGCCGTTCAGGACCCTCAAATTCGCAGAAATGACGAAGAAAGAACTGAGGGAGTATGACCGCTGGTTTCTTGACGTGCTCCCACAGCGAATTGGCGAACTGACAAAGGCGGTGAACTGCTCAGCTGGTTCTGGAGGTTGGAAGCCGACCTACACGACGGAATCCTTAAACTCGTTGGGCAACTGGTTCGCCTCTCAAGTCGAAACTCGGCCCCACACGCACGATGAGCTTAGGCATATTCCTCCTCACATCCGGGATTGGACATCGGGAGGGGAACTGACCGATCGCACGATTTCGCTGGCCACGGACGTCGGCATGTACCTTAGCCAAGTGTTTCTGCGCAACAACTCGTCACTGAGGTGGGATCAGATTTTTGGCAGCAAGAGATATGTAGATTACGGCCAGCCTGTACTCGTCGGCTTTGGCAAGGCTCGGTTTAATCCCGTGCGCATGATGCTAACTCTAGCCTACGGTTTAGCGAGCAAGACGAAAGACAGTCAGGGATTACAAGGGATATACCACTACTGGTCGAAAATGATCGGGTGACAGACTGACGAAAACAGCGTTAGCACACATTGACCCTGTGCAAAGAGATGCTACCGGTCGGATCGTTCGTCGGATATGGCAGCCGAGCTGGTGCCAATTAGGCTGTTGACTCCCGCATCGTCCCCTCAGATAGAATCTCAGAACTATTTCGCGTCGATGGGGAGTCCCGAATGAGCAAGGTACGAATCCTGGTGGGCACGCGCAAAGGCGCATTCATTCTTTCCGCAGACGGCAAACGCCAGAACTGGGAGGTCAGCGGCCCGCACTTCGCGGGCTGGGAGATTTACCACCTCAAGGGCTCGCCCGCCGATCCCAACCGCATCTATGCCTCACAGACCAGCGGCTGGTTCGGACAAATCATGCAGCGCTCCGACGATGGCGGCAAAACCTGGCACCAGCCTGGAACTCCGCCCGGCGCGCCCTCGGCCCCTGGGCCGCCCAAATCCGACAGCAATAAATTTGTCTACGACGTTTCCGCCGAGACCGGCAAGCCGCTCACCACGCACCAGTTTTATGACGGCACGCAGCATCCCTGGGAGTTTAAGCGGGTGTGGCATCTGGAGCCATCGCTCACCGATCCCAACACTGTTTACGCCGGAGTCGAAGACGCTGCGCTGTTTCGCTCGACTGACGGCGGCGAGAACTGGCACGAACTCTCCGGCCTGCGCGGACACGGCACTGGTCCGAAGTGGCAGCCCGGCGCTGGAGGGATGTGCCTGCACACCATCATTCTCGATCCCAGCAATCCGAACCGCATGTATATTGCGATTTCCGCTGCGGGCGCGTTCCGCACCGACGACGGCGGCACGAGTTGGAAGCCCATCAATCAGGGGCTCTACTCGAAATACATTCCCAACCCGACCGCCGAAGTGGGCCACTGCGTGCATCACATTGCGATGAACCCCTCGCGTCCGGGAGTGCTGTTCATGCAGAAGCACTGGGACGTGATGCGCTCGGACGATGCCGGCGACCAGTGGAACAAGATCAGCGGAAATCTGCCTACGGATTTCGGATTCGTCATCGACGTCCACGCGAACCAGCCGGAGACGGTCTACGTTGTCCCCATCAAAAGCGACTCGGAACATTACGTCCACGAAGGCAAGCTGCGGGTCTACCGCAGCCGCACCGGCGGGAATGAATGGGAGGCGCTGACGAAAGGCTTGCCGCAGACGAACTGCTACGTCAACGTGTTGCGCGACGCCATGGCCGTCGATTCGCTCGATGAATGCGGCATTTATTTCGGGACGACGGGCGGGCAGGTCTACGCCTCGGCCGATGCCGGAGACAGCTGGAATCCTATTGTTCGGGATCTGCCGGCCGTGCTGTCGGTTGAAGTGCAGACACTGGCGTAGGTGATGCCGCAAAAAATGGACGATTGGAGCAAGGGCGATCGCGCGAAATGACGCGCACGATTTCACATCGGCTGGATGTTCGTGATAAGCCGGAGTTTCTTCATCGGCTAATGGTGGAACTTTCGGGCAATGCTCAACTCTCCCTTGAGGGCGATCTTTCGAGGTGTCGGTTCACCGATGATGTCGTAATAACCCGCGACGAAACACCAACGCTGAAGCGCAATACGACTGCTCCGAGACAGGATTTTGTAGTCTTACGTTTAACCCCCGAAACTGTCGATCCAATATTTAAGCAGGTGATGGCCGCAGGCTTGAAGCATGCGATCATCCACGTACAGATTGAGCGGAACGGCGTACCGGAGTTGGGTGCGTACGACAACTTCCATCCCGAATGTGTTGTAACTGGTCCCGGCGTCAGCTCGGTCCTGCTCGAAGAACTGAAAAATGCGAACGTGCTGCGCGCCTTTAAGGTCGCAGAACTGAAGCAGTGATTTGATAGTCTCTGCGTGCCTCGTTTTCCTAGGAGAACAACATGAGAAGGATATTGATTGTGCTTACACTGTTGTCGTCGTTGGCGGGTATGGCGACGGCGCAGGAGATGCAGCATCCGGCCAAATCAGGGACTGTGCCCGCTCAAGTCGAAACGCAGGTACGGAAGCTCTGGGAAGCTTTCAAGAACAAAGACAAAGCCACTCTTTCGGTCCTGCTGGATGGCGAGTTTCGCCAGTTCGAGGAAGGGCTGAGCGCTTTCGGTGACAAGAAAGCGGAAGTCAACGCCGTGGATGACTTCGAACTCATCAGCTACACGCTCAGCGACTTTACCGTAGAGCCGATCGGACCGAATGCGGCGTTAGTTACCTACATCGCGCAGTATGAAGGTAAGTCCGGTGGCGAAGTTTCAAGGGGGCACAGCGTCTTCGGAGAGGTCTGGATTCGTTCGGGGAATGAATGGAAAGATCTCTATATGCAAGAGACATACGTGAAATGAAGGTGCTCTTGCAGGTCCTCATGCAATGATGGCAATGATTCGCGTCGAGCTTCCGCAACATCTTCGCACGCTGGCGCACGCCGAGCGTGAGATCGAACTCGAGGTCGAGAGTCCGGTCACACAGCGCGCAGTGCTCGACGCACTCGAAGGCCGCTACCCGATGCTGCGCGGGACTATTCGCGATCAGGTCACGCAGCAGCGGCGGGCATTCCTGCGCTTCTTCGCCTGCCAGGAAGATCTGTCGCACGAGCCAGCGGATGCGCCGCTGCCCGAGGCGGTGGCGTCGGGGAAAGAGCCATTCCTGATTGTTGGGGCTATCGCCGGCGGATGATCAGTGCGGTGGGCCGTCGTGGAAGCGCGGCCCCGTAGGGGGCGGGATGCAGGGACATGTGGGTCAGCTCCCATAGCTGCCGTGCGGCAGCCTGCGTGATAACATTCTGCCGTGTCCATCACCGATACCAGCCGCGCAGCCCAGGAGCTTCAGCTCCAGGTTCAGCGGGCGATGTCAGGAGAGCAACGCCTTCTCCTCGCTTTCGAGATGAGCTTGTTTGCCCGGGACTTAGCCAGGGAGCGAATTAGCCTTGATCATCCGGAGTGGGAGCCAGCGCAGGTTGATCGAGAGTTGCTGCGACTCGCCTTCCTGCCTGCGCCCTTGCCAGCAAGTTTGCGATGAGCATCCCGGAAGTATTCCAGAGAATTACAACGGCTCTCGATCGGGCCGGCATAGCCTACATGCTGACCGGATCGTTTGCCAGCGCACACTACGGCGCCCCTCGCTCCACCCAGGACATCGATTTGGTGGTCGAAGCAAACGCGTCGCAGTTGCGAGCCTTCGTCCAAGGTCTGCCGGAAAACGAATATTACGCAGATTTGGATGCGGCCCTGGAAGCTCTTAGACGCGAGTCCTTATTCAACGTAATTGACCTGATCACCGGCTGGAAAATTGACCTGATTTTCCGCAAGTCTCGCCCCTTCAGTCGAGAGGAATTCGGCCGCCGCCAGTTGGTCAGCTTCCAGGGCCTTCGTCTTTTTGTCGCAAGTGCCGAGGACGTAGTAATCGCGAAGCTCGAATGGGCACAGCTGGCACAATCGCATCGACAGATTGAGGATGCGGCATCGGTACTGAAACTGAGATCCGGAGCGCTGGATGCACCTTACTTGGAAAAATGGATTTCCGAGCTGGGGTTGACGGAGCAATGGCGGGCTGCCAGAAAGGCAGCTGGTTTTTCTTGAAGCTGGCAGTCAAGGCGCATCTACCGGGGCGTTCCTCAACCGCACACAATCCAGATCAGTCTTAATTCCCGTGCCAGTGCATCTGGTATCCCAGATAGCGGACCGCGGCTTCGTGAACGGCGGCGGCTGTGGTGGAGAAATTTGCGGCTACGTGATGCTCGAATCCGTTTTCGCAGATGTAGTGCAGCAACTTCTGCAACTCGGCAATCTGCACCACGCCCACGCCGCCAAAAGTATTGAGCGCGTCGGTGGTGAACGAGCCCTCGCCGACGTAGCCGCGAATCACTCCCGCGGTATCGTCGGTGGAGAAGCGCGCGAAGCTCATGGCCCCGGGCTTCACGCGGCCAACGACCGTGCCGAAGGTATTATCCTTGCCGACCGTCCCGGCAATGATCTCCTGGAAATCCATGCGCACATCCTGGAAGAAATGCTTAGGCAGATTGCTGCAATGGAAGCAGACGGCCTTGTTGGGGTCGTCGCCATAGTTGTTGTTCCAGTCGAGCAGGGCGCTGGGAGTTTGCGACGCCAGCGCGAGCGCGTGCATGCTGAGCGTTCCGCACACGTCGACTTCGCAGGCCGCAGGCAGCAGGTTGTTGCTCATCATGCTCATGATGGTGCAGGGGACGACGCCGAAATATTCTTCCATCGAAGTCCAGCACTGCACGGCGCTGATCTTCACGTCGGTCTGCTTCATCCAGTCATCGATGACGAATCCGAGCTTGGCCATTTTGACGAGGGCTGCGTCGGGGACGCCACTGGTGGTGACGTACTTGTGAATTTCGGCGAGCTTCGCCTGCACTCCCGCATGATCGTCTTTCAACTTGGCGATGCGGCCGAAGACCTCCGACAGATCGAGGGTTTCGGTGGAAATGCCGTGGGCCTCGAGCAGTTTCTCGCTGTAGCGCACGGTGTTGAATGCAGTGGGACGCGCGCCGATGCTGCCCACGCGCAGGTTGCGCATTCCGTTGGCGACGCGGCAGACGGCGGCGAACCATGCGAGGTCGTGCTGGAAATCTGCCGAGTCGGGACTCACCGTGTGCAGCCGGGTCAGCGAATATGGGATGCCGTATTGCCGGAGGTTGTTGCAGGCGGACATCTTTCCGCAAAAGCTGTCGCGGCGGTGCAGGATGGTCATCTTGGAGGCATCGTCCGGCGTAGCCTGCACGAGCACGGGAACGTCGAGGCGGGCGAGGCGCAGAGTGTCGGCAATGGCACGCTCGTCGCCGAAATTGGGCAGCGAGACGATGACTCCATCGAGCAGGTCACTATTCTTGCGAAATAATGCGGCACAGCGCTTAGCTTCGTCGTGAGTCTCGACCGCGCCGTGCTTGCTGTCTTCGGGACTGAGCACCACGCAATCGATGCCGGCCAGGGTGAGCGCCTGGATCATTTCTTCGCGTCCGGACTGCGCCAACTGGCCGGGAAAAAATCCGCGGTTCCCGATGATGACGCCCATGGTCATCTTCTTTTCGGATAACTGCTTGTCAGACATACGAATCCCTCTTCCTCTTCCTCTATGAATGGATTAAGACTTCTCTGCTGCCATTCGTGCACGTTCGCGCGCGGGCGAAAAGCGCAAGCTAAAAAACAGGCCAAGAACCAGCAACACCGCGCCCCACCAAACGTTGGCATGCAGGTTGTAGAGCACGACCTGATGCTCGGGCGGGTACGCGAGTTCGTAAAGTCCCCTCGCGAAAATAACGGCGCCGTTCACCGCCAGAGATACGCCGATGAAGAACCAAATCGACAACGATCCGCCGGATTTCATAATTTCCTCCTACCAGAAAATGATTTGCAGGATGACGAACACAATGGCTACGACTGCTCCCCAGAAGATGGGGCTCTGGATCCATCTGACGTGACCCTGTTTCGGAATGGGGGTCAGGCCGTAGACCAGATCTTTCAACTCCGCATCGGTTTTCGGTTTCGTCATCAGGCTGACGACCACGGTGACGATCACGCAAATTAACCAGCACCAGAGGGCGCGGAACATGTTCTGCGCCTGATCCTGAGCCTGGGCGGATAGGGCAAGATAGCGTACCGAGGAGGGGTCCAGTTTTCCCCAGGCGTACATTCCGACAGAAGAGAGCGTGCCGGCGAGCAATCCCCAGAATCCGCCCGCTTTGGTGGCACGTTTCCACAGCATGCCGAGAATGACTGTGCCGAACAGCGGCGCGATGAAGAAACTGAACAGAGCCTGGACGTAGTCCATGATGCTCTGCGCGTGCATCACGAGATACGCGGTACCGATGCTGATGCCCACGCCAATGACCGTGACCCAGCGGCCCATCCTGACTTTGCCTTCGTCGGTCGCGTTCTTGTTGATGAGCGCGCCGTAGATGTCGTACGTCCATACGGTGGAGAATGCGCTGACGTTTCCCGCCATTCCCGACATGAAACCGGCGATCAGCGCAGTAATGCCAAGGCCGAGCAGACCGGGTCCGCAGTAGCGCGCCAGCATCAGCGGCAGAACCTCGTCATAACCGTGCAGCCCCTGCGCCTGACCCGCGGGAGACCACGCCAAGTCGGCAGGCACCAGGCGAAGCAGGTTGCCACTGCCGTCACGCAGCAACGCCAGACCGAGCAGGCCGGGGAGGATGACGATGAAGGGAACCATCATCTTGAAGGCCGCGCCGATGATGGGCGCGAGTTCCGCCGAGCGCAGATCCTTCGCGGACAAGACGCGCTGCACGACCAGGAAGTCGGTCGTCCAATAGCCCATGGCAATCACGGCGCCCAGCCCGAACACGATTCCGGCCCAATTGATTCCCATGGGGTTATCGCTGAAGTTGCCTAAGGTGGACCATAGGTGCGTGTACGCGCCGGGGTTGGCGGCATGTTGCTCGGTCAGATTGTGCAGAATCTTCAGCTTGAGTCCGCTCCACCCACCCGCTTCGATCAGGCCAAGGATCGGAATGAGCAGAGCGCCCGCCCAGATGAGAAAGAACTGGAGAACTTCATTGAAGATCGCCGAGCGCAAACCGCCCAGGGCAACATAGATTGCCACGGTTACCGACGACACGATGATGCTGAAGTTGAGATCCCAACCCAACACAACTTTCATGACGACGGCCATGGCGTACATGTTGATGCCGCTCATCAGCACCGTCATGAGCGCAAAGGAAATCGAGGACAGGGCCTGACTATCCTGTCCGAAACGCAGTTTGAGATAACCGGGCACCGAGTGGGTCTTGCACACGTAGTAAAACGGCATCATGATCAGCGCCAGGAACAGCATGGAAGGGATGGCGCCGATCCAGTACCAGTGCGCGGCGAGGATGCCGTATTTGTAAGAGTTGCCCGCCCAGCCCATCAGTTCCAGCGATCCCAGATTTGCCGACAGGAATGCGAGGCCCGCGACCCAGGCCGTCATTTCGCGGCCGGCCATGAAGAAATCTTCGCCGGTGTTGGCCTGCTCTTTCAGGTAGAGGCCGATGGCCAAGACCAGGACAAAGTAGAAAACGATGATGACCAGGTCGACTGGCGACAGATGCACCAGGGTGGAGGAGCTCAGCATCAGCAGAGCAGGATTCATTGCGTTTTTACCTGTCCGTAATAGGCGTTGCGGCCGTGCTTGCGCAGAAAATGTTTGTCGTGGAGCTCGCGCGCCAGCGGCCGGGATTCAGCGTTAATCGACAGCGTGTGGCAGGCCATGCGCGCCACGTATTCGAGGATGACCGCGTGGTGGGCGGCCTCCGCGGCCGTCGTTCCCCAGCAGAAGGGAGCGTGCCCGGCCACCAGCACGGCGGGAATCGCGAGGGGATCGAGCTCGACGAATACGCGGCAGATCGCCGCGCCGGTTTCGAGTTCGTAGTCTCCGTCGATCTGAGAGGCAGTCAGCCGCGCGGTGACGGGAATCGGGCCGTGAAAAGAATCGGCATGCGTGGTACCGAAGCATGGAATGGGCGTCTCGGCCTGGGCCCAGGCGGTGGCGTATTCGGAGTGCGTGTGCGCAACTCCGCTGATGGCCGGGAAACATTTGTACAGCTCGAGATGAGTCGCCAGGTCGGAGGATGGACGCAGAGTTCCATCGACGATTTTTCCAGCGAGATCGGTAATCACCATGTGCTCCGGCTTGAGCTCTTCATAGGGCACACCGCTGGGCTTGATGGCGACGAGCCCCTGGCTGCGATCAATGCCGCTGGCGTTGCCGAAAGTGTAGAGCACAAGCCCGCGGCGAACCAACTCCAAGTTCGCCGCCAGCACCTCTTCGCGCAATGTTTTCAGCAGCATTAGGGGGAAACAGAGGAATCCTAAATGACTCAAGACCCAACGCACAAAAGCCGACCTTCGTAAACGTTTACGCAACGGAACATTAAACGGACATGCCCGGCTTTGTCAAAGACTCCCTGGGCCCCGGTGTCCGGTCGCAGTCGAGGTGGTTCAACCTTCGAAAACAATGGCTTCCGAAAGCGCCGATTCCGGTGGAATGCGGCGACCGGGAGCCGAGTCATCAGGATGGCGAGCGACTTGCGATTCGTCAGAAGGTTTCTGAGGCCAGTGAAGAGTACTCCGTTTAAGGGCGGGAGGCGGACCAGCGTCGAACGTGACTTGGCGCACTGACAAAATGTTTTGAGGGGCTATCTTTCCTTTGTCCGTGATCGCTGTTCAGTTTTGACGTTCTGAGAAGCACATCCGTTCTAAAGAGAGAGGCCATGATGAAAACCAGAACTCTGGTTGTGAGTTTAATATCGCTTGCTCTCGCCCTGCCGGCGTTCGGCAAGACCTCCAAGAACACCTATCCCGCTCCTTGCAGCGAGTTGTGGAGCGCAGTCAAAGACGTCCTTAGCAATCCAGAGAACTACAACGTCGAAGAGAGTAACGACACCCTAATGACTGCTACCTACAAGGTGAAGCACACGGCTCATGTCACGGTTACGGGAGCGGTGCTCCAGCGCGCCAACCATGTCGCCTTGGTATCGCAGGGAACCGGGTGCGACATGCAAGTCAAGTCGAACTACAGCGGATTCGAGCATAACGACAGTGGCGACTTCCGGACACGCGTGGAAGAGTCCTTTGCCAAGCTGAAGGAGTCGAAGCCGGCCGAGCCCGCAAAGCCGGAGGCGCCGACCAATTGACTTCGGCAAGAAGCGGCCGCTTCGAGTCGGGCTCGATCCATGCTCCGGCGTGGCCTTGGTGCAGAGCGGCCGCTCTTCGACGATTACCGAAGGCTAGATCTGGTAGTCGACGTCTTCCATGATCCGCTGCAGCGCCTCGGCCAGCGGCTCACCCTGGGCTTCGCTGCCTTCGAGTTGCTGCACGCGCTCGCGCAACCGGTTGACTTCGGTCATGACCGACGCCAGGGCTTCGGAGAGCGGATCGTTGATTTGTTTGGGGTCGGTAATGACCACGCGCTTGCCCTCGCGGAAAATGATGTGGCCGGGCACGCCGACCACAGTGGAATTCTCCGGGACGTTGCGCAGCACGACGGATCCGGCGCCGATGCGGCAGTTCTTTCCGACCGTGATGTTGCCCAGAATTTTCGCGCCCCCGCCAACCACTACGCTGTCTTCGATTGTGGGATGACGTTTGCCGTGCTCCTTGCCAGTGCCTCCCAAGGTTACGCCCTGATAGAGAGTGACGTCATCGCCCACGATAGTGGTCTCACCGATCACGACTCCCATGCCGTGATCGATAAACAAGCGGCGTCCGATCTTGGCCCCGGGATGAATTTCGATTCCGGTGAGAAGCCGCGCGACCTGCGACAGCCATCGTCCTGCCAGGAAGAGACCATGGTTCCACAGCCAATGATTCATGCGGTAGAACCAAACCGCATGCAGCCCGGCATAGCACAGGAACACTTCCAGGCGGGACTTGGCCGCCGGATCGTGCTCCATCACATTGGCCACGTCTTCACGAATTAGCGCCAACAAGTGCGGCATTGAATTTGATAAGTGAGCCGATCAGGATCAGGCCGGAAGCGCCGCCGTGGGAATCTGCAACGCCTTCTCCCGCAATTCCTGAAACAGAATACTGCTCAAATAGCGTTCGCCGAAAGACGGCAGAATTACCACCACCAGCTTACCGGCATTTTCGGCGCGCTGCGCCACTTTCAGCGCTGCCACCACTGCGGCCCCGGAAGAGATGCCGACGAAGAGGCCTTCCTCGAGCGGAAGCCGGCGAGCCATCGCGATGGCTTCGTCATTGGTCACGGTGATGACTTCGTCGACGTAGTCGCGGCGCAGGATGCTGGGAACGAAGCCGGCGCCGATGCCCTGAATCTTGTGGGGAGACGGTTTGCCGCCGGAGAGAACCGGGCTGTCGGCGGGCTCGACGGCGATCGCCTTGAACGAAGGCTTCTTCGGCTTGATGTACTCGGAGATGCCGGTGATGGTTCCGCCGGTGCCCACGCCTGAAATCAGAATGTCGGCGCGGCCATCGGTGTCGTTCCAGATTTCAGGGCCGGTGGTTTCGAAGTGAATCTTAGGATTGGCGGGATTGTCGAACTGTTGCAGCATGTAGGAGTCGGGAGTGGTGGCGAGGATTTCCTTGGCTTTGAGAATGGCGCCGGTCATGCCGCGCGGGCCCGGCGTGAGTACGATTTCAGCGCCAAAGGCCAGCAGAAGCACGCGCCGCTCCAGGCTCATGGTGTCGGGCATGGTGAGAATCAGCTTGTAGCCTTTGACCGCGGCGACGAACGCCAGACCGATGCCGGTATTGCCGCTGGTCGGCTCGACGAGCACGGTTTTGCCGGGATGGATTTTTCCCGCGCGCTCGGCCTCAGCAATCATGCTGACACCGATGCGGTCTTTCACGCTGCCTAGAGGATTCTGGCTCTCGAGTTTAGCCACCACTTCGGCGACGCACCCCTGGGTGACCTTGTTCAGCCGAACCAGGGGGGTGTGGCCAATCAACTCGGTGACGTCTTTTGCGATTTTCATCTGAGATCATCCTCCAGCGTGGGGCGAGGTTTCGAGGCCGCACGCTTCGTCTGGTAATACTATCAACCAGAGCGGGGGGACCGCGATTTCGTGAGATTTAGATGTCCGGAGAACGGTGACGGCGCAAAATGAAAGGCCGCGCTGAAGGGCGCGGCCCGGTGGGCTCAGACTCTCGTTTAGCGGTGCGCCAGATCGTACGCCACGGCACCGGCGGATCCTGTGATGTTAACCAGGGAGACGGCCCGCTCCAACTTGTGATGGCCGACCTTGTGGAAGAAGTAGCTGAGGCTGACGACGCCCACAGTTTCGCCGGCAAAATTCACGGCCAGCCCGGCGGTGGAGCGTCCGAAGACGCGAACCACCGGATTCAATTCCTGTCCGCCGCTCTGCAGGTTGGCACGAGTCACGGCGAAATCGGCGCCGTTCAAGGCGGCGGCCGCGAACAGCAGCACGCGATTCTGCGTATCCCAGAACTTGTGTTCGGTGGGCGCGCTCGACTGCGCGCGGACGACCGGGGTCACGAATACCGGCCGGATAGCGGCTGGTGGTGCGCCTGCGCCTTCCATCGACGGTTGGGGCGCGTTCGGAAGCGGTGCCGACGCGATTAGCGTCTGCGCATGCGAGGCCGGACAAAGGGCAGAGCTGACCACCAACAGGGCGGCCGAGCAGAAGAACAATCGGAACAGGTCAGAGAATCTGCGGCTCGTCATAGGTGCCCACCGATGACCGGCGCGGCACTCAGGAAGGGGCAATCGGGGAACCACGCACCCAACATTAGAAGTGCGGCAAGTTGTTTACACTTAACTAGTTAGCATCCGTCTCTCATGAGAATTGCGGGCGGTTGTGCAATGTCTTGCACATCGTGCCCGCCGTTTACCGCCTGCTGGCCTGGACCCGACGGACCTGGGCGGGGCAGCGCAGCAGCGCTCAGCATGACGGGGTCTACACAATCGGGAACGGTTATTTCTTGTAGACGATGCCGCCCTTCATCACGAATCCGACGTTCTGAAGCGTGCTGATATCTTGCGTCGGATCGCCGGGCACCGCGATCACGTCGGCGAAGTAGCGTGTCTCGAGTGAACCGATCTGACCGTCCCATCCCAGCAACTTCGCACCGTTCAGCAGGTCGGCCTGCAGCACGGCGAGGGGCGACATGCCGTATTTCACCATCAGCACGAATTCGCGGGCCTGCGTGCCGTGGGGAAATGGGCCTACGTCGGAGCCGAGCGCCATGGGTACGCCCGCCGCGATCTGCTTCTTGAATTCCTGCACTTTTATGTCGAGGACCTGGTGCTCGCGCGCGGCTTGCTGGGGCGTAGCCGCGTGCTCGGCAAAATATTCGAAGATGGTGAATGTGGGGACGGCGAAGATTTGCTTCTCTTTCATGAGCCGCATGGTTTCGTCGCTGAGCTGATCGGCATGGTCGATGGAGGCCACGCCAGCCTGCGCGGCGTAAAGCGTTCCCGGTTCTCCAGTCGCGTGCACGGCTACGCGGCGGCCCAGACGCGCGGCTTCCTTTACGGCCGCTTCGAGTTGCGGCTCGGTGTACTGGTACGGGGTCGTGAATTTTCCGTCGCGCACCGAGTCTGCGCCCGTTTCATAAATCTTGATGAAGTCGGCACCCTCTTTGAACTGGCGGCGCATCACCGCGACGAGTTCGTCGGCGTTGTTGGCATAATCTGCGTTGGGCAGAACGCGCTGCTCGGGGTTGTAGCCGATGGCGTCTTCGTGGCCGCCGAGGATGTTGATGGCGTTGCCGCTGATGCGCAGCCGGGGTCCGGGAATGCGGCCTTCGTCAATCGCATTGCGGACGGCGGTGTCGGCCGAGCCCGCACCTTCGGTGCCCATATCGCGCTCGGCGGTGAAGCCGGCCATCAGGTCGTCGCGAGCGGCGAGCGTGGCCGTAATAGTGCGCTGCGGCACCGATTCCTGGACGGTCTGCAGGTCCTCCGCGCCGGGATGAAGAAAAAGATGGATGTGGGCATCAATCAAACCGGGAAGAAGAGTGCGATCGCCCAGGTCGATAACTTCGGCGCCAGCCGGGTGTTTGACCGAAGTTCCCACGTCGGCGATGCGGTCGCCCTGCACCAGGATTTCTCCTGGCTTGAGAATGCGGCCGGTCTTGATGTCGAGCAGGCGCGCCGCGTGCAGGACGATCGGATGGGAGGGCACGGGCTGAGACTGGCCTTCGGCATTCGCGACGAGCGCCAACAGCAGAAATAGAAATGCCGAGGTGAGAGCGAGGCTCCGGGTTGCCATATGGCCCGCGATGGTACCACCTGCGAATGGCGCGATGCCAGGGCGCGAAAAGAGCGCGAAAAAGTAGCGCCGCCGTCCCGGCGGCTGTCGTGGCGGCGTCCCGCCGCCACATGCGAGGGCGAGACCCCCCGTCGGCAAGCTCAGGGCAGGCTCTCGCGACAGCCGGCGAGACGCCGCCGCTACGGTTCTTGGTTCTTTGTTTTTGTGACTGGAATCACAGGTTGGGGTAAGACGGGTCACACGCTTTTTGAGGTCGTCAGGCGAAACTGAATCAGCCATTTATGAACGACTTTGGGGTTCTCACCAATCGCAAGCGGGCCTTGATCGCCCTGATTCACTCCCTGGTTTTTCTGGGGATTGCGATGCACGGGTTTGCGTCGCCCAAGGCCGGAGTTCTGCTGCCCGGGTCGGGGGCGACGGGCGACTTCGTTCTGATCGGGATTTATCTCATCGTGGCGTCGATCCTGGCCTGGTTGGTGAGTATTGCGCGTTGCACGAAAGAGCGTGTGTATTTTGCGCTGTGCGCGAGCAGCGCGACTTTTGGCCTGCTGCGCACGATTCTTGGCGATGCCACCATTCCCGTCGCACAATATTTACGCGTGATCATGCTGACTTGCGCGGTGGTGGTAGGCGGCTGGGTTTTTCGTTCCTTCTCGCGGCCTGCGAGTGAAAACGTTTTGTCCGATTGAAGCCCTCCCCCGAGTGCAACGGAAGTACAAACAAAAAGGCCGCCCGGAATTTATCCCGGGCGGCTCTATTCGAAATCGGGCGAGTCTTTCTCGACCGTACTCGAACCGTGCTTACGAGAGGAAGAACTCTTTGGTCACGGTGGCCCAGTCTTCGCCGGGCATGTTAGCCGTGAGGTCGTCGACGGCCTCGCCGCCATCCTGCGCCAGGGCGCCAGCCAGCATCGGCATCCGGTTGCGCAGCTGGAGAGCGGAGGCTTCGGTCCACAAGCGAGCCAGCGTGCCGCCCATCAGATTGCGGAAGTTGATTTTCGAATCGGGAGCCTGCACGGTGAGCAGCCAGCCTTCGCCGTAGGGATCTTTCCGCGCCAGCTCCGGATCTTTGATCACAGCTTCGTTGATGGCGGTGACGGTGCCTTCGATCGGCGAAACCATGTCGACCGACTTGCCGTCGCGGAAGATCGTCCAGATCTTCTGGCCCTGGCGAACCCAGCGTCCACGCTGCGGCAGTGCGATGCTGTCAATCTTTCCCACCAGTTTCGATGCGAAATCGTCCAGGCCCACGCGGACCAACTCGCGGCTCTCGCTCAGCGCCCAGGTATGTCCGGTGTGATAGCGGACATTTTCGGGAACCTTGAAGCCGGAGACGATCGAAGGCACCATCCGCGGCGCCGTTTCCCGTGGAGCGGTCTGAAGAACGGGCTGCTTGGCCAGTTGCATTTGTCCGTGCACGTAATCGATTGCTAGAAAGATTGCGAATGTCAGAAGAACCATGATGACTGTCATAACCCACCTCGCCCGGAGTTCCCTTTCACTACTGGGTCACTCACACTTTTCCTAAAGGCAATCGCCAGACCAAACTCAGACCGGCTGCGGAATGCGCGAGGCCACGCGTTGTATGCCTTGCGCTGTCAGTGAGATAGCGAAAACACACGGGTGCGGAGTTGCGAAGCTGCGAAGAATCGCCGCACCAATTCATGATGAACATCACAACAGGAAATGCGGCGCATCTTCCGGGAATCACGACGCACGGGCAGTTGAACTGGCATGCCATCAATCACTTAGCGTGAGCGGAGCGACTGATGCGATCTGCATCATCACGCTGCTGCAAAAAACAACGCGAAACCCGGCTGGCAGGCGCTGCATAGCCCTGTTGACCAGCGTCACGTAGAGAAGTGATGCAGGTCACGGCTCAGGAAGCAGGTATTGTTGAGAATCTTAGCTGTCTGAAGCTGCTGAATTTCGCGACAGCCTCCGATCTGATGAGGTAAGCAGCTTATAAGCGGTCCGATTCCCGTCTGCGGTTACGCCGGTAATCGCTCCTTTTTGTTTCCTCATTCAGCTCAGGCCTCGGTTCGAAAGGATTTCCGGACAAGTTCTGGCTCGGGTCTGTGGCTCGAACTGAAGTGTCCGGAGAAAAACTTCATGAGCAAAGCACTCTTATACGATTCCACGGTGTGCATCGGCTGCAAGCAATGCGAACAGGCCTGCGCCAGTCAGAACAAACTTC
>Ga0181523_10003043_pt1 | contig 15603 bp, 15 predicted proteins | sample PEATcosm2014_Bin_43_FD_119752 | JGI IMG/M metagenome (GOLD analysis project Ga0181523, IMG submission 119752) | Peatland microbial communities from MTU Mesocosm Facility, Houghton, MI, USA - PEATcosm2014_Bin05_30_metaG | ecosystem: Environmental > Terrestrial > Soil > Wetlands > Peat | place...
CGATGCTCGACAGACTGACGCTTTCCATAACGCGGGACTCGATCGCTACAGGCGCCTTGGCAGGCGAATTCGGTCGTCAGCCTAAGTTGTGCGCGTTAGCGGAGCGTTAACCTTGCATGCCGCTTAATTACAGAGATGCCGATTTCCGCGCATTGGGGCAGCACGCCTCCTTGCCGGCGGCAGAGGAAAGCGGCTGGTGGGCAACGTTATTAAATTTCCCGATGAGGGGCGCATTGTGCGCTTCGGCCGTGACGCGGCGGACGAGTCCGCAACGATCATCATTCTGCCTGTGATTCGGATCGAGCGTTACGCCGATCCGCGCGCCGAGGAGGCCGAACCCCAAACGCACCCGCCGGCCGACAACGGCGGCCGCCGACGGGTGAGGCGGCGCTGAACGGTTTCCGCCATGTCGCCGCGCGCCCATTGCCTATGCGATAGAAGGGCGCCTCGATTTGCCGTCCTTGCCCTGCTCGTCCTTTCCGGCTGCACCAGCATCGGCGACTTCGGCAGGCTGAGCGACCCGTTGGTCACCGACGGTATTCACGACTGGGTCGGCCAGGAAGCCGCCGCCAGCGTCGGCGCGCCGATCTCGGCCGACAATCTGACCGACGACGAACACACGCTCCGCGATCTCGCCTTCCCGCTGATCGAGCCGCCCTACGATCGCGTCCGCTGGGATGCGGTGGTCTACGAATACGGTACCAAGCAATCGTTCCAGCGCGAATTATGGGCGTTCGATCCGACGGCCTATTACCGGCATCTGCAAGGCGAAATGCTTCGCTCGAGCGCCGCGCGCTACAATCAATTGATCGACGACATCCGCAACGACATCGTGCGTCTCGGACCGTTCTTCGTGGTTGCCCGCCGCGTCGTCGATCTGGACCGGCGGCGCGAGGCGAGCATGACGCAGATCCCCGATCTGACGCCCGCCGAGCGCGTCAACGCCCAGGCGCGCATCGGCGAGAACAGCTTGACGATTGCCTGGGTGGACAAATCTCTGAATCAGCGCTGCGCCAGCTATCGCTTCGCGCTCGAACATCTCGCGGTCGCCGAGCCGCAGTCCGTTGCGGCTGACGCGGATCGCGTGCTTACCGAGTTGCAGGAGCAGATCGAGGCTAACCAGGTGGTGGTCGTGGGGCCGCGATTTGCCGCGGTACCGGCCGCGGTGGCGGTCGCGAGGTAACTCACTGCACCGGTTGGATGCTGCAGGTTGCGGCAGCCAGCGATTGCCGCGCCATCGGCATGAGGCCGGGCTCCGGCGCCAAGGCGCGCAATACGATCAGTCCCATCGTGCTCGGAGACTCGATGATCAGTCGGTCGGCCGCGGTCACGTCTTCCTCCTCGGGGAGCGCCGCATGCTGCTCGGGCGTCATCAGATCGAGTTCAATGGAGTGCCTTCCGGCGGCGCGGTCGTTGATGGCGTAGTAGGCGATGCTCTTGCGCGTATAGAAGGTCACCGACGTATAGGCTTGGCTCACCGGCGCAATGAGCTTGAGCGAGCCGTTGGTCAAGTCGTAGCGGCAGACCGCCGAAGCAAAAGCCGGATCCATAAACGGCATGACGGAGCTTTTGGCGGTCGGCCTCGCAAGCGGCACCACGGCGTTGACCGGCGTCAGGGGCGTTAGCCGAGAATAGGCGTCCTGCGTCGCCGTTCGCGGCATTGCCAGCACTGTCGACAGATGCACGATGCCGCCGAGCAGGATGGCGGCAAGAACCCACAATACGGCGCGGATCATGAGCAGCCCTTTCGTACCAGCGCCGGCATCGGACCTTCCTTCGTGGTTCGCGTGGCGACGCCGATCGGCGTATCGTAGAGCCGCCACACCAGTACGAACTGTTCGATTCCGCCGGTCGGCAGCCAATTCCCGGGTCGCGCCAGTGGCGCCAACGTGATCGTGAATCTGCCGTCGATGTCGCGCACGATTTCCTCGCTGGTGAAGCCGTGACGATCGATCGTATTGGCGACAAGCCGGCCTTCAGGATCGTAGAGCGTGAGCGTCCAGTAGCGCGCCGGGGGCGTCATGCCGCTGATGTTGAAGGTGCAGCGGCCGTCCAAGTTATTTCCGGCATCGTCGGTATGCGCGTAGAACGCGATGCCATCGCCCATTCCGGTCGGCAATTCCCCGCTGCGCGCGATGCTGGCGCGCGCATAGGGATCGATATCGACCGAGCCGCTCTTCGGCCACGCCGTCCATGCACCGACGGTCAGCGCGCCGAAGGCGACGCCGCGCGTCAGCGTAAGCCACGTCGCGCCGAGGCCGAGAGCGGCTGCGATCAACAATGTAAAGCACGAACCGAACAGAAGGCGCATTGGTAAAACCGGATCGAAGACTATTTAGCGAAGTCGGTTAGGGCTTTGGTTTAATCGCCACGAGGCACGGCGGGAGCATCACGATCGGCCGCCGTCGCCAGTGTGTCGGTCCGGCCGGCGGCGCCTTCCTCGCCGCCATCGAGCGCGCCGAGCGATCCGGCGGGAACGCGCTGCGCGGTTAGCGCGTGGTCGGCGTCATCTAACATATGCTCGACCTCAATGAGCGCGTCCGTTCCCTTGCGGGTCAGCAGCACCGGGTGCGGCGCCTCGTTGCCTTTGAACGACGCGTCGACCATGGCAGGCGCATGCGTGGGCGGCGGCAAGCCCGGCAGCGCCCGCAATTCGATGCCTTGGTGCGCATAGGCCATGATGTTGTGCCACGTCATCGCCGGCAGCGTGCCGCCGGTCATGCGCTTGGTCGGCGAATAATCGTCGTTGCCCATCCAAACCGCGCCGACAAAGTTTCCCGTGTAGCCGACGAACCAGCCATCGCGCCAATCGTTGGTGGTGCCGGTCTTGCCGCAAGTCGGAACGCCGTCGAGCTGCGCCCGCCGCCCGGTGCCATTCTCGACCACCGAATTCTGCATCTTGATCATCTCAACCGCGACTTCCGGGGTGATGACTTGCCGTGGTTTCGGACCGTCACGGTCGAAGCGCCACACCAGTTGGCCGGAATCGGTGCGGACCTCAAGCGCCGCATGCGGCGTGACGGCACGGCCGAGATTGGGAAAAGTTGCATCAGCGACGGCGTGTTCGAGTACGTCAACGCCGTCGGCGCCGATCGGCAGCGACGGCGTATCCGGCAGCGGCGTATTTATGCCGAAGTTGCGTGCGGTCTGTACGATCATGGCGCGGCCGAGCTTGGGATTGCCCTTGCCGAGCATGATCGACAGCTTGACGGGAATGACGTTGATCGAATGCGTGATCGCTTCGAGAAGCGTCACCGGTCCGGAATAGCCGCCGGAATAGTTATGCGGGCACCAGTTGCCGATGCAGACCGGCGAATCGTCGACGACCGATGACGGTGTGAAGCCGTTCATCAGGGCGGTCGCGTAAACGTATGGCTTGAACGATGAGCCGGGCTGGCGCAGCGCGTCGGTCGCGCGGTTGAACTGGCTAGCACCATAATCGCGCCCGCCGATCATGGCGCGCACCCCGCCGTCGAGATCGGCGATCACCGCTGCAACCTGGCTGGCGCCGTAATCCCGCCCGTATTGGCGCAGCTCTGATTCGACTTCGTGCTCGGCGTAATGTTGCAGATTGCTGTCCAGCGCGGTCCGCACGACGAACGATCGGGCGGTGACCGATTTCGGAAATGTTTCGACCAGCTTGCGCATCTCGTCGAACGCCCAATCGAGGTAATAATTTGGCACGTCCTCAGCGGCGCGATCGATCGGAGTCGCCGGATTGCGCCGGGCGCCGTAAACTTGGCCCTCTGTCATGAATCCGTTGTCGACGAGATTATCGAGCACGACATTGGCGCGCGCGCGGGCGGCGGGAAGATTGACGAGCGGCGAGAATTTCGACGGCGCCTTGAACATGCCGGCGATCATCGCGGCCTCGGCCAGCGTGACGTCGCGGACTGACTTGCCGAAATAATATCGCGCCGCTGCATCGGCGCCGAACGCCCCGCCGCCGAGATAGGCGCGGTCCAGATACAGTTTCAGGATCTCGTTCTTGCTTAGATGCGCCTCGAGCCAGATGGCGAGAAACGCCTCGTTGATCTTGCGCTGATAGGTGCGCTCGTTCGACAGGAACAAGTTCTTGGCCAGCTGCTGGGTGATCGTGGAGCCACCCTGTACGACGCCGCCGGCCTCTGTATTGGTGACAAAGGCGCGGAAAACACCCTGCACGTCGATGCCGTAATGGTCGTAGAAGCGGCGATCTTCGGTCGCCAGCACGGCCTTGATGAGATTATCGGGCATTTCGTCGAGCGGCACCGATTCGGTGTGTTTGATGCCGCGGCTGCCGATCACATTGCCGTATCGATCGAGGAAGGTGACCGCGAGCTCGGACTTTTTCAGCCAGTCGTCGTCGGACGTCTGGTGGAAGGCGGGCAGAGCGAGCGCCAGCATGAGAAACAGGCCGCCGGTCCCCAGCGTCGCCATCTCCGAGAGCGGTTCGACGAGCAGCCAGCGCCGCCAGCCGGCAACATGGGCACGGTCCATGAACGCAGTGAAGCGTTCGTAAATCTCGCGGGTCCATTTGCCGCTCTGGAACACCGCGAAATCGATTCGGGCGTCAATATCGAGCAGCAGCCGCTTGAGTTTTGGCCGCCAATCGCCGCCCGGCTCAGGGAACATGTCCGTCACAACAATGCGCTCCGGGAAACGACGATCACCAGGCTGGGATGCACGAGTCTCGCCCTTTTAGCCGACGGTGATTTTCGCGGCCAACGTTTAGTTATACCTGCTTTAGGTGACCGCGAGGCGGCCGCCAATTTGTGCGCGCCGACAAGGTGAATAGAAATTGGGGGTAATTTTGGCATAGGGTCGGCCGCGTGGAGAACAACATGGCAACCAACGGCGGCGGTTCGGAAGCGGTTCCATTCTGGCAACGCAAGTCATTGGCAGAAATGACAGATTCGGAATGGGAAAGTCTTTGCGACGGCTGCGGCAAATGTTGCCTCAATAAGCTCGAAGAAGAGGAGGGGGCGGCAGAGACCTTCTACACCGACGTAGGCTGCCGACTGTTGGACGGCCAATCCTGCCGCTGTCGCGATTACCCGCACCGGCTCGAACTGGTCGACGATTGCGTGCGTTTGACCCCGGAGACCCTCAAAACCATCAACTGGCTCCCGCCGTCTTGCGCCTATGTGCTCCTGGCCGACGGCAAGGACCTCTACTGGTGGCATCCGTTGGTCTCTGGCGATCCGGAGACGGTTCACACCGCCGGCGTCTCGGTGCGGGGCCGCGTAGGCGCGTCGGAAGCCGAAGTCCCCGACGAGGACCTTGAGGACCACATTGTCAATTGGCCGCTGAAGCTGCCGAAACGGGCGAGGCGGCGGTGATTTTTCGCGGCTGCCTTGGTTTCCCGTCCCGCCGGTGCGCACCGACCCCAAGACCGCTTCGCAGGGTTGGACTGTGCACGCCTGATCTGCGGATAGGGCGGTTGCAAAGCCATCCGGCGCCAGCCAAGTGATACCGACCATCGACAGCAAGACGTGCCGGTTGCCGAACCATCCCAGCGATATGACGAGCGAAACCGTTTCCGAGCAGGCCGAGACAATCGCGCACGATATCGCCGGGGATGACGTACTTAGACCGGCGCCGCACCGGCCACCGGCGCCGCCGCTCGATCATGCCGCCGTCCGTGCCATCGTCGCCGGCATCATGCTGGCGATGTTCCTCTCGGCGCTCGAGCAGACCATCGTCGCGCCGGCGCTGCCGGCAATCGGCAAGAGTTTGGGCGGGATCGACGATCTGTCGTGGGTGGTGACCGCCTATCTTCTTGCGGTGACGGCAACGACGCCGCTGTTCGGCAAACTCTCCGACATTTACGGTCGGCGGCGCATTCTGCTGTGGGCAATCGGAATTTTCATCTCCGGATCCGTCGCCTGCGCGCTGGCGCAAAATATCTGGATGCTCATTCTTTCCCGCGGGCTGCAGGGCATCGGCGGCGGCGGCCTATTGCCGATTGCGCAGACGATCATCGCCGATATGCTTTCGCCGCGTGAGCGGCCGATCGTGCAGGGTCGCACCTCGATCATGTTCATGAGCGCCAGCATTCTCGGGCCGGTGCTCGGCGGATTGCTCACCGATCACCTGCACTGGTCGCTGATTTTCTGGATCAATCTGCCGCTCGGTGCCGTGGCCCTTCTGATGACCGAGCGCGCGCTGCGCCGGTTGCCGCGCCACGATCGGCCGCATGAGCTCGATGTCATCGGCGCGGTTCTGATGGTCGGTGCCGCGATTGCGTTGCTGCTGGCGCTGTCCTGGGGCGGTACGCATTATCCGTGGACCTCATCGAGGATCATCACTTTGCTCGCGGCTTCCGCGGCGCTGTGGACGCTGTTCGCGATCCGCCTGCTGACGGCCCGCGAGCCGTTTATCCCGCTGGCCATCCTGCACGGCCGTGTTACATCGGCGATCACCTGCGCCGCTTTCTTTTCGATCGGCACGATCATCGGCATCACGATCTATACGCCGCTGTACTGCCAGACCGTGCTCGGCATTTCGGCGAGCTCATCCGGCCTGGCGCTCATCGCCTTCATGGTCGGAACGGTCTGTGGCTCGCAGGTCACGGCGCGGCTGATGGTGCGACTGACACGCTATTTGCGGCTGCCAATGGTGGGTTTGGCAATCGCCGTCACCGCGCTCGCCGTGCTTGCCGCCGATCCGGCAGGCCACTCGATCAGCAAATTCGTGTTTCTGCTCTTTGCGCTCGGATGCGGGCTCGGCCCGATGTACCCCATGAGCACGATCCTGATGCAGAACGCGGTCAAGCCGCATCAGATGGGCACCGCGACCGGCACGCTGAACTTTTTTCGGACACTTGGCGGCGCCATCATCGTCGCGGTGTTCGGCGCTATCGTGCTCAGTGGTGTCGGCAGCGAGTCGGGGGTGATGACGCTTGAAAAGCTCGCGGCGTCGCACGGCGATTTGGCGCCGGCCTTCCATTGGGTCTTCATCACCGCCGCCGGCTTTCTTTCGCTTTCCTTCTTTTGCCTTTTCGCGGTCGAAGAGCGCCCGTTGCATGGGCCGGTTCGCTTGACCGAGGAAACTGCGGAATAACGGCGGTAACGTAGCTTTCGCGTTACGGCGGCTCAAGCGGTGAGCCGAGCATCAGCGCCGTATCGACGATCCAGGCGCGGTAGCGCACGAGCGGTGTGATGCCAGTGAGGCCGCCGCAGCCGCCACTCAGATTCGGGCCGGTCGACCAGCTGACCACGCCGATGATGGCGAGATTGCCATTTGTATCGCGAAACGCCGGTGCGCCGGAATCGCCGGCGCACGCGCCAAGACCTGCGCTTTGGCCCTTGGTCGCCGGATCGAACAGCCGGATCTGCAGGGTGCCTGGTACTCCGGTGACGATAAGCGTTGCTGCACGAACAGTGCCGCCGGTTCTGCCGTCCCCGCGTACGGTAACGCCGTAGCCCGCAACCACCAGCGCATCGCCGACTGCGACTGTTTCGGTGTCGCCGCCGATCGGCACCGGCGGAATTCGCGCCGGCAGCGGCTTGGCGAGCTTAAGGAGCGCCACATCCGCGGTGGCAAGATGCGCGAAAAGCCGTTTGAGATCGAATTGCGGATCGCGCTCGATGCGCGTGATGTCCTTGAGAACCGGCTCCTGTCCAGGTTCGCTGTCGACGAGCTTGTAGTCGGCGCCAGGCTGCACGCAATGCGCCGCAGTGAGCAAAAGATCGCGCGCGATCGCGGTGGCGGTGCAGGCGGTACCATAGGAGCCGAGGACCATAACGACGGAGCGCCCGACGCCACTCGCCGCCGGCGGCGCTCCGCCGACCATTGCCAACGCCGGCCCGATACCTGAGACCGCGCGAGGCGCGACGGCTAGGCCAAGTGTTCCCGCCGCGAATGCGGCGATTCGAAGCGTCCGGGCCGTCCTCAATCGAATCATTACTTTCTTCACCACGCGCTCCCTTGCCGGCCAGAATACCCGGATTTCTCGCGATTTTGCGGCGGTTCGCCCTAAAGCGGCCGTTCAGGCGGGGTTCACTACGATACGTTTAGAACACCCATCATGGCTGCCGCGAAGCGATTTGCCATTGCCTTCTTTCTCGCGCTTGTCGTTGAGGGCGCGCCGGTCCATGCCGAAGACGCAGCACAACCTGCGCGCAACGATGCGGCTCGCCCGGCGCACGACGAGGCGGCCCACCCGGCGCGTGCGGAGGGCGAGCACGCCTGTCTGAACCAGAAGGAGCGCCGGGCCGAGACCGAGAGCGGCAGGCTCATTCGGCTTTCGACAGCCATGCACTCCGCCAAGCACCGGATGCCGGGTACGGTGGTGCGGGCGCGCCTTTGCCATGGCCGCGACGGGCTCGTCTATGTGCTGACAGTTCTTGCGCACGATGGCAAAGTGGCTCAGATCGCCGTCGATGCTGTGAAAGGCACGTTCTCCAGCGATCGCTAAGCGGAGCTTTAATTGCGACTTCTTGTTGTCGAAGACGATCCCGATCTTAATCGGCAGCTGGCAACCGCGTTGACGGATGCCGGCTATGTCGTCGACCGCGCCTTCGACGGCGAGGAGGGCCATTATCTCGGTGAGAGCGAGCCGTATGACGCCATTATCCTCGACATCGGCCTGCCGAAAATGGACGGCATTTCGGTGCTCGAGGCCTGGCGGCGCGCCGGCCGCGCCATGCCGGTGCTCATCCTCACCGCTCGCGACCGCTGGAGCGACAAGGTGCAAGGTTTCGATGCCGGCGCCGACGACTACGTCGCCAAGCCTTTCCACCTGGAAGAGGTACTGGCGCGGGTGCGGGCGTTGTTGCGCCGCTCGGCGGGCCACGCCAAAAGCGAATTTACCTGCGGCCCGGTCCGCCTCGACACCCGCACCGGCCGCGTTGCCGTTGAAGGCAATCCAGTCAAGCTCACCTCGCACGAATACCGGCTATTGTCGTATCTGATGCACCATACCGGCCGGGTGGTATCGCGCACAGAGCTCGTCGAGCATCTCTACGATCAGGATTTCGATCGCGACTCCAACACCATCGAGGTGTTCGTCGGCCGCATCCGCAAAAAGCTTGGCGTCGACGTGATCCAGACGGTGCGCGGTCTCGGTTATCTGCTCACGCCGCCCGATGCGCGCTAATTCGCTCGCAGTTCGCCTGTTCATCTGGGCTACCGCCTGGACGGTGGTCATCCTCATCGTCACCGGCGTTGCGCTGTCCACGCTCTATCGTCATGCCGTCGAGCGATCGTTCGATCGCCGTCTCGATGTCTATCTGCGGACGCGGGTTGCCGACGTTGCCTCGCCCGAGGAGGGCACCGACAAGTATCCGCAATCGATCGGCGAGCCGTTGTTCGAACTGCCGCTTTCGGGTTGGTACTGGCAAGTCACGCGGCTCGACACCAAGACGCCGGAAGTGCATTCGTCGCGCTCGCTGTGGGACAGCACCTTGCCGCGCCTGACCGATGAGAAATCGCCTGCCGATGCCGAATTTCGGCAGGGCTATGCCAAAGGCCCGGAAGACCAGGAACTGCGGCTCGTCGAGCGCGATATCGACCTCGGTTCCGACGGCCGTTATTTGATCGCAGTGGCCGGCGATGCCTCGGAGATCGACGATGAAACCGGGAGCTTCGAGCGTACCATCGTCATAACTTTTACGGCGCTGACGCTCGCGCTGTTGTTGACGACCGCGCTGCAGGTCCGGTTCGGGCTGGCGCCGCTTACCCGCATTTCCGAGAGTCTTGCCGCAATCCGCTCCGGCCGCGCCGAGCGGTTGCAGGGCGAGTTTCCGGTCGAGATCGCGCCGCTGGCCCGCGAGACCAACGCCTTGATCGACGCCAACCGTGAAATCGTCGAGCGTGCGCGAACCCATGTCGGTAATCTGGCGCATGCTCTGAAGACGCCGTTATCGGTCATTGTCAACGAGGCGGCGGCGCGCGGCCACGATCCGCTGGCGTACAAGGTGTTGGAACAGGCCGACATCATGCGCGATCAGGTGGCGCGTCAACTCGAGCGCGCTCGCCTCGCTGCGCGCTCTACCGTGGTTGGCACTTCGATCGAGGTTCCGCCGGTCGTCACCGCGCTCGCGCGCACCATGGAGAAGCTCTATCGCGCGCGCGATATCGCCATCGATATCGACGTGCCCGAGCATGCACGTTTTCACGGCGAGCAGCAGGATCTCGAGGAGATGATCGGCAATCTCGTCGATAACGGCTGCAAATGGGCGCAGTCGCGCGTGGCGATCGAGGTGATGGCGGATCATCCGCCGACTGGCAGCGCTAAGCCACGTGTGCGCATTATTGTCGACGATGACGGGCCGGGACTATCGCCGGCCGAACGCGAACAGGTGTCGCTGCGCGGCCAACGGCTGGATGAAACCAAGCCCGGTTCCGGACTTGGGCTCTCAATCGTCGTCGAACTCGCCGGGCTCTACGGCGGCGTGCTCACGCTCGGTACCGCGCCGATCGGCGGCTTGCGCGCGGAGTTGGCGCTGCCGGGTGGCTGAAGTCCTGATCTAGTTCCGTCCCCACAATTCGTTCGACGCGATCCTTGCGCCGTCGCTGAGCGCCTTGAATTTCGCCCACACGATCGAGGGATGGACCTCCTTCGAACCGGCGAAAGTGGCGAAGCCGCAATCAGACCCGGCGATGACGTTTTCGCGGCCAACGACGCCGGCGTAGCGGACGATGCGTTCGGCGACGAGCTCGGGATGTTCGACCAGGATGGTCGAGTGCGAGATTACGCCCGGAATTAAAATCTTGCCGTCCGGCAGCTTGACGGTCTTCCACACCTTCCATTCGTGCTCGTGGCGCGGATTGGCCGCCTCGAACGAATACGCGCCGGCACGGATCTTCAAAATAATATCGACGATATCCTTCAGCTCCATGTCGTGGATGCGCGGCCCCATATTGATGCCGTAGCAGGTATGGAAGCGAATTTTTTCCGGCGCAATGTCGCGTAGCGCGTGATTGAGCGCCTCGACGCGTATTTCCGCCCATTTGCGGCAATTGGCGATGCTCGCTTCGGGATGGATGATGTAATAGGTCACGAGCCGCGGATCGTCGATCTGAACCAGAAAGCCGGCGTCGACGATCGCCTTGTATTCCTCGCGCATCGCCTCGGCGATGGCGAAAACATAGTCCTCCTGCGACTTGTAATAGACGTTCTTCTGCCAGTCCTCGATATTGGACGGCGAAATAGCCGGCATGAAAACTTCTTCGGTCTTCACGCCGTCGAGTGCGGCCTTGAGATTATCGATGTCGCGCTTGAGTTGGGCGTGACCCTTGTAAGTAATGGGACCCGTACAGACCATGTGAGTGTGCGTCGAGGCCGGGTGGGTCTGCGCATAAAATTCCGGAAACGACAGGCCTTCCCGCGACGTCATCCATTGATTGCGCGGGCCGGCCAAGGTGTCGACCTCATAGCCGCCGAGCCGCTCGTTGATGTAGCTGACGAAGCTCGGCTTGCCGTACTCGCCGTCGTCGATCACGTCGATGCCGAGTTCTGCCTGTTTGCGCACGACGTCACTCACTGCGCTGCGCAGCCGTGCGGCGTTGCCGGCTTGATCGAGCGCTTTGGCGCCGCCGCTCTGGATGAGATTAAGGAGTTCAGACGGCCGCGGCAGGCTGCCGGCATGCGTGGTGAGAATCCGATCGCTGCTATGTTTCATGGCTGCTCAATCAAGCGTGAAATGCAAACGCGACATGGGCGCACGTGATCGCAAATACCCGTCTCGGACCTTACCCAATGCATAAATCGGCCGCCAGCCTATCGGCCGATGGCGTCACTCGCCGGCAACACGCGGGGACTATCTAGATCGCGGCGCTTTCCTCGCGCATCGTCCTTGCGCCAATGGGCCGAGTTTGATCTTCTATTGCAGGGGTGCGGGAGCGGCTTTCCTTACGAGAACTTGGTTCGGCGAGAATCTGGCTTTACGAGAACTTGGGAGAATCTGAAAATGCGTGCAGCGCATTTGGCAGTTACGGCAGCTTTGCTGTTGGCCGTGTCCGGTTCATTGGCCGGTTGCGGCAAAGGCCCGCAAGGTGATGCAGGCCCGGCGGGTCCGCAGGGCCCCAAAGGCGACGCCGGTCCTGCCGGTCCCGCGGGGCCGCCCGGTCCGCCCGGCCCGGCCGGCCCACAGGGCCAGGCTGGTCCGCCCAGTCCGAGCATCCGGGTGGTCAAATCGGATTGCGTGTCGGGCTGCACGGTGCAGTGCCAAGACGACGAGGTCTTGGTGACGGCTTATTGCGGCCCGACCCGAAACCAGGCGCAGTACCTCGGCGAAAGAGGCGCCTCCTGCGGTCCGACGGGCTCGGCGTCCAACACGCCGTTGGTCGCGGTCTGCGTCGGGCCACCGAAATAACGGGCGTATCGAAGGTGGCGTGAACTGCGCCGCCTTTGCTTTATTCTTGATTGCAGCCCGCCGGCGGCCTTTGCGGCCGTCCTGCGCGTGCGTGCGCGGATCTTTATCACATTGAATTCGCGGTGTTTTACGTAACGGCTTCTTAAGCGCCGTCCTATTAAAACGTTAACGGTAAAGTTCAGTGCAACGGTCATTCGCCTATGACGAGCGATGGTCAATCCATCGAACGGCTGCGGGAATATCTCCGGACGCTCAAGCCGGCGGCGCGGTCGATGCTTGTTCAGGAGCTTGAGCGCAGCCTGTTGCGCGGCGACGAGAACGCCGGCAACGACATGGTGCTTCAGGAATTGCGTCGCGCGATCCGCGCCGACGCCCAGCCGGTGCCGCGGATCGGCGATGCGGCGCGGCTATTCTTCGCGCCGATCGAGCCGTTCCTGATAGACGCCCGCGCCGATCACAAGCGCACCGGCCGCATCGCGCGTATCTCTCTCGAACCAATCTGGGCCTGGATCGGCCGCGACCTCATTCCCGCCGAAGCCAAGGCGCTGGGCGAGGACATTAATCGCGCTTTGCTGGCCGGCGACCGATCGAAAGCCGATCACCTGGTTCGCGCGCTGCACGAGCGGGCGATCCAGCGGATGCGGGATGCTGTCTCCGCAATCGGCTCCGATGAAAAGGCACGCCGCCGCCTCGCCGTCCAGGTGGGAACGCCGCGGGCGATTGAAGATATCGGCGCGATCATCGCCGTGCTGTCGCTGCGGGACATGCTTGCGGATTTTGGTCGGCGATTGCCCAATCACATCCGCATATTCGAGCGCGACCAGATCGATGCCGTGGCAACACAACTCAACGCAGCGGCGACGCAGGTATCGGGCGAGAACGTCGCGATACGCAAATCGGACGTTTTTCTTTACGGCCTCATCCTGGTGATGAACCGGCTTGCGGCGCCCTGGCAGCTCATCCGCATCGCAACACGTGCCGCCGAGAGCGACGACACCGCGCGCGTCGCCGAAACGCCCTATGCAGCCGCGGTCACGCTCGTACTCGGCGAGGCTGAAAATATGGTCGGCGAGTTGCGCTCCGAAGTTGGCGCGGGGCGGCCAATCGTGTCGATGCTCAAGGCCATTCACGACGCAGCACGCGGGCTGCGTTCGGAAATGGATCTATCCGTGGAATCGCCCTGGAGTCGTCAACTGGCCGCGATCCGCGCCGAAGTTTCGAGCATGCTGAAGGCCGAGATCGAAGCTACGCCGGGCTTCGTCCGGCGCCTGTTGCGGCCGCGCGCGGCCAAGGACATTTTGCCGGGCTCGCTCCTCGACTCTATCGACGTGAACGAAGCCGAAATGCGGGTCGAATTTGTCGGCGCCTGCCGGCACTATGCCAGCGAGCTTGCCATCAACGAAGTGACAACGCGCGCCCACTCCGAACTGTCGCTCTACCTGGAAGCCGGCACCAAGGCGTTGCTCGATTCGCTGCGTCACGCCGGCGATGCCGACCGGCCGTTTCGGCAATCCCAGGTCGAGGCTGCGATCCGTTTTTGCCGGACCGTGTTCGGCTCCGAATATGCGGGTCTCCTTGCCAAGGCGGCCGAGGTTGCGGTGCAGACCGGAACTGCCGAGCGTCGCCCGGCTCGGGCGTGAGTTTCGGTCGCGCCCGGCGACGACGGCACTCGCGCAAATCGCGGCGGTGCAGTGCGAAATTGCCGCGCCGCGGTTCCCATTGCGGCCGCATTCGCGCCGTGTTGTAACCGCGCGGCGCAGCGGCGGTGACTCTCGGGCCGCGATATCGCTGCAAGGGCTCGGCTCGGCGGAGGAAACGGCGCCAACGACAGTTCGATATGACGCATTGAATCAATGATGCTTTGGATCATTTTCGCAGTGATGACCGCTGCGGCCGTCTCCGCCGTGCTGTGGCCGCTTGGGCGAAAGCCGCGTGCTTTAGGCGGCGGCAGCGACCGGCTCGTCTATCAGGATCAGTTGCTGGAGATCGACCGCGATCGCGCCGCCGGCTTGATCGGCGAGCCCGAAGCCGAATCGGCTCGCATCGAAATTTCGCGCCGGCTATTGGCCGCGGCAGACGCGGAGGCACCGGCTGCGCCCGCCGCGGCACAGCCGCTGTGGCGCCGCCGCGTCGCCGCGATCGCCGTGATCGTTGTCGTGCCGGCAGTCGCGCTCGGCTTTTATCTCAAACTCGGTTCGCCAGACGTTCCCGATCAGTCTGCCTTCGCTCGGGTGAATACGCTCCCGGATCATCAATCGATTGCGGGCCTTGTCAGTCAGGTTGAAGCGCATCTGGCGAGCAATCCGAATGACGGCGCGGGCTGGGAAGTGCTTGCTCCGGTCTATTTGCGGACGGGCCGGTTCGACGACGCGGTCATGGCCTGGCGCAAGGCCATTGCGCTTAACGGCGATAGCCCTGCGCGCGAGTCCAGTCTCGGCGAAGCGCTGGTTGCCGCCGCGAACGGCGTCGTGACCGATGAAGCCAAGCAAACGTTCCAGAAGGCCCTCATCGGCGATCCGCAGGATGCGAAGGCCGGTTATTTTCTCGGCTTAGCCGATGAGCAGGACGGCAACCGCGATGCCGCCGCCGCCAAATGGCGGGCGCTGTTGAATGCCGCGCCGCCCGATGCGCCGTGGGCGAATTTCGTGCGCGAGGCATTGGCGCGCGTCACCGGCACTGCGGTCGCCGCGAAAGGCCCCACAACAGGCGATGTCGCCGCCGCCGACACGATGAGCGAGGCGCAACGCACCGAAATGATCCGTGGCATGGTGCAACGGCTTGCCGACCGCCTGCATGCCGACGGCAGCGACGTGGAAGGGTGGCTGCGGCTCGTGCGTTCCTACGCCGTGCTCGGCGATCGCGACAAAGCCAAGGATGCCGCCGCGGACGCTCGGCGCGCACTGTCGGATCATCCCGAGGAGGTCAAGCGGATCGACGATCTTGTCAAAGACCTTGGTCTAGCAGGCTGACATGAGGCGGAGACGCAAAGAATGACTCGCAAGCAACGACGCCTCATTCTGATCGGCGGCGGACTTTCCGTGCTGGCCGTCGCGGTCGCGCTGATGCTCAATGCGTTCCGCGATTCGATCGTGTTCTTCAATTCACCGAGCGATGTGGCGGAAAAACATGTCGAACCCGGCACGCGCATCCGACTCGGCGGTTTGGTCAAAGATGGCAGCCTGGTGCGCGGCAATGATCTCAACGTCCGCTTCGAAGTGACCGACGGCAAAACGGAAATCCCGGTGAGCTATCGCGGCGTCTTGCCTGATCTGTTTCGCGAGGGGCAGGGCGTCGTCGCCGA
>Ga0181523_10003046_pt1 | contig 15596 bp, 19 predicted proteins | sample PEATcosm2014_Bin_43_FD_119752 | JGI IMG/M metagenome (GOLD analysis project Ga0181523, IMG submission 119752) | Peatland microbial communities from MTU Mesocosm Facility, Houghton, MI, USA - PEATcosm2014_Bin05_30_metaG | ecosystem: Environmental > Terrestrial > Soil > Wetlands > Peat | place...
AGGGAGCATGGAGCAAAACTTGTGAATCGTTAGTGGATCGTCGCAGTCCACCAACATATGCCCACCCCACTCGCCCACACGCACCACGAAAAACTCGATCTTGAAATTGGCTGGCGCCTTCCATTGGCCAAACACCTCGAGAATTCGCTTCTGGGCATTCTCATACTCTATAGGCGTCCCTTGCGGGCGTTCGAACCAACTGATTACGTATTTCACGTTCTTCTCCTCTTTTGCAAATGGTTTGACCAATCACAGCGCTTTACTCTACTCCCTCGGCGATAGGTATTGGGCAACAAGCGCCTCGTTGAGAAACCTTTGCCGAGTCTTTCGCCCGGAGAAAGCGGCATGTTGAGCGGCATGTTAGGCGATTTAACAAGTGTACACGGTCAGGAAAGCGCTTAGCGCCTGAATTAGGCTGGGGGCAGAGCCGAACGACGCTCAAGCGGCGGAGGCAACTTTTTCCGGCGGCGCCCCTGGGACGTCCTGACGCGCCGAATCCAATCGGCTGTGAAGGGCCGTTCAGAGAGACTTTCTATTCGCCGTAAATACGTATCGGTCACACGTCACTTCGCGAGTTGGGAACAATGAGCGGCGACCAACTTCCATGTACCCTGCTTCACCCATGTATCGGTGCACATTGTGGTGCGCACACGATGCTCCCCATGATAGAGAGTGTCGTAGCTTTCCGTGTAGTTCGCGATAGCCGTGTTGCCATAGGCGCGGACCTTAAGGTCGCTGATCGACTCCGCGTTGGTCTTGTTGGCTTGCGGGTCGCTCATATCCTTGAGGACCGACGCCTTCGTGTCCCAGGTTCCCCAACTGCTCCCACTGGTATAATCCTCGGCGTAGTGCTGCTTCGCAAATGAGGCGTCATTAGCGAGGTCGGCCTTGACCCCCTCTTGTTCGAGGCGCGTAACCTCCGCGACAGCGCCGCCCGGCCCTGATTTCTTTGTCTGAGGAAATGCCGTGGACGCAAAGGTCCCGGCAGTGAGAACAACCGCGAGCAGGAACATACTTTTCGACTTCATGAAAATGTCTCCTAATCTGGAATTTCGATTTTGGCCTGCTGGCCTCCATCTAGTGTACCGCCAACCGGCTGTTGCTTATATACACCCGTTAATCTCTTTTAGAGCAACTTTATTTTGTTCTTCTGAAGCTGTACCTACAGGACGCCTCAAAAGACGGCCATTCTGCCCTTCCGGAGAGCATCCTCAACAGCTTCAGGGTGACGCGCAATTACAGCCAGAAGGACCCGCGCCGGGCCATCCGGCCGCGTTCGGCCTTGTTCCCAGTTCTTCAATGTCCCCGGTTGGAACCCAAATCTGGCGGCAAATTCCGATTGGCTTAAGCCCAGCCGTCGACGTACGGCGCGCAGGTCAATCATTGGGACCGGAACCGTTGTGATCCGCACGGGCACATTTTCACCGCCTGCCCACGCAATCGCCTCTTTCAAGCTGGCAATAACCTCCTGGCCGACGCTGCGCTTGCCGGCGGTTTTCTTGGTTGTCGTTTGGTGCTTCATTTCTGCCTACCTTTGCGATAGTTCTTGACGAGCATCGACACGAGCGCTTTCAGGTCGTTCCGTTCGGCCTTCGTCAAGTTCGCTTTCTGATTTTTCGCGTACACGGTTAACAAAAAAACCGGAAATGCTTCGTTGTGAAAATAGTAGATTACCCTCACGCCGCCGCTCTTCCCATTGCCTTGAGCGGCCCAGCGAAGCTTTCGAACGCCGCCCGATTCCGGCATAACGCCGCAGCCTCGGATTCGCGCCTACGAACCCAATTAACCGCTCCCTTTCCCCGTCAGTCAACAGACCCGACGCCTTCCGAAGAAAAATGGCGTCTCCACCACCGTCATCGGAGCGGCTTCCATCCTTTCGAGTATACGCTAATAGCGTATTACCAGTCAAGTTTGGCGTTTCAAGCCGAGCGCTGAGAATCTCACCCAGACGAGGCGCGCCGCCAAGCACGCACCGGTAAGATCGCGGCAGCAAGTCTCTCTGACCTCGATTCATGGCTGAGGCCTCTATCTAAGGGCGCGTGCAGATAGGGGCGCGGCCGTGCTGCCACCACAACCGGAAAGGGCCGTGCTGTTCCTCCAAAATCTTGGGGTATGTCAGTCCGGATAATACGGACCCCCGTTTACTGGATTAAGTTGCCGCCGGAAGGATTCGGGTCTGAAGTCGCGATAAATGAGATAGCCCAGCGCGTCGGACCAGTGCGTCCGTTTGCGGTCGCGCTTTTTGTCAATCTCGTGCTGGTTGTCCTTGCACCAGCTCACCTCGAAGAAATCGGTGATCAGCTCCTTGCACTGCGGATCGATGAAACAACCCACCTCGCCGCGCGCGTTGTAGAGCATCGCGTTGACAGAACCCACGCGGTCGATCACCGGCGGGTTGGAAATGTTCGGGTTCATCTCCAGCTTGTAATCCCGCTGGTCGCGGAAATACTGCTCGATCACGGCGTATGTGGTTTTGCCCACCAGCGAGCGCGCGTTTCCGGACGCGTCGCCGTAGAGCTTTACCGGCAGCGGGAAGCCGCCGCGCGCGTTGCGCCACGCCTGCAGGTAGGGCTGGGCCTTAGACACGAAGGCTTCGCACATGCGCTCCGCCGTCCCCGCCGTCAGCGTGATTTCGTCGAGTACGTCGACGCGGCGTGGTCCTTTCACCTGACAGATCAAGCTGGCCATCGGATCGATATTAAAGTCCAGCGCCCAGGCCAGGCCGTTCAAATTCGGCTCGAACTGGAGGCGCTTCTCCGCGCAGCGCGCCTCATCGAAGGCGTGATAGCAGGCGCCGGCGAAAATATTCAGGTACTGGCCCAGCACTTCCTGCTGGTAAAACCGCTCGTCGTACTGCGCTTTCAGATCTTCGTAATAATTGGGGTGCGCGCTGAGCACCGCGATATTTTCCATCGCGCCGGCCAGGACCGCCTCGTACCCAGGCAGCTTCCTTTTCGGGCTGATGAAATGCTCATAGACCCAGTCAAAACCCTTGGGTGTCCAGACAGCGAAGGCTTCCAGGCTCTTGGCTTGGGGATGCCGGATGCGCTGGCACAGGACCTTCCAAGCCTCGGCCCTGCAATAGGTCAATTCGTCGATGCCAAACCACGCGAGGTTGAGACCACGGAGGCGGTCAGGATTTTCCAGCGAGCGGAAAATGATCAACACCCGCGGCCGGCTCAAATAAATGCGTGGCCGGCTGCCCTGCCTTAGCTCGAACGGCACGTGCAGCTCCTCGAGGATCCCCACCATCGTGGGGATGACGACGTCGTAGAGGTGTGGATAGGTCGGGCCGCCGATAAAGCCCGTGCAACCGGGATTGCGGCTGGCCGCCAGCAGCGCTTCGCAACAGAGAGCAACGGTTTTTCCACTGCCGACGGCACCGGAAAAGCCCTTGAACTTCGCCTTGCAGCGGTAGAAGCGATCCTGCGATGGCAGGCAGGCGATGTCGTGGTGGATCGGCCGGATTAGGCGCATAGGTTCTTCCTTTCGGAACGGGGATTGCAGCATATAGCTGAGTACGCCCGTCCAGCCATCGGCCCGGGCACGCGGCATTCGGCAGCCTGCAGGCCGCCCGCCAGCACCTTGAATTCGAGTGTTTTGAAACTAGCGAACCACATTTATCTTGCCTTTCTTTTTCACATATTTATGCCAGTTATCCAGCGCGTAACGCGGCGGGCTTCGGATCGCCGGGCGCGGTTTGAAGACCTTGTGGAACTCCTCCAGCTTCCGGTCAAGTGATCGCGGCCTCAGATGGCGCACGCAATCCGCGCGCTCAGATATCATTTTTTACCCTCCGGTTTGAAGGGCACGAGGTTGTAGGTGTCAGTCTCGACCACCTCCGTGGTGGGGGCACCCTCATTGCGGATTGCGTCCTTGGTGAGAGTGGTGGCGAATGTCCCGAGGGGCGCGATGTCGCGTTTGAACCACAGTGCTGCCTCGAATTTCTGAACCTGCACGGGGCGGCCATCCCCATCGGCCTGTACGGTGCGTGTTACTTTGGTGATTGGGAACTTCACCATTGTCTCGACCTGGTCGAGCATCGCTTGGCCCAGACGATACTGTCTTTCGCGAAACTCGCGGTGCCGCTGCGCCCACTGCTCCGCGTCCTGTTTGGCGGCTCGCTCGGCCGCGTCCAGGCGTATCTGCGTCAGCCACACGTCGTACGCCTCGGCCCGCGATACCCAGTCGTGGAGCGAGCTCCACTTGCCGAGCGGCCTCCGCGACTTGCGACGCTGGCGTTGCACTACCGCATTGATGGATCGCTCGGCCCCCAGCTCCAGATAGACAGTGAGCGCCGCGTAGGCCTTGGCCGATTCGTCGCGGCGCTTGAGCCACGGCTGACCGAGTTGGTCCGGCGTCAGCGACCTAGTACTGGTAGATTGTGTCTTGGAATTTGGCATCTTCAAGCCTCTGCTTAACGAATCGCTAAGACCGTTTTGTTTTTAGGGGGCTGAGATGTCTTTGGGGGGGCCGCCCCCTGGTGGGAAATCGCCTAAGCGCTTGATATCACTCAGCGAATCGCGCCGGCAAAAGAAAAACAGATAAGTTCTCGCGGTGCTCCTTTTTCGCGAGATTCTTCATCTTAAGGAGAGCCAAGGCGGGCTATGCATCGACTGGAACCTGGGAAGCCGCGCGGATCGCAGCGCTCGGTCATTCCTTAACCCCTGCTGCACTTTTTCATGCTCTTTCCGACCGGCGGACGCAGACCGGCCTATCTTAAGGAAAGCCAAGGCGGCGATGCACCAGTGCTGCTTCGTATTGAATACGTCGGAAGAGGCGGGGCCCCAGACCATCATCGCCACCCCTTCGCCATCGTCGATTTGCTGAACAATTGCTTGCTTTTCGAGCCGATCGGAGCGATCAATGTGGTGACCGCGAAGCGTGCGGAAGCAAGGACATTTCAAAATGACGTTCACGATCGACAACGACAACATCATCACGGCGCACCTGCCTGAGGAAGCTACCGCCACGAGCCCGCAGCCTACGGGACGGGCCAAGGCCAACGGTGGCGCACAGTCTGCCAAGATTGCGCCCACGCAGGCCACTGGCGGCCAAGAAGGCCAGACTCGCCAGGAATGGGCCCAAAGCCAACAAGCCTGCCAAGGCGCTGGCCGGCGCACCCCGCGACAGCAAGACGACCCAGGTGGTCACGCTCCGGCGAAGGTACAGACCTACCCCTTCGGAGATCACGAAAACCCAGGGCTGGCTTCAGACAGGTGTGCGCTGCCTGCAACGCACTCGCTTAAAGACGATTTCGCCCAAATCACGGTCGGGACTCCCGCCACCTTCCGCAACTTAACGCTGTTTCCGCTCCTGCGACCAGAACCGGCCTGCGCCGAACCCGACTATCAGCTCGCCGAAGATGCCATGGTGCAGGGCCTGGCTCAGATCACGGAGTTGGCAGACGGCGGATCGGTCCCCGAGCTGCGCCTGGAAAACAACTCGCCCAATGCCGTCCTCCTGCTCGATGGAGAAGAACTGATTGGCGCCAAGCAAAATCGCGTGCTGAATCTGACCATCCTGGCGCCGCCCAAGCAGGTAACCATCCTCCCCGTCTCGTGCGTGGAAGCGGGCCGCTGGCACATGGAATCACCGGCCTTCCGTCCGGCGTCCCATATGATGTACGCGCGAGCGCGCGCGGCGCGAACGAGCCAGGTCACTAGTTCCATGCGTTCCACGGGAACGCGGCGTTCCGATCAGGCCGCGGTATGGAGCGAAATCGCCGGCAAGGCCTCCCGCATGGACGCGCATTCTCCGACACAGGCCATGGCCGCCGTTTACAACAAGCACGCGATCACGACCGAAGAGTACGTCCGGGCGTTTAACTGCGCGCCCCTTCAGGCCGGCGTGGTATTCGCGATCGATGGACACGCGGTAGGGATGGATCTCTTCGATCATCCGTATACCCTGCAGCGGCTCTTTCCCAAGCTGGTGCGCAGCTACGCCTTAGACGCCATGGAGACCGCCACGGCAGCCATACCACGAAGAACCGGCAACGTCCCGATCAAGGGCATTCTCGAACACATCGCGGGGGCCACCATCTTCACACAACCGGCTGTCGGGCTCGGGCAGGATGTAAGAATCAGCGGAAGCTCCATGTCCGGTGGTGCGCTGTGGGCAGCCGATCGCTATATCCACATTTGCGCGTTTGCGATGACCGAACCCGACGGCCACGGCGCGGTCGGCACGCGCATCAGCCGGCCGACGCGACGACGTCACTCGTAAGTGGGCCGCCTCAGGCTCGTCTTGGTACCGCGCTCTGCGCGGTCATGACATGGATCACTCCGAACTGCTTGAAAGGCAAGGCAAGTTCAACATGGCCGGCCTCGGCCACAACGAAGGATGAAAATCAAGATTCAGTGAGAGTATCGTGGTTTCGAGGCGTCTGGATCGAGGCTGGACAATTGACTGGGGATTTTGATCCCGCAGGCAAGTTTAGCCCGGCCGCCTGTAGGCACAACGAATTGTTCGCCTCCCTCGAGGAGAGCACGCAGGAGAGTTTCGAAACAACGGGGTGGCCTCCGGACGCCATCAGGAGGCATATATGGAGATCGCATATCCCCGATGCTGCGGCTTAGATGTTCATCAGGCGAGCGTCTGTGGCTGCGTTAGCATCAAGACTCAAGACAAGGTCACAAAAGACAAACGGCGTTTCGGGACGAACACAGATGATTTACACGCCTTGGCTGCATGGTTGATTGAGCAAGGCGTCACCCACGTGGCGATGGAAGCCACCGGCGTCTATTGGAAACCGGTGTGGAATGTTCTGGAGGAAGGTCCGTTCGAACTGATGCTGGTGAACCCGTATCAGGTCAAGGCCATCCGGGGCAAGAAGACGGACATGAAGGACGGCGAACGCATCGCCGATTTACTGCAACATGGTCTACTGCGAGGGAGTTTCGTTCCGCCGCCTCTGATCCGGGAACTGCGAGATCTGACTCGCAGCCGGGCCAGCTTGGCTCAGGAACGCAGCCGCATCGCTAACCGAATTCAGAAGGTGTTAGAAGACGCGAATATCAAACTTGGCTCGGTGGCTTCCGATGTATTGGGAGTCTCCGGACGCCGGATGCTGGACGCGATGGTGAATGGCGAAACCGATCCAGAAAAGCTGGCTAATTTTTCGCGCGGGATTCTGCGAAAGAAGATGCCCCAATTGCGGCTGGCGTTAACTGGAAGAGTGACAGATCATCAGCGATTTCTGTTACAGAGCTGGCTGAAGATGCTCGATAGCATCGACAGTTTGATCGCCCGTTTCGATGCGCAGATCCATAAGCAGGGAAAGACGATTTCAGAAACCGTAACGGCTTGGCAGAAGATCCCCGGCGTGAGCGAGATCACGGCGTGGGCCATCGCGGCTGAGATCGGGACGGACATGAGTCAATTTGAAACAGCCGGGCACTTGGCTTCCTGGAGTTGCGTCTGCCCTGGAATTGAGGAGAGTGCGGGGAAACGCATCAGCGGCAAAACACGGAAGGGCAACGTCTGGTTGCGGCGGGGTTTATGCGAAGCGGCCTGGGGCGCATCACGCAAAAAGGGATCTTACTACCGGTCTCTGTTTTATCGCGTGTCGGCCCGGCGCGGACGTAAGCGCGCGATCGTCGCTGTGGCGCATAGCATCCTGATCACGATGTATTACATGTGCAAACGAGGAGCCGCGTATGCTGATTTGGGAGAGGATTACTTCGAGCACAAGGAAAAAGAGCGAACCCGGCGCCGCCTCGTTCAGAGGCTTGAAAAACTTGGATACAGCGTCTCGGTAAGGGCTGCCAGCCCGGCGTAGCAGGGAGAGATTTTCAGGAGAGGCAATTGTGTCGAGAATCGATCATAGCGAAGGGTTGGTGATGAGTCTGGGGCAGGGCCGGCGATCCCAGAAGTCCCCCGCGTGTCTGACGTGGCACGCATGAAAGAAATCGGCGAACGGGTGTCGAGCGGAATAGGTCACAGAGGGTCTACACACCAAAATCCCTTCCCGCCCCAGAATCGCGCTCGGCAGCGATCTCCGGCCCTCCGTGGGCCTCAGTGCCTAGCTTCCTTGCGGATGACCCTCAGAAAGCCCAAAATCGGGGATAGCCCTTTACTTCGGCTATCCATAGGGGTAATCTTTCTTGTCAGGCGCAGAGAAGGAGGATTTCAAGTACAAACCGGAAATCCTGGGTCAAGCGCACGGTGAAAGCGCAGACGGCATTTGCGCCGGGCGCCGGAATGTAACTGAAAATGAAGGAGAAGCCGATGGAGCCCCAAGACTTTCTGACTTTCAAGAAGATGATTACCCCGACTATTATCCAAATATTATTTTGGATTCTGGCGGGCCTTACGATCATTTTAGGATTGGCCGGTATTGTGAATGGCGCAACATCCAACTTTGGCGGTGGAAGCCAAGTTTTGGGGGGGCTGGTGCTCCTAGTGTTGGGCCCGGTCGTAGTAAGGGTGTACTGCGAGATTTTGATCGTGTTGTTTCGGATGAACGAGACGCTTGCGGAGATTCGAGATTCACTGCCGAAGCAGCAACAAGGCGCGGCTGGAGCCTAGTAGGTGTCATAATCAGTGGCTTCGTTGAATGTGGTGTGGCCATGCCCCAACGGCGCTTCCTCGTTGGCTATACACACCGGAACACGCTCGCCTACGGAATCGGATAGAACAGGAGTTCGCCATGACCCTGCACGCGAATTTTGTGGGAACCATGGCGCATGGTCGCGAGCTGGACAGCTTGCAACGGGGAATTCTGCCCACTGCCGGAATTCTTACTCTGGTACCACCGATAAGCTAGCCACCAGTTCTGCATCTGGCCAGTCGCCTCCATACGATAGTATTCCCACGATTGCGGAATCAAGACGTATCCGGAGAAGCAGCCTGGCCGCAGGTCGATGGTGAAGCGGGCGATACTCTGCTGGGAGAAATCTCGGTAGACTGAACCCGGTTGGCCGTCCGCTGTGCCGTCGCATTCGAGGTTTGCATATGCAAGTTCGACCCTGGTCTTAGCCGCCTGCTCTGCTGCGAGCGCTGCGCTCGCCGTTGCGCGTCGCTCAGCATCTTCCTTCGCCGCTAGGATGGACTTTGCTTCGGCGGCATGCTTGCCGTTTTGGAACTTTGCGAGGTACTCGGTGGCGCCGGCGGCGCCTCCGTCGGTTTTGAGGGCGACATGCGTCAGCCAAAACATGTCGTCGTCATTCGCAAGCGCGGGGTTCCATTGCATAGCCTTCTCAAGGCAGTCTCGTGCGTAGTCCCGATCCTCGGGCGGCAACAACGTGCAGGCGCTTCGCAACACGCCGCTGGCCTCGGTCAGCTTAGACGCACTCTGTTGCCCTGCCTCCATTGCGTACATTGCTGCCTCTCGTAAGAAGTGTTTATCCAGGTATGGCTTGGCAATGTCCAGTAGGGCACCGGAAACACGGTCCCGCGACTCTGGAGCCGCCTTGGCGGCAGCCTGGAGTAACCCCACCGGAGCGAGGGTTTTGTCGGCCGCGGCTTCTGCCTTTGCGCGCTTGATCGCCCAATCGACGATTTTGCCTTTCAGGTCTGGGTCTAGCGTCGTCGCCTCTTGAAGGTACGCGGAGATGAGTACCGCCGATGCTTCATCGCCTCTCTTCTCCGCAATACCCTGCGCGGCTTCGAAATAGGTCTTTGAAATTTGACTCTTGGTACCGGCGTCCAGCAGAAGGGCCTTATCGAATGCGGCGCGTGCGTCTGTCGGATTGCCGGCAAGCAGATAGACCTTTGCAAGCATCACGTATGCTTCAACGCTTTTGGGATTGGTTTGGATCTCCAGGTCCAGAAGCTCCTTTGCCTTACCCAATTCATTCACCTGGATGTAAGTCTCGGCGTTCTTCAACTCCTTGGACCGAGAACTGCACCCGAACATGAACAGAACCAACGATAGGGTAGCAACAGACGATAACCGAGCCATGATCCACCTCCAAAATGATGTAGGCTGGGTTCCGGCCACATCGGGCCGGATTTTCCGTAAGCCCAAGGGACTGGGGGTACGGCCTCAAAAGAAATCATAGAGTAGCAGGATTCAGGCCTTGGAAACAATACGTCTTGTCCACTGAAAGCAGGGTTTCACCGGGAGCACCAAAAAAGGCCCAGATCCGGGATGGGGCCGAGAAATCCATCAAGCTTGCCCATCGCCTTTTTGTGACGCGAGCATCCGGCACATTTTAGGCCAACCAACTCGCAAGGTCGCCGAGCGGACGCTCGAAGGCCGTTTTAGATTCAGCCCCGCATCGAGGGCCCCCGGGCGGACCAGCTACATTGAGGAGCAGAAAACGTGGTCGGCCTCCGCACAAGTCGGAGTCCTGGACTCTAAAGGCGGGTGCTGTTCAGTTCACCGGGATAGCACGTAGCTGGAACTTGGCTCCCCCAGGGCGATTGTTCCAGTCATCGGTGAATCGAATCTCAAGTAGGGAAAGCCTCTGCACCTCGGCGGGCACCCCGAAAAAAGCGACTCTGATCATTACCGACACGCCCGAAGGCAAGATAGTCTTTGCAAATTGGTTACCAGCCTGATCGCCCATCTGGACCTGGCTCGCAGCGTACATGTTTCCACTGTCATCCACTGCGCGGGTCGGTGTCTCATATGCCTGCCCCAGCAGCATGTACTCATGGTCCTCTAGGAGGTTCTTGACGCGGAGTTCGCAAATCATTTTATCGCCCCGATGTCGGCAAACTGTCAACTCAAGTTCCAACCCTTTTACTGTCTGTTTCTGGAGTGGAAGCGTGGTCGATGGTGTCGACGCACCGCCCGACCCTCCATAAAACGTAGAAGAGCCGCCTGCAACGCCGCGACTGAGCAGTTCCTCAATAGCCTTAGTCTTGGCAATATCAGCAGTGGCCGCCGTCACAATCCGAGCCGTAGTCGTGTCCAGCGCTTTGACCGCGACTTGCACGCTATCACCGAAAGGTGTGAGCGTACCGGTAATCAAGATCTCTACACCGGCAATTTGCCCGAGCTTTCGAGCCGTGGCTTGGTCGATGATCCCAGACGAACTGAGCTTGTTCTCCTGAAGCAGGACTTTGAGGTGTGTGCGATCAACTACATCTAATCGCTTGTCGGTTGTGGCCAACGCGACCGAGAGTTGCTCAGCCAAGTAGCGGCCCAACTCGGTTACGTTTCCTTGAAGATCGGTGAAATCAACTACCGCCACCGTTCTTCTCGAAGACTTCGACAGGGCGTCAGCAAATGTGTTTGCCAGCGTCCTAACGTCCCTGTCCTGTGCGGAGACCTCGCATAGGCTGCAACAGATCAACACCGCTATCAGCGGGGTAATGCATTTCCTCGACGCACTCAAGAGCACAACCTCCGGGCCGTCGATCGACCATTTTCCTCTGGGCAACCGCGTCGCAGAAATTGTAACATGTGGCGGACATTATTGTCTGGCTTTCCTCCAGCTCTCCAGCTCCTTCATTCGTTTCTTCGGTGCGGCGCGGTGGACTCGGCCGCCAACAGGTGTCTCGCAGATTCCCGAGCGCGCGATCAACGGAAATTCGGCACGGCATAAAAGGTCCGTCGTGCAACGATGGGATGAGTCCATTGTGCCGCTTTGCATAACGCGGTAAGCTCGTCCGAAGTGAAGACCTGTCCCGTTTGCTCCGCTAGCTACGGCAACGACACGGGATTCTGCCCGCGAGACGGCTCCGCTTTGCGCTCGGGCACGGAATTGCAGCCTGGATCCGTTATCCGCAATAAATACGAGATCATCGGCGAGATCGCCCGGGGAGCAATGGGCATCGTCTACCGCGCCCGGCATTTAGTTTGGAACGAGGACAAGGCGCTCAAGGTGCTCGCCGCCGAGGGCGCGGGACTGCGGCAGGGACTCAAGGGGCTCCTGGCTGAGGCGCTGGTCATGCGCCAGCTTCAGCATCCACATATCGTTCGCGTCGAGGACGCCGACTGCACTGAGGACGGCCAGCCCTTCATAGTCATGGAGTACATCGACGGCCCGAGCTTGCGGCAGCGACTTGCCAGCGCGTTGACGCTGGACCTCGAATTCGCGCTGAGGATCGCCGCGCAGACCTGCTCGGCGCTGTCGGCGGCGCACCAGAAGGGCATTATTCACCGGGATATCAAGCCGCAGAACCTGCTGCTGGACCATGGCGCGGACGGCGGCGAATCGGTCAAGGTCATCGATTTCGGCATCGCCAAAGTGCGCGAGGATGCCGGGCTAGGCTTCACTGGTATCATGTCTGGCACCACCGGATGCATCGTCTGCACGCCCGCCTATGCCTCGCCCGAGCAGGCGCAAGGCATGCGCGGCAGCGATCTGGATGGACGCTCAGATGTGTACTCGCTCGGGCTGGCGCTCTATGAGATGCTGACGGGCAGGCTGCCGTTTGCCGCAGACAATGCGCAGGCATTGCTGGTGCAACGGTTACACGTAGAGCCGATGTCGCTCAATCGTGCGCGCCCCAATGTCACTTTCTCGCCCGATGTTGCGGGCCTCGTAATGAAGGCGCTAGAGAGGGATCGGGAGAGCCGCTGGCGGTCTGCCGAGGAGATGGAGGGGGCTATTGCGGCCGTCCTGGATTCGCGGCGGACTGAGCGCGGGCGGGCCGCCGCGACGAGGTTCGCGGCAGAGCAGCGGCCGGGGGAGGAAGAAGCCGGGCTGGCCGCGGAGGGCACCAACCGCGAGCGGCAAGAACGGGAAAGTGCCCAGGCGGCCAAAGCCGCTGCGGAGTGTGGCGAGCGAGAGCGCCAACAGCGCGAGGAGGCCGAGACGGCCGTACTGGCGGAGCGCGAGCGGACTCAGGCCGCACAGGAACGGCCTGTGCACGAGGAAGCCGGGCGGAAGAAACAGGATCAAGCAGCCCACCGCTCGCTTCGCGAGAATTATGGCGGCGCAACGCGTATTAGAGACGGGCGGAAACCCCGGCGGAAAAATTACGGCATAGCCGGTCTTGTTCTCGGGTTGGCGGCGGCTGGGTTCTTCGTGGCGCGCTACGTGGCCGAGAAACCGACACTGGAAGTCGGTCGCCAGGTCCCCAGGTTGCAAGCGCCGAAGGGGGAGAGCCTTTCTCCGGCTAGCCCGCTCTCGGAAACGGCGAAACGTCGCGCGGGCAACGGGAAAGTCTCAGCGCCCAAGGGCGAGCTGCCGGCGCGCGGCGAGGCGGCCCCGAAAACTGCGATCACAACAGTTCCCGCGCCCCCAAAGAGTGCGGAAAAGTCGCCGGAGACAAGAGAGCCTAGTACGGGCGCCAACGTAGGCGCGCCAAAGAACGGGAGCCCAACGCCTCTGCGTGAAACGGTCAAGGAAGCAGCGCCGAAGAGTTCCGTCTCCACTAATGATGCCCGAAGCCAGACCAGCCTCATCCGAATGGGGCCCTCGCGTCCACGAGAACTCGACGAATTAGTAAACGCTGTCTCCCCGGTGGTCGACGCTCCAATCGGCATCGTGGTCGAGGCGCCCGGTGAAGCGGGCTCCTCCATCGAGCGCGCGCTTTATGCCGCGCTTAAATCTGTAGATCCACGGGTGGTACCGGATGTATTTCAGGAGGCGAAATTCAAAGCGAAAGGGTTTTTCGACGAAATCGATGCTGGGAACACCACAAACTTAGTACAGACGCACGCTTTCTCAAAGATCAAATACCTCATGCTTGGGCGCCTCACCCACGACTGTCGCAAAAGCGCAGAACTCGATCCCGACCTCGTGGCGTGTACGCTGAACATTACGATCAAGGTGTTCGATCAAGCGGGCCGCTTGAAGAGTTCCGATACATTCGATGCAACCGGACCCGGCTTTACCCAAGCTGCTGCCGTCAAGGAAGCCACCGCGAAACTCTCCCTAATTATCGCTGATCACCTGCTCCGTGCACTGAATTAGGCGAATTTTACGAGATCGAGGCTAAATCGCCCCAGCCATTCCACGATTTGTCTGTCAATTCCTCGGCGCACCAGGCGGCGCGCGGGTCGTCGATGTCGATTTATGCGACGGGCACCGGACTGCCCGAACCTGCGGTGGACGACGGCAAGGTGATGCGGAGGTCCGACCCGCCACTCGTCACTGCCCTGTCTCGGCTATCATCGGGGGGCAGCCATCAGCTACTAGGGCGCGGCTCCTGGATTCGTCGCCCGTTCGATACAGATCACCGCGACGGTGCCGGCCGGGTTGCTTGTTTGCTCGCCCCAATAGGCATTCGAAGGTCGGCAGCCTGCCAACGCGCCTCCTGGGGTCCGCCACAAACGGCCAGCGGAATGGCAGCAAAACGAGAAAAGCCCGCCGTGGCACAGTGCCGGGCGGGCCAGGAGGGAGCGGCCGATGCTACTTGTTGATGCGGTACGTCCGGTCGCCTTTGTCGGATTTGAAGGACTCGACCGTGTACGCGGCATTCTTCATCGCGCCAGCCATGAACCCGCGGACCGTGTGCTTTTGCCAATTCATCTTTTCCATGATCTCGGCCAACGTGGCTCCGTTCTTGCGCTGGAGCATGGCGACCACGAGGGCGGTCTTGCTACCTTCGCGCGGTGCGGTGGCTTGCTGCGTCTTCACGGCCCGTTTGGCTTTGGGCGCGTGTTTGGAGGGGTGGCCTGGTTAGCCCTGGCCTCTGGTCGGCGCGCCCTTGGCAGCCCGTGAGCCACGGGTGGCCTTGCGTGCCGCCTTCGGCTTCGCAGACGCCGCCGCTGACTCCGCTGTCTCGCCAAGTCCCTGGATGCGCTGCCACACGCGGCTGGCGGCTGAACTTCGTAACCGGTGCGACGCCGGGTAGGCTGTTCCAGACTGCGACCAGCCGCTCCGTCGGCCAAGCCTCGGCAAGTTCCGCGAGTTCCTTCTGGCTGCTGAAAGTGTCGAAGGGGGTTGCGGCGGCGGCCCCTTCTTGAGTGGCAAACGCCGTGATGCTGTTCTGTTCGTCGATGGTAAGGTCGTCATAATCGTTCTCCTTAGTGAGTGACAAAGAAGAAGTAACCAAGACCAGTGCGGGATCGTACCTTCCGGGGAACCTCGCTTTCCCGTACTCTGGCGCGACACGCAGCGGCAACCCAACGACCTCGCCAGCAAGCTCGCCGACTAAGGCAACCCGCCGCAGGGATAGCTGAGGAATCCCGCGCCGCGGACCTTAGCCGCCTCGCCGAGCGAATCGAAGAGCGCGACGCCAAAACGGACCAGCGCCTCCATCGCCGCCAGCCAGCCCGCGAAGCCACGGAAGCGCGAACCGCTACAAGCCACCTCCATGGCAGCCCTGCCGGCCCCAGTTACGTGCCAGGACCTGCCATTTACTGCCACCTGCGATCATCACCCGCTTCTTCCTGGGCAGTTCTCTCACCGTCGATGGACGGTCAGAATTCTCTTGACTTTCACACTAATAAGAGTGATCGATGAGATGACCGCGGCAAGCATGCAGAAGGGAGAACGCCCCCTGGCGACTTTGAGCAAACGCTTCGCGCGCACCAGAACGATCGCCGCGTCTCTATTAGATGGCCTTAATCTCTGGCGACGAAATCCCGGCATGCCCCCCCGCGGAAACGTCTCCTGACCTAGAAAAACCCACGCCGCGCGATCTATATAGATGCCACCCCGGAACAGGAACCAAAGCCGCAAGCGCGACAAACAACCTCCATACCGGACCGGGCCGGATGCTTTTTGCTGAAACGGCCCAAAAGC
>Ga0181523_10003050_pt1 | contig 15590 bp, 12 predicted proteins | sample PEATcosm2014_Bin_43_FD_119752 | JGI IMG/M metagenome (GOLD analysis project Ga0181523, IMG submission 119752) | Peatland microbial communities from MTU Mesocosm Facility, Houghton, MI, USA - PEATcosm2014_Bin05_30_metaG | ecosystem: Environmental > Terrestrial > Soil > Wetlands > Peat | place...
CGCCGTAGGTGATCGGGCAGACGCGGAGCTGGGCGTGGTCCCGTCCGGCGATCACCGCGGGCAACCACACCGCGGTCCAGGCGTTGCCCGATACGCCGGCCCGGGCCACCACCGGCTGCTCCCGCGGGCCGATGTGCAGTGTGCCCGCCCCCCGGTCCGGGATCGATGCGCTGCGCTCGAGTACCTCGCTGGAGCCGGTGAAGACCTCGGCACTGGTCAGGACCATAGACTTGCGCAACGACTCGGTCAGTTGGAGCAGAAGCTCGTCCATGGTCACTGCCCGGGTCAGGCGGGTGCTGAACGTCTTGACCACGTCGTCGGGGACGGCATCGTTTCCGTACACCAGACGCTGGGCGAACTGTTGGGCCCGTTGATGGAAGACCGACGCGCCGAGGGCCACGATGGCGGCGGCCAGAATCGAGAGGCCGAGAACCTCCCGGTCTCCCGGGCCCGGCTGGTGCCCGAAGCCCAAAATGACCAGCAAGTAGACCGCCAGCACCACCATGGAGAGGCCGGTCACCGTCAACAGCCAGACCAGCACCCGGTCGGACCTGCCCAGCAGGCGCGGGAAGGTGGATGCACCCACCCCGACGGGCACCAGCAGGGTTCCCCCGGCGGCGATTGCCCACGGATGGCCGGGCCACTTGACCAACACGGCCAGACCGACGACCACCAGTCCGAATTCGAGGGTGGCCACTGCTCCCGCGGCCAGGATCTGCAGCCGCTGCCGGTCAATACCGGGCGCAGAGCGGTAGCGGAGGGCGGTGGAGGCCAGCCCGACGGCGATGGCCACCGACCATCCGATGATGGCCGCGGTATCGGTCATCCGGCCCGGGCCGAACCACAACCACAGCCCGAAGGCACTTCCGGCCGCGTATCCGACCGCCACTTCGACCTGTCGGGATCTGGAGATCAGGCGCCCGTCGGGCACGGAGAGCAGAAAGTGGATGCCCACCGCCATCAGCAGCGCCGGAAGCAGTGTGGCCGCGAAGCGCGCCCCATGCCCGGTGGCGCCTGCGGTCGTCTGGCCGATCACCGCGGCAGCGAAACTGGCGGCGCCCAGACACGCGGCAAGCGACACCAAACGACCCAATCGCTGCAGCCTGGGGCGGACCAGCAGGCACACGCCGGCCGCCACCCAGCCCAGGGTGAGCTCGAAACGGATGGCGTCGTCGGGGGTCACGCCCGCGGCCACCGCTCTGGCGAAACCGACTCCGACAATGGCCAGCGCCGGGACCACCGACAGGACGGCCGGCGACAGACGTGCCCGGTCCTCTCCCCCCTCGATGGCAACGGCCACTCGCGGTCGCGGGTGCTCGAGGTCGATGGGCACCCCGAGTGCGATGCCCTGCCCGTCGCCGGTAGTGGTCGGCACCGTGGTCACAGGAATTCCGGACCTACGCCCACCGCATTGCTCTCCGGGGTGTTGACCATCCGTCCATCCCGCATGTGGATCAAGTGCTCGGCGGCCTGGGCCACATCGTTGTCGTGGGTGACCAGCACGATGGTCTGACCGCCGTGGTGCAGTCGGGAGAGAAGCTCGACGATTTCGTGACCACTGTCCGAGTCGAGGGCACCGGTCGGCTCGTCGGCCAGCAACAGGGTCGGCTGGTTGGCCAACGCCCGGGCGATGGCCAGGCGTTGGCGTTGGCCACCGGACAGGGCCCCGGGCACCGCCTTGGCCTTGTCGCCCACTCCCAACAGATCGAGGAGGTCCCGAGCCCTGGTTTCGGCCGGGCGGCGCTTGGTACCGGCGATGATCGCCGGTAGGGCGACGTTCTCCAGCGCGGTCATGCTCTCAAGCAGATTGAAGAATTGGAAGACGATGCCGATGTGCTCCCGTCGGATCAGTGAGAGCTCGTCCTCGGTGCGGCCGGTGACCAGCTCTCCGCCCACGCTGATCGTCCCCTCGTCGGCGACATCCAGCCCGGCAACCAGATTGAGGAGCGTCGATTTCCCGCATCCCGATGGGCCCATCAGCGCCACAAAGTCACCGGCCGGCACTCGCAAGTTGGCTCCTCGCAGCGCTCGGACCGGCGCGTTCTCAGCCTCAAAGGTCTTCCGCACTCCTTCGACGACGAGTACATCGGTTTCGGAATTCATCTCATCTCTCCGCTCGCAGTCGGCTGGTATCCGAATTGGCGAGGACGGCGACTACCGGGGCCTGGCGGGCGATGCGCCATGCTCGTACGGGCGTGTCCCTCCCTTTTACCAATTGCTCGGGCAAGCGTGTCGCCTCCACCGGTTCCGCCAACGCTTCCATGGTCGCCTGGCTCAACACAGTCTCCCCCGAATCGGCCAGTTGTTGCAGGCGTTGGGACAGATTCACCGTGTCTCCGACCAGGGTGTACTCGAGTCGCTCCTCGGAACCGAGGAGAGCAGCGGCGGCCTCACCGGTGGACAGCCCCATTCCCAGTCCGAACGCCGGCAGGCCGTCTCGCTCCCATCTGGCGTTGACCTCCGCTTGGAGGCGATGGGCATCGGCCGCGGCGATCAGCGCCCGGTCGGCGTGGTCGGGCTGGGAGAATGGGGCGCCGAACACCGCCATCACCGCATCTCCGACGAACTGCATGATCGTTCCACCTTGACCGAGGATCGCCTCGTTCATGGCGGCGCGGTGGGTATTGAGCTGTCCGGCCAACTGGCTCGGATCAGCATGCTCGGCGATGGTCGAGTAGGAACGGATGTCACTCATCAGAACGGTGACCTCAACCACTTCGGTCCGTCCGATCTCCCGGCCATCCAGCCGCAGCTTCTCCGCCAGGCCACCGGGGAGGAGTCGCGACAACGACTCGCCTTGCTCCTCCCGATCGACGATGCACTGGTGGAGAAGCCGCAGCCTGCGGATAGCTCCCTCGGTTCCCGCCGAGACCCCTTGGGCCAGTTTGACGAAGAGCGCCTCGACCTGGGCATCGACGGCCTCGGGTGTGGTCCGCTGGGCCGCGGCGATCGCCTTGATCGGCTTACCTTCCGCCACCCAGCCCAACAACGACTCCTCCGAGGCGGTGAGGCCGCCATGGGTTGTTACGGGACTCACCAGGGCGTCAACGATCGAAGGGTCGAGAGCGGTACCACCGGTGGCCACGGCACGCACCGCGTCTACCAGTTGATTGCCCTCGGCGATGTGATCCTTGAGCAGGTAACCGTAACCAGCAGACCCTTCGGCCACCAGCGAGATGGCGTACTCGGGATCGTCGTACTGGGACAGGATGACCACGCCGGTACCCGGGCGGCGTTGGCGTACCTCCCTGGCCGCCTCGATCCCCTCGCGCTGGAAGGTCGGCGGCATGCGGATGTCGGTGACCAGTACGTGCGGCTCGGTGGCCATGACCCCCTCGACCAGCGTGTCGTAGTCCTCGGCGACACCGACCACATGAAGATCGCTCTGTCTCTCGAGGAGCGTACGGACGCCCTCCCGGACGATGACGTTGTCATCAGCCAGGAAGACGGTGATGCTGGCGTCCGGTTGGTCCTCGGTAACCATGATGAGGCAGTTGTCCCATATCGGCCGCCACCGTCACAGGGCGGAAGCACCCAATCCTCGGTAGTGCCAGCTACACCACATGAAGCAGGGGACCACACTGGTGGGACGGCCTCGCCGCCGGCAATGTGTCAGCATGCGGATCGAAAGCTCAGTGACCACATTGTCATGGATTCCCTCAGAAGCAGTGCGTGGCGGGACCCGGGTGGCCTTCGACGCGGGGTTCACCCACTACGACGAGCCGCCGCCTGATGTCATCGAGGACATCGAGCTCCTGAGAACGACCGACCGGTTCCGCTTCGCCAATGTCCTTTCGGCGTGGATGGAGTTGGGCGAGGGCGCACGGGTCACCGACTGCGGCTACTCGGGGGGTGGCTTGATGGGCTCCACCACGGTCGGGCTCGCTGGGCTGCATCACGAGTTCGAGGCTGTGGCCCTGCCCGACCTCCAAGCCCCGCCCGAGGTGGGCGACGGATGGGTCCGGTTCACCCAGACCTCCGGGGGTCGGACCGGGTTACCGGCCCCACGCAGAGTTCGTCGGCGGCCGTTCATCCAGTGGCAGGCTCCACTGGTGTGGTCGACGCTGAGCCTCACCCTGTACTCAGAGAAGCCTCCCGAGTTCAAGGTGCAGGGGGCGAGTCGATTCCCCCGGCACTGGATCTACGACGGCGAGGGTCACCTGGCGGCCAAGTCGGGGCTCACCGACTTCCGCGACTGGTACCGCAAGTCGTTCGGCAAGCACACCCCATGGGGAGATCAGGACTCCCCCGCACTGATCACCGCAGTCGAATCGGCTCTCGAGCGCTCGCTCTCGGCACACATGATGGGTGACGGGAGCAAGCCGAAGATCCGCAAGGTGGCCGCCGGCGACGCCCTGGTGACCGAAGGCGAGGGCGGAACCGAGGTCTTCCTCGTTCTCGACGGGGTGATGAGGGTCGAAAAGGGTGGTGAGCGTCTCGCTGAGTACGGGCCCGGCGCAGTGTTGGGGGAGCGCTCAGGAAACGAAGGTGGCGGACGGACCTCGACGCTGGTGGCCGTGACCCCCTGCCGAGTTGCGGTGGCGGCGCACTCGGTGATGGACCCGGCGCAGCTGAAAGAACTGACCAAAGGTCACCGGAACGAAGACCTGCGGGAATAGGGGTGCGGGTCCACCTGCTCGGCGTTCGTGGCTCGATCCCGACCCCGGGGTGCGACTTCGTCAACTACGGCGGCAACACCTCGTGCCTGGCCCTCGCCCATGACGGCGCCGCGCCATCGTTGGTGCTCGACGCCGGAACGGGAATCCGAGGTCTGGGCACGACCCTCGACGGAGCCCCCTTCGACGGCACCATCCTGCTGTCCCATCTCCACTGGGACCACGTGGAAGGCCTACCTTTCTGCACCTCGATCGACCGGGACGATGCCCGCACCGACCTGTTCCTGCCGGCCCAGGCCGATGGCACCGGGGCAGCCGAGACGCTGGGCCGGATGATGTCGCCACCCAACTTCCCCATCGGCCCCGAAGGCCTGCGTGGTGACTGGACCTTTTCGTCCCTGGAGGCCGGTGCCCACGAATTCGAGCGATTCTCGGTGACGGCCACCGAGGTGGCCCACAAGGGGGGGACCACTTTCGGCTACCGCATCTCCGACGGCGAGTCCGCCATGGCCTACATCCCCGACCACTGCCCCACCCTGTACGGCCCGGGGCCGACGGGTTGGGGTGGCTACCCGAAGAACGTCGTGGATCTGGTCGAAGGCGTGGACCTACTGGTCCACGACGCACTGCTCACGGCCGATGAACTCCCCGAAGGAGCCGCCTTCGGGCACTCGGCCATCGAGTATGCCGTTGCCCTGGGAGCCGAGGCCAGCGTGGGCACGGTGCTGCTGTTCCACCACAGCCCCGGCCGCACCGACGAGGTACTCGACGCGCTCGCCGTCCGCTATCTCGACCACACCGATCCCCGGGTCGTCGTGGCGGTCGAGGGGACCGCGCATGACCTGTGAGGATGGCGACCCCGGAGCTGGTGACGCTCAGCCGGCCAGCTCCTTGACCTTGGCGATCAGCTCGACCGGCTTCTGATCGCCGAGCGGCACCGGGATCACCTGGAGGTGGGTGGCGCCCGCCTCAGCGAAGGCGGCGATGCGCTCGGCCACATAGCTCTCGGGACCACAGAGGGACGTGGCCTCGAGCAGTTCGTCGGGAACCAGCGCCTCGGCTTCTGCCTTCTTGCCGCTCAGATACAGGTCCTGGATCTTCTCGGCCTCCTCCTCGAAGCCGTAGCGCCGCACCACGTCGTTGTAGAAGTTCTGCCCCTTGGCCCCCATGCCGCCCACGTAGAGCGCCACCATGGGCCGGGCCAGATCGCGCAACGCGACGACCTCGTCGCCCTCGCCGATGGCCAGCATCCCGCCCACGGTGATCTGCAGGGGCCCGAGGGTCGGGTCGCGCTTGGCCTCGCCGGCATCGAGGGAGGGGCCCCAGACCGCCCGGGCCTTCTCGGGCACGAAGAGCATCGGGATCCAGCCGTCGGCCACCTCCGCGGTCATGGCCACATTCTTCTCACCGAGTGCGGCGATCCAGATGGGGATGGACGCACGCACCGGGTGGGCGATGATCTTCAGCGCCTTCCCCAGGCCCGTCCCCTCGCCTGGCGGCAGGGGCATGTTGTAGTAGGTGCCCTCGTGGACGAGCGGCCCCTCCCGGGCCCACACCTTGCGGCACACGTCGATGATCTCGCGGGTGCGCCCGATCGGGGCCGAGAAGGGCACCCCGTGCCACCCCTCGATGACCTGGGGCCCCGACGAGCCCAACCCGAGGTGGAACCGGCCGTCGGACAGCGAGTCCAAGCCGGCGGCGGTCATGGCGATCAGGGTGGGGGTCCTCGTGTAGATGGGGAGGATGGCCGAGCCGATCTCCACCCGTTCGGTGAGAGCGGCCAGATACCCCATCAGGCTGGGCCCGTCGAAACCGTAGGCCTCTGCCACCCACACCAGGTCCAACCCGGCTTTCTCGAACTCGGCGACCTGTGCGGCCGCTTGCCGGAATCCGCCGGAGTAGCTGAGCATCGTGCTGATCTTCATCGGTTCTCCCTCTCGATACCCCGCGTGCCGCAACACTACGGGCCGTGGTCCGTTCCAACCCGTTCCGTCAGCGGAGCCGGCACCCGCGTCCTCGTTCACCGGGCTACTCCCAGAAGCGCACGCTCATCGACTGGCTGGCGGTGGCCAGCAGTGACCCCTGCTCCGACCAGAGGTAGGCGATGCCCTGGCCGTAGCCGTCGACCAGTGCCTGCATCCGGATGTCGCAGAGGACCCACTCCGTCGGATCGAGACGGACCACCCGCAGGGTGTTGTCGAGGCTCCGGGACATCACCCGGCGGCCCAGGGGCTGGGACACCCCGCCCGAGACGTAGTCACCGATGATGGCCAGGGTGGCCGCCGACGGCTCGAGGTGCCCGGGCACCCGGGCCCACAGGGCGCTGTCCGGGTCGCCCGGGGTCGGAGGCCCGGCGCTGATCTCCTCGAAGCTCCGGCCACGGGCGACCCGCACGTCGATGCGGTCGAAGATCGACGCGGAGGTGACAAAGGGAAGCCTGCGGGGCAGGCACTCCTGCGGCGGGGGGACATCCGGCGGCGTCACCCACACCCCGTCGGCCGCGAGCCTCCCGGGCGAGCCCACCGCAGCGTTCACCGTGAGGATCTCGGTGTCGCCGACGTAGCCCACGACCCGGCCCTGGGTGACACGACGGCCCTCGGCAGCCAGCGTGACGGTAAGGTCGAGGACCGAGTCGGTCGGCGCATAGGACAGGTACTGGGCCGTCGACCACACCGTGGGCCGGCCCGAGGCCGCCTCGAGGGCAACCAGCGCCGCGCCCAGGCCACACCCTCCGAAGAGGAAGTTGCCCGGCGTCGTCAGTTCCGGGACGACGGCGAGCCGCCAGTGGAGATCGTCGCCGACCGGCTGCATGCCGAGGAACTCGCGGGCGTCCGTCACCGGGTCGAAATGTCGGGCGCGCGGCCCACGCCGGGCCCGGGGCCATCGGCGGGCCTCGACCTCAACTCCGCGGCACCTTCGACCATGCCATCTCCTTGTCGACCCGGACGTCGCCGGGCAGCCCGAGGATCCGCTCCCCGAGGATGTTCCGCTGGATCTCCGAGGTGCCGCCCTCGATCGAGTTGGCACGCGACCTGATGAACATCTTGCGGGCGGAGCCCGGGGGGCCGATCAGGCCGAGGGCCTCGGCCCGGCGCATGGTGTAGTCGTAGCCGACCAGGGCGTCCGAGCCGAGCAGGTCCACGCACAGTTCGTAGATGCGCATGTTGACCTCGGCGAACATCAGCTTGGCGATCGAGCCCTCGGGGCCCGGGTTGCCGGCCTTCCGGTTCTGGCCGGCCCGCATGTTGGTCAGGCGCAGGACCTCCCACTCGATCCACAGCTTCGTCAGGCGGTCGCGGTCGACCGGGTTCTGCCGGAACCCCTCGCTCTGCCAGATCCGCAGCGCCTCGGCGATCGAGCCCGATCCTCGGGTGGGCGGCCCGCCCCCGCCGCCGATGCTGGTGCGCTCGTTGGACAGCGTCGTCATGGCCACCCGCCAGCCCTCGCCGACGTCTCCGATGCGATCGGCGTCGGGAACCCGCACCTCGGTGAGGTAGACCTCGTTGAACTCGGCCTCGCCGGTCATCTGGCGCAGGGGTCGCACTTCGACGCCGTCGGCGTGCATGTCCAGGGCGAAGTAGGTGAGGCCCTTGTGCTTCGGCGCCTCGGGATCGGTGCGCGCCACCAGCATGCCCCGGTCGGCGATGTGGGCCAGGGTGTTCCAGACCTTCTGGCCGGAGATGACCCACTCGTCACCGTCGCGGACGGCGCGGGTGGACAGCCCGGCCAGGTCCGACCCCGATCCGGGCTCGCTGAACAGCTGGCACCACGACACCTGGCCGGTGAACGTCTTCCGGAGCAAGCGCTCGCGCAGCTCGTCCGACCCGTGGGTGACCACGGTCGGTCCCGCCATGGTCAGCCCGAAGAACTCCCTCGCCCCGGGCCCCTGGGCACCGGCCTGGCCGAAGCGCCGGTCCGCCTCGCGCTGGAGCCCGGGGGGAAGGCCGAGGCCCCCATAGCCCTCGGGGAAGCCCACCCAGGCCAGCCCCAGGTCGTACTGGCGGGAGCGGAACTCCTCGACCGGTACCGTCCGGGGATCGAGCTCCTCCAAGAGCTGGCTGGTCCGATCGTGCACCAGGGACGCATCGTCTGCCATGCCAAGAACATACTGCGCAGGGCCGCCTGCCTTCCGATCCCCGCCTGCCTTCCGATCCGATGTGCCGGGGCCGGCCCGGGTCGGGTCAGGGCTGGAGGCGGGTGATGCTCCACCCGTCGCCATCCGGGGTGTACCGGAGCCGGTCGTGCAGGCGGTTGTCGCGTTGCTGCCAGAACTCGAAGGAGACCGGGGCGATCCGCACCCCGCCCCACCACGGGGGCCGCGGCACCGGCTGTCCGGCGTACTCGGTCTCGAGCTCCTCCACCCGGCGGTCGAGGGCGGCGCGGTCCTCGATGGCCCGACTCTGCCGGGACGCATGGGCGCCGACCTGGCTGGCGTGTGGCCTGGTGGCGAAGTAGGCGTCGGACTGCTCTGCGCCGGTCCGGTCGGCCGGTCCCTCGATCCGCACCTGGCAGCCCAGCGGCTCCCAGTAGAACAGGAGGGCGGCATGGGGGTTCTCGGCCAGCTGATGGCCCTTGGGGCTGTCGTAGTTGGTGAAGAACGTGAATCCATCGTCGCCCCAGGACTTGAGCAGCACCATGCGCACCGACGGACGGCCCTCGGAATCGGCGGTGGCCACGGCCATGGCCTCGGGGCTGGCCGTCACGGTCGCCGCCCGCTCGTACCATCGACCGAACTGGACCAGCGGATCGGGATCGACGGTGCCTTCGTCGAGCGGCTCTTGCACTTCGGTCATGCAACGACCCTAGCCAGTGGGAGGGCGGTGGCCCCAGCCAGTGGGAGGGCGGTTGCCCAGCTAGCCTCCGCGGTGGTGCCCGGCCCCATCGACGTAGAGACCGAACGCTCGGCCACCCCCGGCTGTAGGGGGATCGCCCACCTCAACAACGCCGGTGCCGCCCTCGCCACACAGGCGACGCTGGACGCCGTGGTGGGGCATCTCCGGCGCGAGGCGGCCCAGGGCGGCTATGAGGCCGCTGCCTCGGTCGCCGATCGACTGGTGGCGCTGCGCTCCTCGGCAGCCCGCCTGCTCGGAGCCGACGACGGCGACGTGGTGGTGACCGGGTCGGACACCCAGTCGTGGACAAAGGCACTCTGGGGCTTTGCCCACGGGGGCGGCATCGCCCGCCACCAGCGCATCCTGGCCGACCGACTGGCCCACGACAGCCACTACCTCGGGCTCCTGCAGGTCTGCGAGCTGACGGGAGCGACCGTCGAGGTGGTGCCGAGCATGGCCGACGGCACCGTCGACCTCGACGCATTGGCGGCTGCTCTCGATCCCGGGGGTGTCGCACTGGTCGCCGTCACCCACATCGGGACACACCGCGGGCTGGTCAATCCCATCGAGGAGGCCGGCGCGGCCTCTCGCCGGGCCGGAGTCCCCTTCTTCCTCGATGCCTGTCAGAGTGTCGGCCAGCTGCAGGTCGACGTCGGTGCCATCGGTTGCCAGGTGGCCACCGCCACCGGCCGCAAGTGGCTGCGCGGGCCCCGGGGCACCGGGCTGCTCTACGTGGAGCGCTCCTTCGCCGAGCGGTTGCGGCCGCCGGGCATCAGCTGGAGCTCGGCCCTCTGGTACGACGCCGACCACTTCGAGCTCCGTCCCGGGGCCGAACGCTTCCTCGAGTTCGAGGTGCCCGTTGCCGCCTTCATCGGATTCGGGGTGGCCATCGACCACGCCCTGTCCCTCGGCCTCGACTCCATCGCCGCATGTGTGGGCGCCCTGGGCGAACGACTCCGTGGCACCCTGGCCGGCCTCGACGGGGTGCACGTCCACGACGGCGGGCAACGCCGCTCGGGGATCGTCACCTTCACCATGGACGCTGCGACGCCCGCACGGGTGAAGCAGGCCGCGCTGGCGACCGGCATCAACGTCTCGGTGAGCGAGTCCCACTTCGCCCGGCTCGACATGGCTGCCCCCAACCCTGAGGCCGTGGTCCGGGCATCACCGCACTACTACAACACCGACGAGGAGCTCGACCGGCTGGTGGACGTGGTCGCCACCCTGGCCGGCGACTGACCGGGACACCTCCGCGTCACGCCAGGGTGGCCACGACGTCGTCGGCCGTCTGCTCCCCCGAGCGAACTGCTCCCTCCATGTACCCGTTCCACACCGGGGAGCACTCGGCACCGGCCCAGTGGACGAGGCCCACCGGCTCGGTGAGTGCCGATCCGAAGTCGCTCCAGACGCCGGGCGTGAAGTGGGCGCCGTAGCATCCCCGGCTGAACTCCTCGGCCATCCAGTCCCGCTCGATGTACTCGACGGGCGCGGCCGCCCTGAGCCCGAAGTACCGGACGAAGCACGCGATGGCGGCGGCGCGGCGTTCCTCGAGGGACAGCCGGGCGGCGGCACGGCCGTCGCCGGCCTCGATGAACCCCATCATCACACCAGGGTGCCCGCCCGGGGGCGAGTTGTCGAAGGTAACCTTCACCGGCCCCCGGTCCGATGCCGCCTGACCGGTGAGGCCGTCGTCACGCCAGAACGGCTCTTCGTAGACGGCCTGCAGCTTGATGACCGAGCCCGCCGGCAGTCGCTGGGTCAGCTGGTCCCTCCACGATGGGAGGATCGGGTCGTACTCGAGCCGCCCGGCGAGCGTCGGAGGGAGCGTGACGATGACCCGCTCGGACTCGTAGGTCTCACCTGCCCGGGTGGTGACCCTCACCCGCCCCCCTTCCTGTTCGATGCGCCGCACCGGGCTGTCGAGGCGGACCCGCTCGCCGAGGCCGTTCGCCATCGTTTCGCTGACCCGGATCGACCCTCCGACGATCCGATCCTGCTGGGCCCCTCCGTCGGTGCTCAACAGCCCCTCGAAGTCGGTTCCCGAGTGGGCGTAGAAGAGGGCGTGCAGGGCCGAAAGGTTGCTGCTCTCCGCCGAGAAGACCGCCTCGGTGGCCACCCGGAAGTAGTTGCGTCCCGTCCGGGTGCGGAGGTTTCGGAGGATCCACGTCTCCAGTGTCTGGCTGTCCAGTGCCCTGGCATCGGGCCCGGTCCAGGGCCGGTCGAGGGGGACCCGGTCGGCCAGTCGCTTGAACCGGGACAGGCCCTGGAAGAGATCGGCCAGGACGAACGGATTCAGCTTGGGCACCGCGCCGCGCTTCGATGCCATCCGGCCCTGCGATCCTCCCAGCTGCACCATGTGCTCGCCGCGGTTGTAGGTCGGGAACGTCTCCAGTCCGAGCTCCGCGATCAGGGCGTACATCAGGGTCTGGCTGGGGCCCACCCACTGCCCGCCCAGTTCGACGGGAGTCCCGTCCTCGGTGTGCCCTCCCTCGGTGCGGCCCCCCACCCGCGATCGGGCCTCGAGGACGAGCACGTCGACCCCGGACGAGTGCAGCCTCCGGGCCGCCGCCAGACCGGACAGGCCGGCTCCGACCACAGTCACGTGGGTGTCCGTCACCGGTGGAGCTCCTCGTCGATCCGGGCGGCACGATCGACTGCCCGCCACGTTCGGCGAACCCATGCCGGGCGGCCATCGTGCAGGCGGGCGGAGGAGACGTCGGCCAACCACTGATGCTCGAGGTGATCGGCCTCACGGAAGGCCGCCTCCGAGGAGGGGGGATCGGCGAACCACCCCGACTCGGTTCGGGTGCGGGCGTGGTGGTAGCGGGGCAACAGCGTGCCGTGGGCGACCATGGTGCTCCGGTGCAGGAGTTCGTGGCGCCACCAGGTCGTCCACGGATCGAAGACGTTGGTGGGCACCGGGCCGAGGTCCACCGGAGAGGCGACCTCCACCGGCTTGAACAGGGACGTACAGGGTGCCGAGGTGGCGGTCGCCCAATGACGGGGTCCGTCCCGCAGGTCGGAGACCCAGGACGCCGTCGTCTGGCTGGACGAGAGGATCCCTCCCGCATGGACGCACGGTGCACCCAGGCCGCCGTGGACGGCCGACCATCGCGGGGACGGGGTGCCGCCGTGGTCGCGGAGAGCCTCCATGAGGTCGGCCGGGCCGCGTGCCCGGCAGGCCAGCGGCTCGGTCAGCCGGCGGCGGGCCGATGCCGAGGCCACCCACGTGCGGACCCGATCGGCGTGCCCCCGGGCGAAGGAGGGGATCGTGAGGCCGTTGGAGATGCTGCGCCCCGTACCGGCGACGGCCTCGGTGGCCCACTGGCGGCCAGCTGTCTCCACCACCAGCGCGCCGGTGGGATCGGCCACCAGAAAGCTGTTGTCGTAGGTGAAGCCGGGGCGCTCGTGGCTGCAAGGGCCTCCCTGGCCGTGGCGCTCGAGCAGTTCGATGATGACGGCCACGGCCCCCTCGGCCGTGGTGGCCCGCTCGAGACCCAGGCGCACCAGGTCCATGCCGAGGAGCGCCTTGCCGCCATGGGGGCCCTTGGTGAACACGGCCTCGTTGCCGATGACCACCCCGTGCTCGTTGGCCCCCATCTCCGCCCCCCACATCCACCACGGGCGGGAGACCAGCACCGCGTGGGTGTGGGCGACCTGGGGGATGTCGATCCACGTGCAGGAGACACGGGCCCCGGCCTGATGGTCGGCGGCCCCGACCCACTGGAGCACCTGGGACTCGTTGGGGTCGCGGTCGCTGTTCTTGGCGAACATCACCCCGTCGTCGGTGACGGTCACGAACGAATCGCACATCGGGCTCCCCCGGTCTCATCCACCTTGACAAGCTGCCGGTGCAAACCTAGAACCTGTCTCACAGTGAAACTTACACCCGGGCAGGCCCGGTGAGAACCTCTGACGCACGTCTCCAGAACGAGGCCGCCATCATGCGGACCGTGGTGCTCCGCGGCGAGTCGAACCGACAGCAGATCGTGCACGACTCGGGCCTCAGCAAGGCGACCGTCTCCCGGCTGGTGCGCCAACTGGTCGAGGGGGGACAGATCGTCGAGGGACCGCTGGCCAACGGGCCGGCCATCGGCCGGTCGACCCAGACACTCGGATTCCGGGGCGCGGACGACCTGGTCTGCGGCACCGACATCGGGGGCACATCGACCCGCTTCATCCTGGCCGACCATCGGGCACGGCTGGTGTCCGCGTGGCGTGCCCCCACGGCCCAGGTGGGCACCTCGAAGGAGCTGGCGGGTTGGCTCACCGACCAGGTGACCAAGGCATGCGCCGACCAGGGCCGGCCACCCCCCACTTCAGCTGTGGTCGGTGTACCCGGTGTCGTGCAGGCTGACACCGGGCGGATCCGCCACGCACCCAACCTCAGGGCCATCGAGGGAGACCGCTTCCGCCGGCAACTCGAGGCGGGGTTCGAACGGACCTGCATCGTCGAGAACGACTCGAACCTCGCCCTGTTCGGCGAGCTCTGTGCCGGGGCCGCCATCGGGGCCGAGGTCGCCGTGATGGTGACCATCGGGACGGGCGTGGGCGCCGGCGTCGCCCTGCAGGGTCGCCTGCTCACCGGGACAACCGGCCTGGTCGGTGAGATCGGCATGCTACCGGTGGCGCTCGACGGGACCGTGCTGGAGGACGTCATCAGCGAAACCGCCATCACCAGGGCGGCCGAGGAGCTCGGGTTGGAGGAGCCGAGTCCCATGGCGGTGCTCGGCGGCGACGACCCCGGACCCCGGGTCCTGTTGCGCGAACGGATCCTCGACGCTCTGTTCGCCGGCTGCATGGCGTGCGCCGTTGCCTACGAACCGGAGGTGATCGTCATCGGCGGTGGCGTGTCTCGGTCACTGGGCGCTGTCCTCCCCTTGGTCCAGCAGCGACTGGGCGACGCACTGGAGACGGCGCCGAGGCTCCGGATCTCGCACCTGGGTGATCCGGCCGGGGCACTCGGCGCGGTGGCGATCGCCCTCGAGGCCGCGTACCGGGAGCTCGGTGCCGTGGTCGACGCGAGCGGCGACGACGAGTTGCGACGCTCCCTGACGGTGCTTGCAGAGGCCCTGGAGGACGGAGCAGGAGGACAGAGTGCGGAGTTGACGGAGCGGTGGGACAGAGTGCGGAGTTGACGGAGCGGTGGGACAGAGTGCGGAGTTGACGGAGCAGGAGGACAGAGTGCGGAGTTGACGGAGCAGGAGGACAGAGTGCGGAGTTGACGGAGCAGGAGGACAGAGATGCAAACGATGCAGAGGACAGAGGGACGACGAGCGTCGAGCAGCATCGACCGGAGACACCTGGGATGGGAGAGTCAGTGAACATCGGAATCATGAAATCGACGAGGGCCGGCGCGCTGGCTGTGGCGGCCGCCATCCTGCTGGCCGCCTGCGGTGGGGGGAGCTCGAGCACGTCCACCGGCAGCGGCGGCAGCGGCGGGATCGCCACCGTCGATCTGGTGTCGTCGCCCGGGACACTCGACCCCGGACTGGCCTACACCGCCCAGTCACAGGACGCTGACTGGCTCGTCTACACCGGTCTGCTCACCTACGCCCACGCCAACGGCACTGCCGGGTCCCAGGTGATCCCGGGCCTGGCCACGGGCATGCCCGCGATCACCAACGGCGGCAAGACCTACACCCTCACGCTCCGATCGGGCCTCAAGTACTCGAACGGGAAACCGGTCCAGGTCGGTGACTTCGCCTACGCCATCGAGCGCGACATCAAGTTGAACTGGGGCGGCGTGTCCTTCCTCACCACGACCATCGCCGGGGCGACCGACTACCAGTCCGGGAAGGCCTCGTCGATCAGCGGCATCGTCTCGGACCCGAGCACCAACCAGATCACCATCAATCTGATCACCGACTACGGGCCGTTCGACAACGTCCTCGCCTTCACCGCCGCGGGGCTGGTGCCGACGGGCACGCCGATGACCGACCAGATCTCGAATCCGCCGGTGGGTGTCGGCCCCTACATGTTCGAGAACGTCGTCTCCAACTCCTCCTTCGAGCTGGTGCGGACGCCCGGGTTCGCCTCCTTTCACCTCCCCGGCATACCCCTCGGGCACGTCGACGTCAGCGTCTCCACCGAGAGCAACCCGCTCATCGCCGCGGAGAACGTCCTGCAGAACAAGGTGGAC
>Ga0181523_10003051_pt1 | contig 15589 bp, 22 predicted proteins | sample PEATcosm2014_Bin_43_FD_119752 | JGI IMG/M metagenome (GOLD analysis project Ga0181523, IMG submission 119752) | Peatland microbial communities from MTU Mesocosm Facility, Houghton, MI, USA - PEATcosm2014_Bin05_30_metaG | ecosystem: Environmental > Terrestrial > Soil > Wetlands > Peat | place...
CAAACAGGTTCACCGGCTGGCTCAGCTCGCGCTCGCCGTCGCCTTCATCCTCACGGCGAAGCTCATCGACTGGCGAAACCGCTGGTCCCGGGACCTCTCACCTATCCGCTGAGCCAGTAAGGGGACAGCATTCAAACACCGGCTCCAAGGCACTCCGTGCAGACGTTGACGGCGTCGACTCCCCCACCGCAGGTGGTGCCGCGCGACGTCCAAAGAAACCAGTCCAGCGTCGACTGACCCCTTCAGAAGTTGCGGCCGTAGCTACCGAGTACCAGAACGGCCGTTCGTTGGACGACCTCGCACGGGAGTTCGGAGTCCACCATCGCACTGTGGCCGACCATCTCGAACGCCTCGGCATCGCCCGGAGGGTGAACCTTCCCAAGCTGACTCCAGCTGACGTCAAGCGAGCCGTCAGCCAATATCGAGCTGGTGATTCGCTTGCCACTGTGGGCAAGACGTTGAACGTCGACGCGCCAACCGTTCAATGAGCTCTCAAGCGTGCCGGCGTCGCCATCCGGCCACGACCTGGGCGCTGAAAGCCATTGAAGCCGTATCCCCGTGACTGGCCTGCGGCTGCAGTCGCCTGCGCCGCGGATCCGGGGCCGACCTCGTTCCGGTCCCTCGGGCCGACGGGCTGGCGGAGCGGCGCACCCATCGGCGTCTCCGTCGCGCAGCCGGAGTTCATCTGGTCGAGGCCGCTCAGCGACGGAACGAGCGCAAGCTTGGATGTCCAGCGCTCGCAGACCTCTCTTTCCGCTCTCGTCCTCCTCGGCCCCAGCTTTCTCCGAAGCTCGCCTGAATGCTCGTCGTACCCGCCGTGCGAGCCGAGAGAGCGTGGTTCGTGGTACCCACGTTGCGGCGGGAGTTGCCAGGAATCGTACGCTTGGTTCCTTGGGAGAGGGGATTCCAACATCATGGGACTCAGCGGACTCCCGTCGAGACGGCTACCGTGCAGGTGAGGACAGACGTGGGCGGGTAAACACGAGCGAGTGGTCCGGTTACACGGGCGTCGGCGGTGGCCTAAGTGGCGCGGTGGACGGCTCCACACTTTTCGGCCGGACGATGGGGTTCGTCGCCCTCACGGCGGGCCTCTTCGCTGCCGGTGCCTACCTGGGCCGCTCACTTTCCTACGGCCTGGGATTTGCCCTCTTCATCGCCGCGTTCGGCTGCCTGATCGCGATGAGGTTCGCCGTCCGGCGCGGTCCAAGCCTTGTCCGGGATCGTGAGTTGAACGGGTCCGTAGCACCGGCGGAACAGCGCGTAGGCGGTGCAGCCGGCTGGAAAGGGCATCAATGTGAGAACAACCGATAGGCAAGCGTGGCGATGAGTACGTCTGCCGCGTCTCCGTCTTCACAATAGCCATGCCGCCGCGATCTCACAGAAGACGGCGCGGAGTCTTCATTGAGACACCTCGCATGACGTTGTTCACCAGCTTCGACCCGTACCCAGTAACAGACAGCAGGCCGTCAACGCTGCACTAGTTCTACTGACCATCTTTGACCCGGCGATCAAGGGCACATGCAGAGCCGATTTTGATGCCCGTCTCACCAAGTCGGCTCCGTTCTCCTCCCGTTGCTCACGGGGAGGCTTCATGACCGTGGACCTCGGTGCGCGTCCGCTGTCCGGGTTGCTAGGCTCGGGCGGTGCTATAATCACGACAACCTTTGCCCCACAAACTTCTATGATCGTCGGGTCGCCGTCTCGCCCGTGGGCATCGAGGTACTTCTGGCCTCTCCCACTGTCGATGGCACCAGCCCTGCTTGCATTCAGGCATAGCCCAAACCGAGTCAGGTGCTGCTCCGACGTCGCCTTGAAATCGCCTTGTTGCCGCGCAGAATTGAAACGGACGGGGCTCAGCCTCCCAGGCTCGGCGTGGGCCCACACGTGACCGCTAAGAGTGTGACGGCCACGGACATAAAGGCCAGCTACAAAGATTGAATTCTGGAGGTCCGGATCCCGTGTCCAGTGAGCACCGAACCGGCATCAACCAAGATTCCCATCAGTCGGAAGTGAACGATCCGTCGAGCGACGACTGGAGAGGTCTCACCTGCCTGACTGGGTCGTCGAGATGTGAAGCCATATGGTCTTCTGATCCGCCCGACTGCAATCGGCAGTGTGAAGAGCGATTGTCGTGGAAACGGGAGGTAGCACTTGAGGTTTCAGTCGACGTCGAACGCGTTCCCGTCATTGGTCGGCTGGAGGGGATGCTCGACGGAGCGACGGCCGTCAACCTAGAAGCTGTTGTCGCTGAGCTGATCAGGGGTGGGCGCCGTGGACTGAAGCTGGAAACATCCGCGCTTTGTGCACATGTTCAAGTTTACAACTAGTGAGGCTGGGCGTGGCCCTGCCGGCGTCGTCCGTCGCAGGCCGCTGGAGACCTGCCGGAGGCACGCACCCCTCCCTCACCGGCTTCGGCGCATCCTGGCACGCGCGGCAGGCCTGACGGTCAGCGTGCATTCGCCGTTTGGCCGCCCTTAATGTGGGAGCGGAAGGGGAGTGCCGGGAGCCGAGCCCCGAAGGCCAGAGCGGTCGGCCCCACGGACTCGGGCGCAGCAGCCCGGGGGGGATGGACCCGGCCACCCAAGAGCGTGGTCAGGCGCATCGTGGCGCTGCTCGTCACCGGGCTGGCGTTCTATGTGGTGCTTCCGAGCCTTTCGGCGGTGCTCGGTTCGTGGCCGCGCCTGGCAACGCTGAGCGGCATATGGCTGTTCGTCGCCGTGCTATCCGAAGCAGCGAGCTTCGTGTGCAACTTCGGCATCGAGCGCATCGTCCTGGGAACCCGAGGTTGGTTCGGGGTTGTTACCGCAGGTCTGAGTGGCAATGCGATCACCAACGCCCTGCCGGGGGGCGCTGCCGCGGGAGCGGCAGTGCAGTTCCGGATGCTACGGACCGCCGGGATCGATGCCGACGCTGCCGTCGGGGGTCTGACGGCCACCTCTCTCCTCGGTGTCGGCGGCCTTCTGCTACTCCCGATTCTCACACTGCCGGCCATCCTGGGTGGCGCGCCCGTCAACCACAGGTTGGAGAGTGCTGCACTCCTTGGTGTTGCCGGATTCGTCGTGTACCTGGCACTCGCAGTCATCCTGCTGGCGACCGATCGACCCCTCCGGGACGTGGGAAAGGCTGCCCAGTGGTTGTGGAACAAGATTCGTCGCCCCCGTCCGCGTCTCGTCGGGTTGGAGGACCGGCTTCTGGCCCAGCGCGACGAGATCCGGCGGGGGCTCGGAAGGGATTGGAAGCAGGTCCTCATTCTCGTCGTAGGACGCCTTGGCTTCGACTATCTCTGCCTTCTCGCGGCCTTGCGGGCGACGGGGAGTCAACCTCACGTCTGGCTCGTCCTGCTCGCCTACTCGACGGCGGGCGTCATCGGGCTGGTCCCGATCACTCCCGGCGACTTGGGCGTCTTCGAGGCGAGCCTCAGCGGACTTCTGGTGCTTGCCGGGGTCAACCCATCCAGCGCGGTTGTGGCGACGTTGGCCTATCGGCTGGCGCAGTACTGGCTCCCGATGGTCGCCGGTGCCATTGCTTATCTGCTATTTCGTCGCCGGTACGGCGCGGCCTAATCAGTTCAGCCTCGGGTCTCCTTGTGGCCCGGGGGATCTGGCTCGGAGGACGCGATGTGCTCAGTCGACTCAGACGTGTCCGACCACAGCTCGCGCACGAGAGTCTGAGCTCCAGCGGCAAGCGGAATAGCCATGAGTACGGCGGCAAAGCCACCGAAGATCCCTCCGATCCAGGCCCCGATCCCCGCAGCACTGATCATCACCACGAAGATGAGCAGGGGATTGATTTTCACCGTTCGACTCATTACGAGGGGATTGAGCAATCGATTCTCCAGCTGCCAATAGGCGATGAACACGATGGACGAAGCGATGCCGGCTGTCAGCGAATGGGTGAATGCGTAGAGCAGTGAAGGGATGATCGCTAGCGCGCCCCCGACCTCCGGGAGGAAGTCCACGAGTGCCACCCAGAAGCCCCACAGAGGTGCGTACGGGACGCCGAGCACGGCGAACGTCACGAACACGACGATGCCGGCGATGAAGGATGTAGCGAGGTCACCGAGCATGAAGCCCGAGATCGACCGCGAAACTCCGGCGCCGATGCGTTGCCAGCGGGCTGCAGACGCGGGAGGCAGCGCCTCGAGGATGGCAACCCGCAACTTCGGGGCCTCCAGAAGGAGCAGCAGCACGAAGATGAACAGCGTCAAAAGCTCGGCAACGATGGCCAGCACGCCCCTTCCCAACGAGAGCGCCGGCTTCGTCAAGTTCTGGGCGAAGTCGATCAGCTTGGGCGAGTTCTTCTGGATCCAGGAATCGATGTGATAACGCTGCACGAGGTGGCCGATCCATCCATGGTGCTGTTGCCCCTGCTTCACATAGTGCGGGAGCGCGTTGGCGAAGTTGGTGACGCCCTTGACAAGGGGGATTCCGAAGAGGAAAGCCAACCCTACGAAGATGAGGATCGTCATCGATGTGACGAGAACGACGGCGAGCCCTCGCCCTCGGATGCCCAATCGTTGCAGAGCCAGTACCAGGGGATTGACGAGGAGCGCGATGAACCCCCCGACGATCATGATCAGGACCAGCTCGCGCAGCTGATAGAGGACCTTGCCTCCGAGGTAGACCGCGACCACGGTCCCCACGGTCACGAAGATGGCCCCGAAGGGGACGCGACTCCAATCCACGGTCGGCACCCGAACCTTGCGCCGCGTCCGTCGCTCCTCAGCCATCACGCGCGCCTCTCCCTTGGCCATAGCCCGGACGCCACAGCCGCGCATCAGTGCCTGCGGCCGAAACGCCCGGCGGCCAAGACTACGTGTCCGCTGGGCCAGACCGCGTCGGGAGAGCCGAATGTCCCGACTTCAGGGGAGAAAGCTCGGAACTCGACCAGTCGGCCGACGGGCGCTCGTTCGGAGCCGATGACCGTTCTGGGAACAGCCGGGACAGGACCGAACTGGCGACTGAATCTCGCTCAGGGTTCCCGGTGAATGGTTCGTCTCAGGCGGTGGGGTCGGTCGCCGCCTCGGAAGTCCCGTAGGTGACTCAGGCAGGGGCCGTACTGCCTGCCTTGGTGTCAGCCAACGCGCGGGCGTTGGCGGCTTCCAGTACTGCAGCCTCGGCCTCGGCAATGGCGTCCTCGGCGAAGTACACCGCCTCGAGAGCGTAAGACTCCGCCCGATCGGCACGTCGCCCGGCCACGTGGCGGTCGTGTTCGGCCCGCCGTTCCTCGATCTTGCCCCGCATCTTCTCGAACTGCTCGTGCACGTGAACTTGAAGGCTGGCCCAGTTCGCCTCCATCTCTTCCTGGCCCTTTGCCCCACGCGCCTTCATTTCATCGCGCCGCCGCTCGACGGCCGCCCGGGCTTCGGCGGCGCGAGCCTCCAGCTGCTGCTGGTTCATGGCACGAGCCTGGGCCGTTCGCGTCTCAGCCTCTTTCGCCTTCTTCGACAGGTCGGCCATCGAGTCCGAGAGTTTGGCAAGTGATTCCGAAAGGGGCATGATCGGTCCTCCTTGATGCAATGATTCTCCTCTTCCGACTAGGTCTCGGGGAGAAATAGTCAAGACCTGTGGATGAGAATCTGACCGACTACGCGGCGACCTCCTCGTTCTGCTCGTCTGATCGCTCGACCATCACCCCCTTCTCGAACTTCACACCGGCACGAACCAGCGCGACCAGGTGCGGTGCGTTGACGGCTCGCCACCGGGTCTGGGCCGACTCGATCAGCTTGTAGGCCATGGCGAGTCCGGCCGCCCGTGAGCCCGGTCCCTTGGTGACCTTGCTGCGCAGCCGCACGGTGGCGAAGGTGGACTCGATGGGGTTGGTGGTGCGTGGGCAGAGGTCGTGCCACCGCCACAGTGCCCCAATCGGGCCGATCCCCGGCAGGGGCACACTTGCAAACATCAGGTTTCGTCCAGCGCCTCTCGGAAGTATCGGCCATCGAGTTATTGGGTGCCAGATCGTGACCGAGGACGCGGCCCCGGTCGCATCCATTGGGCGGCTGCCGCTCCGTCAGGGTCGCCCACAACGCGCGGCCGACTTCAAGCCGACGGGTGGCCCCAGGGTGCCGTTCCAGGCGCCGCAACAGGAGCAAGCACGGAGGCCGTCTGCCCGACGGTAAAGCGTACAAGACCGCGCTCGGCAGCCGGTGCCGTGGCTGCCGCCGACCACACCCCCTCGGGCGCCGAACATCGCGCCAGAACGACGGCTGTCACCATCGTGACTGCAGCGCAGATCGGCACGTACGCGTGCGCCCGCGTCACAGTCCGAAACCATCGTCGCGACCACGGTCGTAGCCGGAGTCACGACTGCTGCTCCACGACCAGGTCGGCGGCTCGACGGCTGCAACGCGCTCGAGATTCGCTTCGTCCCTGGCGCGATCAAGGGCCTGCACGCGCTCCCAGAGTGATGCGAGCCACGGCTGGTCGGCTTCCTGTCCGGATGCGCCAACAGGACTGGTGAACCCGGCTGACGCCAGGGCCACCTCCAGCTTGTCCCAGTGGGCTCGTTGCTCAGGGTTGGTCGGCTCGGTGTCGATGGTGGCCTCTCCGGCGATGTTCCAGCGGCTCCGGTAGGCCTCCACGGCACCCGCGGCTACCTGCCACCGTTCAGTTTCGATAGTGCGCTCGGGGAACGGTCCGAGGAGGTTGGTGACATGCACGGGACGCGCGAATGCGGCCACCTGACCGAGGCGGCATTCGTAGCGGCGGATGGACTCTTCCTGCGGGGACCAGTTGGTGATCTCGTGCTGATGGCGGGCGACCCAATCGTTGCGCTGACGCTGAGCTTCGGCCAGCGTGGCCAGCTCATCACGGCTGTCCTGGACCTCCCGGCCGGCAGTCCGGGCCTCGTAGTCCCGGTTCCAGAACTCGGCCAGCTGGTCAGTCATGTCGGCCGGCGCCTTGTCGGCCAGCCACCGCCCGGGGTCGGCGTGCTGGCGATAGGCGGTGTCGATGTCATCGGGAACGATGGCAGGCCAACTCGGGAGGTGGTCCTGGGCCATGATCTGCTCCCGGGACGAGGACAGCGTCTCGACCAAAGCGTCGAGTTGGTCCCGCTGAGTGATGTCCTCCGATAGGTGGCCAACCTCCCACCGTGGGCAGTCGGGAGCAGCCACGTAGGGGTTGTTGGACATCCGACCCCGGGAGAGCTGTGTGGCGATGATCGTCCCGCTATGGCGGAGCTGGCTGCATGTCATGGCGTAGGCCCCTCTCGAAGGGGGCCTACGCCATCGAACACTTCCCGGTGGGACTCGTGTTCCGAACTCAGGTGCAGGTCTCGGAGGAAGCGACCGGAGGAGCTGTACCAGTTGCCGCAACCTCAGCGGGCGCCTGCCCTCGCGGTCCGCGGAGTGAGTTGGACCCCGTCGGGCCAACCTGCGCGTCCGGCTCGCCGGCACCGGAGCGCAAGGGTCGGCCGTTGGTCCAGGAGATGCGAAGACCAATGATGGAGGAGAACCCACTGACCAACGACTTGGTCGACCAACGCCGTTGCGGCACCAGCTTGCGACTCTTGGCGTCATCCGGCGGTGCCGTGCCGCTGTCGGCGGCGTCCCCCATTTTGGCCTTCGGGCAACAGTTGGCAACGTCCACGAGGCCAAAGTGACGGCAATAGGTGCCAGGGTGACGTTCATTTGGGTGAGGGTGACGCGGATGCCACCTACCCGGACTTTGGGATCTGACGAGGGTGACGTTCGAGGGTGACGTTGCCGTGACGTCGGTTCGGACAATTGTCCGGGCCGAGGTACGAGGCCGCGGCACATATCGAAGGTGCCCGATGCCGGGATCGAACGAGAGTCTCACGCGACGGCAGCTGTCCGGCGGCCGTCATGCAGCTGCAGGCGATCAGCCGGTGGCTCCGGAGTGCGGCATCCCGCCGTGTCGCGTTCGGTAATGGACGCTCGGAGGTCCCCGGACCCCCTGAGTCGACCGTGAGCCCCTACCCCCACTTGTCGGAGTCACTGCCGCAGTTGGCAACGCCCGACGAGGTCGCGCCCCTCCTGTCCATGACGCCCCTCGGCGTGGTCCGCCAGTGTCGTGCCGGGAAGATCCCCGGGGTCAAGATCGCTGCTCGCTGGCTCGTGCATGTCCGCAAGCTGGCGGAGCAACTCGACGGTGCTCAAACGACGGGCACCGGTGGGGCCACACCGAAGATCCGCTAGCTCGACCCGCCAGGCAGCCGTACCCGGTTCGATCGTTTCGGAGGGTGCGCCGGAGAGGTGGACGTCGAGGACTGGTCGATGACGGCTGCATCGATGGGCGGCCCGGCGGCCACCAGCGCGTCGTGGGTAGTCTCCGCCGTAAGCATGCATCCCAGCACGTCGTCGGCGTGACGTTGGCGATCGGCGGTCGCGTGGGCGTAGACACTCAGGGTCAACGAGGGGTTGGCGTGGCCGAGCACCTCGGCGGCGTTCCGGGCGTCGATGCCGGCCGACAGCATCTCGGTTGCGGCGAAGTGACGGAGGGAGTGCAGGTGGACGTGCGGCATCTCGAGGTCGACACAGAGACGGTGGACCGCGGAGGAGAAGCTGTCGGGATTGACGGGTCGACTCCCATCCGGGAACGGGGAGACGACGAACCCGTCCGCCGCCAACTGGACACAGACCTCTGCCGCACGGTCCTGGCATCGGATGCGCCACCGTCGGGGGTGTTCGACGCCGGGTGCTTCGATCATGATCTGCCGCTCTCGGCCGCCCTGCGTTCCCTTTTCGCCTCGCTCCTTGCCTGCCCGGTAGACCGAACGCCGGATGCGGATCACGTCGCCGTCGATATCGGGCCAGCGGGGCTGCACAGCTCCCCCCGTCGGGCGCCGGTCAGCAGGGCGAGCGCGACGAGCATCCCCCAGCGGTCGCTGTCCTCCTGGGCACGGGCGAGGAGGGCGCGGACCTCGCCGGATGTGGGGACTCGGAGGGAGGCCTGGCCCAGCTCCGGCGGTTGGGCCCGCTCGGCCGGGTTCCGGTCCAGCCAGCCCCAACGCACCGCCTGGCCGAGGGAGGCCGACAGCACGGCATGGTGCCTGCGGATACTGGCTGGCTTGAGCGGCCGGGACCGCCCTTCGCCCGTCGCCAGGCGCCGGTAGAGCTCGTCGAGGTGGCTGTGCTCCCGGTCGGCTCCGCCGTGGCGGCATCGTCCCGCAACGCGTCGAGGATCTGTTGTGCCTGACGCTGTGTCTTTGCCTCCACGGTGAGCGTGATCTGCCGTGGTGTTCCGGTGACCGGATCGGTGCCCACGAAGACGCGCAGCCGGTACTTGCCCGGCGCCACTTCTTGTATCGATCCACTACCCTTTGGGCGACGACGGTCTTGGCTCCGACCATTTTCCACACGAGGCATACGGAAAATATGGGCGCGTTATAGGCTTGAGTCGCAAGGAGAGGTGCGAGAGCGGCCGAATCGGACTCACTGCAAACCAGCGAATTGCGGGACTCAGGCACGAATCTCCGGACACGCAAGTCTCCTGCCAGGCACGATTCGAGGGGGCGGATAATGACGGACCCGAAAATATAGGCCCAGTTATAGGCCAAGGCCCCAAAATGAGTCGGCCTTGTGCGTCCGACTGAATCCACATTTCTCACGAACAATTCGCGGATGGCGGGGGATGGAGCAGTCATCCGATCTTGGGTTGCGACCGCAGGCCTCCGCCTTCCACCGGCACTGACGGGATGAGGTCGGCCAGGTGCTCATCGCATGACTTCACTCGTACGGATTAGATGTGACGCACTTGGTTGGACTTCGTCCTTAGCTTCAGAAGCTGAGTACTCCGGACGCAGGCGGTGGTCCCGACCCGCATGCTCTACGGGTGGTATCACCCTGATACCATTTGACCATGGCACTTACAGTCCGCACCGACGAACAGCTGGAGCAGGCACTCGACGCGCTCGCCGAGACGGAAGGCACATCGAAGCAGGAAGTCATCCGGCGTGCGGTACTGGAGCGCTACGAGCGATCCGGGCATTCCAGTCGAGTTGGCTCATCTGCGAAGCGGATGACCGAGCGCTGGGGCGATGTGCTCGAGCGGCTCGGAACAGAGTGAGCGGCGTCGAATACCTCGAGCTCGAGGACATCCTGCAGTTGGTGCGACACCTCGGGGTCGGGCCCGTGCGTGATGTCGGGCTATTGGACTCTGCAGTCGCCAGGCCTCGCTCGAGGGCATTTGGCGAAGACGCCTATTCCTCCATCAGCCTGAAGGCCGCTGCCCTCCTGCACTCCATCACGAACAACCACGCACTGGTCGACGGCAACAAGCGCGTCGCATGGTTGGCGACCACCGTCTTCCTCGACCTGAACGGCCTTGCGCCCGATCTGTCCGACGACGAGGCGTTCGACCTGGTTTGGGAGATCGCGTCCACGTCCGTCGACGTTGAGGCGATCGCTACGAAGCTCCGAGTGTCCGAGTAATGAGTGAGCGGATGGAGCCAGGTCTATGGACCTGAGCGCATGGTTCACGTCCTCAGCTGGCTGAGCTGAGGACGTGAGGGGAGACGGGAGGCGTTGGCGATGACTACTCGCCAGACCAGATCTCGTGCACCCTATCGGCACTTCCGAGCGTGTGGATAACCATGATGTCGGCCATCACGCGACGCCGGTCCTTTGCCTGCGCGACGCGGTCAGGCGATGCGCCTGCGCACCCACCAGAGACTCAGAGCCAGCAGTACGACGGCACCGAACACGAAGATCCCGCTCTCGCTCCACTGAAGCGCCCAGTAGCGGCTCGACGGCAAGTACGTCACGACCGTGTGCAGGTGGAAGCTTTCGACACAGCGCTGCGTCGCTGCCTGTAGATCAGACGTAGATCCAGCGGGTCGAAGTGAAGGGAACTTGTTCGGGCACGTGCCGACACCGCTGAAGTTGACGGTGCCGTTCGGTCCGCTGCTGAAGTTGATGGAGCCGTTCGGACCGATCCCTCCGTTGTATCCAATCACCCGGCCAGTCGAGGTGACGACCTCCTCGGAGATCAGCCAATCATTGGAGCCGACGCCGCCAGGAGTGATGAAGATGCTGTTGGCGGTCGGAAGCGTGAACACTCCCGTCGCGTGAAGTGGAGCGAAGAGCCGAGGTCGGATCCACTCCCCGAACTCGATGCGGATCGCAGCAAACACTGCGACCGTGACGGCCATGGCAGGGAGCGTTCGGCGGATGATGGTGCCGAACGTGACGCCGAGAGCGAAGGCGAATAGGGCATACGCGATCGGCACGACGTCCCGCCGGTCGAAGACCGTGTAGGGGGAGTCGATGAGTCGGTCATACGGGGCGGCCCACCAGGTGACCATCAGGCTGAGCAGACCCGCGGTGATCACGCTGGCCGCGCCGACAACGGCGGCCTTGACCAGGAACCAGTGCGAGCGGGTCACGCTCTGGGTCCAGGCGAGCTGGTTGGTCCTCGTCTCGAGTTCCCGGGCGACGAGCGGCGCTCCCCAGAAGACTCCGATGAGGGCCGGAGCCACCAACATCAACGCATCGAGCGCGTGGTTCCACTTCGCTTGAGCCTGGAAGTTCTGGGTGACCGACGAACAGTCGTTGTGCTGCGTGCACATGGCCACGGTCGTGTCGTAGAGATGGACGAGATGGGATCCGTCCAACGCGAGGGCGATGCCCAGGACGATGAGGATCCCAGCGACGATGAGCGCCTGGGTGCGGAACTGGCGCCACGCAAACCTGGTCACTCCACCTTCTCCCCATTGGCGTAACGATCGGAGCGAAGATGCTTCCATCGGGCCATGTAGACCAGGACGAGATCCTCCAGGCTGACCGGCTCAATGGTCCATGACTCGCCCAGCACTGGGCCGTCACTTCGCACGATGAGGACGCTCTGTCGGTCGGTGTGGCTGGAACTGATGACCACCTGGTTGGCCGGGTAGTCGGCGGGCTCATGGCGGGCGCCGATGAGCCGATGGTGGGAACTGAGTAGATCCTCGACCTCGCCGGCGACCTGGACCCGGGAGTCGGCGAGGACGATGAGGTAGTCGCACACCCGCTCGATGTCGGAGACCAGGTGGGAGGAGAGCACGATGCTGACCTCCTGCTCGGCGACCGTCTCCATGAGGATCTGGAGGAACTCCCGGCGAGCCAGCGGGTCCAAGCTGGCGACGGGCTCGTCGAGTAGAAGCAGGTCGGGACGCTTGGCGATCGCGAGGGTGAGTGCGAGTTGGGCGCGCTGACCTCCCGAAAGCTTGCCGGCCCGCTGCCCGAGATCGAGTCCGAGGTCCCCGATGCGACCGTCGGCCAGTGCGGCGTCCCATCGCGGGTTGAGGTGTGCACCGAAGCGCAGGTGGTCACGGACGCTCAACGAGGAGAAGACGGGCGGGTCCTGGGCGACGAAACCGACCCGACCGAGGGCGGTGGCATCACGGGCCGGTGGTCCTCCGAGAACGTCGATGTTTCCCGAACTCGGGGCCAGAAGCCCCGCAGCCAGGTTGAGCAGGGTGGACTTGCCGGATCCGTTCGGGCCGACGATCCCCACGACATGACCTTCGGGCACAGTGAGGCTGCAGTCGCTCAACGCCCATTTGTGGCGATACCTCTTGCCGAGCTCGGTCGCCTCCAGGACAGCGGTCACGACGTGACTACCGAGGAGGCGTTCCGAAAGGAGTCGATGAACAGGGCTTCGATGCTCTCGTCATCGAGTCCTGCCTCTCGGGCTCGGGCCAGCCATCGCTGCAGGCCACGCTGCAACGGTCGGAGCGACGCCACGGGCTCTTCGTCCGGCGCGACGGTGACGAATGTCCCCACGCCCGTCCGGGCGGCCGCCAGACCCTGGTACTCGAGCTCTCGATACGCCTTGGACACGGTGTTGGGATTGATAGCGATCCTCCCCACGACCTCCTTCACGGTCGGCAGCTGATCACCGTCGTGCAGGAGCCCGAGTTTGATGGCGCGCCGGACCTGCTGGACGAGCTGTAAGTAGGGGGTCACACCAGACTTCTGGTCCAGGTAGAACTCGATCACGAGATCTCATTTCACTAGGTAGCTAGTGAAACCATATACCAGGAAGGGCCCGCGTCAAGTAGTGATTTCCCTATGCATCGCCTGTCCCTGATCGTCGGGTCGGCGGCGTTACCGTGATTCCGTGGATCTTCCCGAGCTACTAGTCACCGATGCCGCCGAGTGGCGGACTTGGTTGAGCGACAAGCACTCAAAGTCAACAGGCGTATGGCTGGTGCTGGCCAAGAAGGGCACCACCCATCCGACGGCTCTCATCTACGACGATGCGCTTGTCGAGGCGATCTGCTTTGGCTGGATCGACGGACGGCTCGCAAGGCGCGATGAAACGACATTCCGGCGACGCTTCTCGCCTCGTGGTGCTCAGAGCCCCTGGTCGAAGCGGAACGTCGCTCTCGCTGAGAGGCTGGCCGCCTCCGGCCGAATGCACCGATCTGGGGAGGACCAGGTTCATCGCGCGAAAGAAGACGGTCGCTGGGAGGCCGCATACGCCGGACAAGCCGATGCGCAAGTGCCGGAGGATCTAGCAGAAGCGTTGACCGCCGACCCTCGTGCTAGCGAGATGTTCGGGACGCTCACGAGTGCTAACCGCTACTCAATCCTCTATCGCATCAGCACGGCGAAAAAGGACGAAACGAGGGCCAAACGAATCAAGCAACTCGTTGAGATGCTCGCCCGAGGCGAGACCATCCATCCACAAGGCCCTGGGTAGCAAGGGATTCCGGCGGGGAGACTGCCCCCAACACCGGATCGGTGCCCGATGGGTCGCCGGGTCGGTGACCGATGGGTCGCCGAGTCATCTACGGTCTACGGCAGGGTCCAAACCACATCCGCCAAGGAGGCTCGCAATGGTCTCAGCGGTAACTCTGAGCGCCGTGGTGCCTATCCTTTTGCTGCTTGTCGTTCTCGCCACAGACGTCTGGGTATACCGGGATTCTGGCCTTCGTCTCGCTAGAGGCGAACCCGTGATTGTCACGCTTGGGCCGTACCGGATGGAGAGCCCGACAGTGTGGTTCGTTGCTTGCCTCTTGCTATGGATCTTGGCCTTCCCGCTGTACCTCGTAGCTAGGAGTCAATCCTGATTGTGTCCCCCCGAACACCGGTTATGCCCGTGTCCGGGGTGAATTGGGCGGACGCTTCGTCCGCAGCTTCGCACGCTGAGGACGCGGTGGGTCCGAGTAGTTCAGGCTTCCAAGCTGAGGATCGAGTGCCATTCGCCAGTCGGTGCACATGATGAGCACGCCGATGAGGAGTGCCGGCTCCATCCGAACCCGCCTTCGGCGCTCAGGAAGCTCGAGCAGCCTGACCGCTGGATACGGGCGCCAACCGATCTCCGGGCAACCCCGATCGATCTCAGTCGGGGCCGGCGGGTTCAGCGACTCCGGAGCCAGGCGGCGATGGCTTCACCGACTTCGTCGGCGCTGTCCTCCTGGATGAAGTGGATGCCTGCAACTGTGGTCTCGGTCTGGTTGGGCCAGGATCGGCAGAATTCCCGCTGGGCGCCGGTGAGGATCGAGCCTGGCTCTGCGTTGATGAACAATTTGGGGACGTCCGTGCTGACGAGCCAGTCGGCATAGGCCTGCACGATCTCGACGACCTCGCCCGGTGTGCCCTCGATGGGGATCTGGCGGGGCCATGTGAGTGTGGGGCGACGATCCTCCCCTGCGTGGGCAAAGGGTCGCCGATACTCGTCCATCTCTTCCGTGCTAAGGCGTCGGATGATCGAGGCAGGCAGGATCGTCTCGACGAAGAGATTGCGGTCGAGGATCAGCTCCTCCCCGGCGTCGGAGCGCATCGCCTGAAAGATGCCGCGAGCGCTCTCGGGCCACTCGTCCCAGGTGATGGGTCGGACGATGGCCTCCATGTAGGCGACACCGGCGACCCGAGAGCGGTGACGGTTGGCCCAGTCGAAGCCGAGCGCGGAGCCCCAGTCGTGGACGACGAGGGTGACGGCGTCGCCGAGGTCGAGCTGGTCGATGAGCCCATCGAGATACCGGCCGTGCTCGACGAATGTGTACGAGCCGGGTCCGGGAGCGTCGAGCTTGTCGGAGTCGCCATGGCCGATCAGATCCGGAACGATGCAGCGGGCCTGGTCGGCGACATGAGGGACCACGTTCCGCCAGAGGTAGCTCGAGGTGGGATTGCCATGGAGGAAGACGACGGGGTCGCCGACGCCGGTCTCGTGGTACGCCATCCGCTTGCCGTGGACGATTCGGTACGCCTTGTCGAGCGGCTGGGCGGTCATTTCGGTGAGTTTGGTAGCGTTTGCTATCGTTTGTCAACCCGCCGTCCAGACCTGGAGCAGCCGTGGCGCGTCCGGCCAGATTCGAAGACGTGGAGGTGTTGGACCGGGCGACCGAGCTCTTCTGGCGCGATGGCTGCGACGCGGTGACCATCCGTGATCTCGAGGGAGCCCTCGACCTCCGGGCTCCGTCGATCTACAGGCGCTTCACGACAAAGCACCATCTCATCGCGTGCTGCGTCGACCATTACGTCGACCGGGTGGTCCGCGGACGCGTTCGTCGCATTCTGGAGAGCTCCGACGATCCGGTTGAGGGTCTGCGGTCGTTCTTCCTTTCGGTGCTCGAGCCGTTTGGCGACGAGCCTGGTCCGCGGGGCTGCCTGCTCACGGTCACCGCTGGCCAGGCCGCCTTC
>Ga0181523_10003055_pt1 | contig 15550 bp, 16 predicted proteins | sample PEATcosm2014_Bin_43_FD_119752 | JGI IMG/M metagenome (GOLD analysis project Ga0181523, IMG submission 119752) | Peatland microbial communities from MTU Mesocosm Facility, Houghton, MI, USA - PEATcosm2014_Bin05_30_metaG | ecosystem: Environmental > Terrestrial > Soil > Wetlands > Peat | place...
TCTTCCTTCAACTTTATCGAGCTTGTCTCTCCGAGTCGAGATTTTGGCAGTCTCGCCGGGGACCTCGTAAAAAGGCTGCTTGCCTTCAGCAGAAAACAAGTCATAGAACTTGTGTTCGCAGACCTCAATGACATAGTCAGGAACATCGATAAAATGCTCAGGAGGATCGTAAGAGAGGATATAAATCTCGTTACCGTTCTGAGCGCTGCAGAGCTTCCGGTCATGGTTGACGTTGGGCAGATGGAGCAGGTTCTGATAAACCTTGCCATCAATGCCTGTGACGCATGCCTGAGGTGGGGAATCTGGGGATTAAGACGGATGTGGTCAATGTTGAAAGCAGTTATGCCGAAGCACATATTTTTGAGAATACGGGCATGCATGCGATCCTGACGGTATCGGATACCGGAGTCGGCATGGACCATGAAACAAAGGAAAAAATATTCGAGCCTTTTTTTACCACCAAGGACGTGGGCAAAGGCACGGGACAAGGGCTCTCCATGGTTTACGGAATAATCAAACAGCTCAAAGGCAATATTAATGTGTTAAGCGAGGCTGGGAAGGGAATGATATTCAGAATATACCTGCCCCTAGCGCATACAAAGATAGAAGCAATGTCCAAGTCCGAGATTGAAACCTTACCTAAAGGGAAAGGTGAGACGATAATTATCGCAGAGGACGAACCTCGGGTCAGGGATATTGTAAGGCATCTGTTGGAGAACAACGGATATAAAATAATAGAGGCAGAGAACGGAGAAGACGCGGTAGGGAAATTCAAGGAGAACAGAGTTGTAGTGTCCCTTATTCTGCTTGACGTGATAATGCCAGTAAAAAACGGCAAGGAGGCATACGAGGAGATAAGGGGCATCGAGCCGGAGATAAAGACGATATTCATGAGCGGCTACACTGACGATATAATATCGAATAAGGGGTTACTGGAAGATGGTTTTGATTTTATCTCAAAGCCGATTAAATCTGACACTTTGATGAGAAAGATAAGGGAAGTGTTAGACAGATAGAACTTGAATTGACATAAACAAGAGACTGATAGTGACAAACTGAAACTCCCCGGTTTTTTTCAATATGGCACAATAATATGCCCCGCAGACCACCGTCTGCTATAGTTCACTGGCACAGGCGTTTTTAAGAGAGGCTTCCACAAGATTATATATAATACGTTTATTCTCCGCTAATCTCAACATCTTAGGGCTGAAGGCAAGACTGTCAGGCTCTAAGCTGCATGCATCGAGGCCCACGGTTTTGGTACTATAGAAGTACAATTTCGATGTTTAGGAGGCTGCCTTGAATTTTAGAACTTATTTATATAAGTCAATCGCATTAATTGTCATTATTCTCTTTGGCGTCGTATCCTGCGTACAAAAGGAAGTTGTTCAGCCGCAGCGGACGCCTGCCAGGATTGCTCTCGTGCTCGGCGGAGGCGCCGCCCGTGGGTTTGCGCATATCGGGGTGTTGAAAATCCTTGAATCCAACGGGATCCCGATTCATATGATCGTAGGAACCAGCGCTGGCAGTTTTGTTGGAAGCCTTTATGCGTATGGGTTCAATGCCTATCAGATCCAGAAGTTGTCCCTCGATATCCAGAGGAGTGATATCGCAGATTTCACCATTCCTGATAATGGATTTATCAAGGGGGATTTACTTGAAGAGTATATAAACAGAATGCTCAGAAATACAACGATGGAAAAGCTTAGAATTCCCTTTTATGCTACAGCAACTGAGCTGCCTAAAGGGAAGGAGACTGTCTTTGGAACCGGAAACACAGGTAAGGCAGTGCGCGCAAGCTGTTCGATACCGGGCGTATTCAATCCAGCAATGATAGGAAACAAAATGTATGTCGACGGAGGCGTTGTCAGCCCGGTGCCGGTTGACGCTGCAAAGAGCCTTGGCGCTGATGTGGTGATTGCGGTCGATGTTTCGTCCGATCTCGACACTACTACACCCTCTGGCACTATCGAGACGATACTCCAGGCAATCAATATCATGAGTTCAAGGATTTCGGTTGCCCAACTTGCAAGGGCCGATATTGTGATAAGACCTTTGGTGGGACACATCGGGTCAGCCGATTTCGACAGAAGGAATGATGCGATCATCGAGGGCGAAAAGGCCGCGCTGCAAGCCTTGCCCAAGATCCGGGAGATCGTTGAACAACTCAGACGGCAGGGGAGGCTGCCGCAATGAAAAAAAGATCTATATTGACGATCTTCTTCTTAATGATATTACTGGCAATTGTGCTTGCGGCTTGCTCGGGACAGAAGGCATCTGAGTTATATGACACGGCTAAGTTCGAGGAACTTCAGAACAACCGTGAACATGCCATACAGCTCTATGAGCAGATAATAGTCAGGTATCCGTCGAGCGATTATGCTGTGAAGGCCAAAGAGAGAATAGATGTGCTTAGGACGAAGTGATTGAGGGAGTCTTATGAAAAGTTATCGGAAGGAATTATGGTTTAATATCCCGACAAGAAGGGCCTTCATCAACATCACTCCCCAGGTCGAGGAATGTCTCAGAGAAAGCGGGATTAAGGAAGGCCTTGTCCTTGTGAACGCTATGCATATCACGGCCTCGGTCTTCATCAATGACGACGAATCCGGACTTCATCACGACTATGATGTGTGGCTCGAAAAACTCGCCCCTCACGAACCCGTTTCTCAATACCGTCATAATGCCGGTGAAGACAACGCCGACGCCCATATGAAACGACAGATCATGGGAAGAGAAGTCGTAGTTGCCATCACCGGCGGGGAACTCGATTTCGGCACCTGGGAACAGATCTTTTATGGAGAGTTCGATGGCAGGAGAAGAAAGCGGGTGCTTGTGAAGATAATAGGGGAATGCTAGATCTTCTTGGCGGTTAAGAAATTTCCTTTGCCTAATATGACTGGGTTTTCGAGCATGTTCTGAAGAATTGTCGCCTCACCTTCATGTTGACAGGTGAGTGCAATCCGTTGTCCGTTGATTTCGACTATTGCTATCAATATTACCTCTGATTACTAACGTGTTCGGGGAGTTATTTCATTTAAAGCATGCATCTACGATGTTTTTCTTTAAATTGAAAAGAATCTCTCCGGGCGCAAAGAATACTGTCTCATAATTAAGGATTACCCGGCAGTACCCGTAAGCTTGCATCAGCTCCCGCGGCATGGCATTGAATAATAATTTCTGATGAGGCCAGGAATGAGGATCGCGAGTATACTTTCACTCCTGAGCGGTTTTGTCTTGCGTGGTTACTGTTTAAAACACTGCTGGAAAACAGGCCTCATGATACACAATGAAACCCGGCGCTGTACTATACGTATTGTATGGCAACGTCATAAACAATAGCCGAGTGGTCCTGAGCAGGGCCGCCTTCGCAGCCGAGTTCTCCATTTGAAGTTTTTTTGCGATTTCCGACCATCGAGGCTATTATCCTGCTGAAATCAAAACCACCTTCTACGCACTCCTTGCTCAGACAATCAACTCTGAAAAGCGCATAACTGTTCGGGAAAAAATTAACTGTCCGCGGCAATGGCTGCCTTATACCTTTTTGACTGTAGTCCATGCTGATGCTGATACTCGCGACTTCCGGAAAACGTGCAGCCATGAAGCCCGCTTCAACTTTCTGCTGTTTTCTTTCTGCGCGTGCCGCTTGCTTTTCTCTGTTGTTCATGTCCCTCCTGAAAGAAAAGGCCCCTCCACCGGGAGGAGCCTTCCCGGTTAACTACAGTTTGACAACGTTGATCGCCTTCGGTCCTTTCGGTCCTTTTTCAGTATCAAAGCTGACTCTGTCGCCCTCGGCAAGGCTCTTAAAGCCGTTGCCCTCGATGGAAGTATGGTGTACAAATGCATCGATGCCGTCTTCACCGGTAATAAAGCCAAACCCCTTGCTGTCATTAAACCACTTCACTGTTCCTTGTCCCATTTCTTGTTCTCCTTGTTTTTAAACTAAAAAGGGCTGAAACAAATAGAGGCCACAAAGTTCAAAGTCTTTGTGGCCTCTTACGAACGCAAATACCTTTAAAGTTCTGTTAATAGAATAACACATCCACTGCCTTTCGTCAATGCAATTCTTCATATGTATCAAACGCAAGCTTTCAGATATAATTATTGCAGGACTTGTTCGGAAGGAGTAGAATTTCTTAGTGGAAAATTTCAGGATAACAAGGACATTCCGCGGATGGATAAACCGGTCTTAGAAAAAGACACCGATCTTCTCTTCCCGCACTTCACTATCCTCAAGGCCTCGGCAGGATCGGGCAAGACCTATGCCCTTTCTAACCGTTTCGTCCAGTACCTCCTTTCGGAGCGCATTCCTAAAAACCGGCTACGGAATATCGTCGCGATGACGTTTTCGAATAATGCCGCCAAGGAGATGCGAGAGCGCATACTCTTATGGCTCAAATTGTTGTCCCTGGGCGACGAAAAGACCCTGGCGAGATTCTCAGGGCTCCTTTCACTCCCTGCCGAAGATCTGCAGAGAAAGGCTGGGTGCCTGCTCGATGAGATACTCGAACAATACGCAGATTTTCAGGTAAGAACGATCGACAGTTTTATGACCACTATTTTCAAGGCATCTGCCCTGGATTTCGGATACCACCCTGAGTTCGATATTTTATTGGACAATGCCCTTACGATGGAGTACGCCTTTCACCGCTTTCTGCGAAGGGTGGCAGAAGGGACGGGTGACGCTGTGATGATCGAGGCGATGGTTGGGCGGATTATGGGGCAGAAACGGAGCGAGGCCGCATATCTTTGGGACCCGTCTTCAAATCTGCTCGAAGAAATGAAGCAACTATCACGGGTAACTGCCTCGCGCGGAAAGCGGTTGGTTATCCCGGATGCTGCCGACAATCTCAGGATATGCGAGTCAAAGATCAGGGAATGCATCGAGGCTATTGAAAAGGTCATTCGTGATTCCGGTCTTGAGGTTAGCGGCAACTCGGCCTATATCAAATCTGACATTCCGGCAATGGCAAGAGACGGAAGATTTTCGGACCTGGTCGGCAAAAAGCTGGTGGCCAGGCCGGTCAATAAGCCCAAGAAGAAGGATTCGAGGCTTGCAGACGCATATGAAGCAACCCAGAAGGCATGGGGAAATCTAGGTGAACTCGTGCATGAATATACCTTGCTGTATGCACTTTCATTCTATCGCCCGTATCTTTCGGTGTTAGAGGCATTCGGGCAGACGATCGAGGATGTCAAACGCAAACAGAGCGTTATTTTTATCGAGGATATCAACCGCTGCCTTGCTTCATATCTGGACTTGAACATTGTGCCTGACATTTATTTCAGGCTTGGCGAGACGATCAATCATTTCTTTATCGACGAATTCCAGGACACTTCTCCGATCCAGTGGAAGAACCTATATCCGCTCCTTGAAAATGCGCTTGCAGAGCACGGGAGCGTATTTGTTGTAGGCGATACAAAACAGGCGATTTATGGCTTCCGCGATGCAGACTATAAGATTATGAAGGATGCGGAGAATAAAAATCCGTTTGCCTCCGCATCATACTCTGTCCGGGAGCTTGAGACGAATTACCGCAGCTGTCCTGAAATCCTCTCTTATAATGAGTGCGTATTCAAGAAAGACCTTGCAGTCAATGAAGACTATCATGTAGCGGCGCGTGAAAGCGGACTGAACGAGTATGTGCAGCAAGCCGATCCGAACTGCTCGATTCTCGGACATGTTGAACTGCACTGTGTTATAAAGGGCGATGACGAGCATGCTGAGAAAGATAAGCTCGTTGAGATCATTCAGTCACTTAAGACGCGGCAATACCGATACAGTGATATAGCAATACTAACTCAGCGCAATGAGGAAGCGGTAAGGATAACTTCATGGCTCAACGATAAGAATATACCCTTCCTCTCATTCAGTAGTCTCGACATCCGCCTGAGAAAGTTGACGGGCGAGATTGTGGCTCTGCTTCGCTTTCTGGATTCTCCGACCGACGACTTCTCTTTTGCGAACTTTCTCCTCGGCGATATTTTTTCGCGAACGCTTGCCGCCGCCGATTCATCCGGTAAGCGACCGGATTTTCACGCCTTCCTTTTTTCCGTCAGACAGCGGGGAACTCTCTACAAGGCGTTTCAGGAAAGATATCCAGATCTCTGGGAGCAATATTTCTCAAGGCTTTTCCGCTCCTCCGGATATTTCCCGCTCTATGACCTGGTGACCCAAGCGTATCATGCATTCAGGCTTTTCGACATCTTTGCTGAAGAAGAGGCGACGTTGATAAAGCTTCTCGAAACTGTGAAGGATTTTGAAGGCCAGGGATTCAACAGTCTAGGAGACTTCCTCGATTTTGCAGAAAGCGAAGAGGCAGCGGCGGCTGAATGGCACATGAATGTCCCTACAACGCAGGATGCTGTAAGGGTAATGACCATTCATAAGGCCAAAGGGCTCGGTTTCCCGATTGCTGTTGTGATGCTTTTCGAGCACCGGCCGCAGGGGTTTGGCTATGTCGTGAAAGATGATAAGGATGTTTTTTCAATTCTCAAGATCACGAAAGATATGGCTCAGCTCGATGAAGGACTGGGTGAGCTCTACGAAGCTGCGGCGCAAAAAGAGATCGTAAACAGTCTGAACAGCCTATACGTGGGCTTTACCCGTCCTGAAGAGGAACTATATGTAATCGGCGTTACCGGCAAGCCCGAACAACCTGGGTATCCGCTTTCACTACTTCCTTTCAGTGCGTATAAAAGCTGCGACCGTCCGGGAAGAAGAGCGCCTGAAGAAGCAGGAGTGCGAAATGATATCCGGCTTTTGCATCGTAATGCCGAGATTGTCTTTCCTTCGGCAGTCCAGGGCGTGCTTAATCTCACGGAGAAAAGGCGCGGCGACCTGATTCATGCCATTCTTGCCGGAATTCAATATATGGACGAAGGGCCTGAATCCTCCATAGCACAGGCGATTCAACAGCTTCCTTCTTTGTATACCAAGGAATATCCGCTAGATGCAGTCTGCAAAACTCTTGCTTCGTTTTTGAGCCAGTCCGAGATTGCGGCATATCTCTTTCAAAAGCCCGATCGGAAGGTCTGGAACGAGCAGGAACTCGTTGATGAAGGAGGCCGTCTTTTCCGAATCGACCGTCTGGTAGTTGATTCCAAGGAAATTACAGTAATAGATTACAAGACCGGCGGACAAGAGGATGCTGAAGAGTATCATCTGCCTCAGATGCGAAACTACTTGCACATTGTGCGCGGGATCTATTCCGATCGCTCCGTGTCGGGTATTATTGCCTATGTTGATCAGCAGAAACTGCGGAGGATCTCATGAGGGCATATCTGCTTTCACCCCACATATCACTCGTGGATCAGATCGCTGTCGGGCTTGATTGCGAGGGGAAAGATTACTCTAAAAACCTTGTCGTGTTTCCGGGCAAGCGGCCTGCTCATTTTTTGCGTAAGATAATTGCGGGCCTGACAGGGGGCAGCTACATTCCACCGGTCATCCTCTCGATTGATGAGTTTATCGATCAGTCATTCTCCTCTATAGACGATCGCCGGAAGATCGATCCGCTCGATGCGGTAGCTTTGCTGTACGATATTCACTGTACTACGGCAGAGCGTATTGGCGGCGACGGGTTCAAGACCCTCGATGCCTTTTTTAACATAGGGCTTAGACTTTACCGCGATCTGGAGGAACTTCTCATCGAGCGGATCACCGCTCGGAGCCTTAGAGAGATGTGCATTGTGCCCGACGAGACAATGCCCGCACCCTCGCAGCAGAGGCTCGCGTCATTCGAAATATTCTTTGAGCGATTTTATCGAAAGATTAATGCAGAATCTCTATCCACCCGCTCGCTCCGCTATCGCACAGTGGCAGAACGGCTCGAAGAGACCGATGTGCGGAATTACGGAAAGATTATTTTCGCTGGATTCTTTGCCCTTACCGCATCTGAAAAGACGATATTTCAAAAAGTGAATGAATGGGACAACACATGCCTCTTCTTCCAGGACGGTCCCTATATAGGAGAGATGCTCGCCCAGCTAGGGATTGCACCTGAAAAGAAGGATGATGCAGCGGGCCATCCGACAGTTCTTTTTACAGGCAGCCCGGATACTCACGGGCAAGTCTTCGCACTTGCGGACATGATCGAACCATTGCGTGATGAAAGTGGGCTAGATGAAAAGAGCGCGGTGGTATTACCGTCCGCAGATACTCTTTTTCCGCTGCTGCGACACGGCTTGCCTGATTTCGATGACAGGGAATTCAATATCTCGCTTGGCTATCCACTCGTACGCACGCCGCTCTTCGGGTTCATCCATGCGCTCATGGAAATGATCGGCGGAGCCGACGGTACGCGAATCTACATACCATCATATCTGTCTTTTGTTCTCCATCCCTATACAAAGAACATCTATTTCAACGGAAGCGCAGAGACGACACGCATCGTCTTTCACGCGATCGAGGAGTATTATGTCCGGCATACGTCAAAGACCTTTGTTACGCTCGATGAGATCGAATCGGATGAACGGCTTTTCAGTCTGATAATGGAGAGGCTTCCGGATGGTGAAGGCCTGAATCACATCCCGTCAGGCGAGGTGCGAACTCATCTTACCATGATACACAGCCAGACGCTGCGCCCTTTTATGGATATTGTGAATGTGCGGGATTTCAGCATGAAGTGCGTGGGGCTTCTCGCCTTTATTGCAGAGCAGAGCACGGCAAGGCTTCATCCGCTATTCTCTCCTTTTTGCGAAGCTTTCATCGAGTCGCTCGATGCTATTGCGCAGTCCCTGTTGGGTACCAAGCATTTCGAGGAACGAAGCAGCTATTTCACATTCTTCAGGCGCTACCTGACGACCCGGCATGCACCTTTTGAGGGGACACCGCTTAGGGGATTGCAGGTGCTTGGCACACTCGAAACCCGCAACATCCGTTTCGACCGCGTATTTGTCCTCGATGCCAACGAAGATATACTGCCGGACACAAAGCGTGAGGATTCGCTCCTGCCGGGCCGGGCGCGAGAGATACTCGGGCTGCCGACATATCGTGACAGGGACCGTCTTGCGTCATACTATTTCGATGTGCTGGTGAAGGGTGCAAGGGAAGTCTGCATTTTCTTTGTCGAGAACAACAGACAGGAGAAGTCACGTTTTGTAGAAAAAATCCTATGGGAGCTTCAGCGGCGTGAGAGGACGACCGACAGCAGCCGCTCAATCCGCTCCCTGCAATACCGGGTGCATCTTGAGAACCGTGTACCCCAGCCTGTTGCCAAGAGCCTCGAAATAGCAGAATTCCTGGGCCGCTTCACGTACAGCGCCACAGCCATTGATACCTATCTCGGCTGTCCCCTCAGATTTTATTACCGGTATGTGCTGAGGATTGCCGAAAGGCTTGAAACAGCTGGCGAGATGAACAGGGCCGATATCGGCAGTCTTGTGCATCAAGCTCTTGCAGACTATTTCACGCCGAGGCTGGGCAAGCCTCTGACTGAGCGCGACCTCGATTCTAATGAAATGTTTCAACGTGTCGGCCGGATCGTCGAGGAATCATTCGGGGGGGTGCCGTCGGGGAGGGAATACCTACTTATGAAACAGGTGCAAAAACGGCTTGGCGATTATATAGCGAAATATTGCGGCCCGCTTGTACGTGAGCTGCCGGTGACAATGCTCGAAGTCGAGGCTAAGATGAAGGCAGCGTTCCGTGGTTTCCTGCTGAGCGGCAAGATCGACGCTGTTCAAAGGCGGGGCGAGCAAATTTGTATTCTCGACTACAAGACTTCAGCAAACAGGAATGCGCTCAAGATTGCATTCCATCGGTTGAACCCAGAAAAGCGTGACACCTGGTCCGCCATCGGTTCCCTCCAATTGCCGATCTACCGAATTATCTATGCGCACGAGAAAAAGGTCGACCGCTCGTCGATTGACGCCATGTTCTTACTTCTCGGCATGACACAAGTCAACCATGAAATCGAGATGCCGCTTTTTCAGGAAGAAGGCGTAGCGCCTGCAATGTTATCCGCTATGCTGGATGATGTCCTGTTGAGATTACTCACGGAGATCGCTGATCCGAAGATACCTTTTCATCCGACGCCAGATCAGAAAAAAAATTGTCCGATATGCGATTATGCGCGCATTTGCGGGACACAGTGGGTGGCGAGATAAACTTGCGCAGGGTCCAGAAAGTGTAGGGAATGCGGGGACATAGCGCATTACCAAGAAGTCGGCGTAAAGCCTAGCCTTATAGCAAGCCGGTTTATAAAGGTGTTGATAGATTGCTATAACTTATTGCCATATCAAGAGAATCGTGGCTTGATTGCACAGAACATAATCTTCTGGAGCACCCAAAGCACAACCCTTTGATATATCAGTGTTAGAAGCACCTTGCAGCGACTATTTCAACACCTTTGCTTACCGCCTTGGCCTTATAGGCGGGGATATGACCCGTGACTTTGGTTTTTAAGTTTATATGTATGTACGTTACCATTATAGTCTTTTGTGATATGATTAACATTTATATACTATAGCTAATATACAATGTGAATCGACACAATACTCGAAGTTCCTTTTGGTGTACCAATTTATATGGTGCCCGAAGTATCGGAGATCGATACTGGACCGTGAAGACGTAGTGAAGACTGCCATGGAGGCAATCACGGTCTGGTAGCGGAACTCGGATGCACGCTAATTGCCATTGAGGTCATGCCCGATCATATTCATCTATCGATAACGGCACCGCCGAGATATTCGCCTGCAGCTCTAGCTGGGAAGATCAAAGGCGGAGTGGGGTTGAGCACAGCTTGACAAATGAGCTTATTTTCTTATGTTTTATATCATAATATCTATTGAGGTTTTTGAAGAAAAGACTCATATCTCTGATTTGGGTAGGAGCTGGAATTTAAACCATGCAAGCAACAGTCTGCGGCAAGATAAAAGATACATCCCTATATTCTGCCTTGGATGCGACAGCCAGTCTTATGGATAAGGTTGAGCGCATCTATTTCAGGGAGCGCTTCGTTAAACATGGAGATCGTAATGAGCTGAAGCGTGGATTTCTTAAGGAGTATGGGATCACCAGCAGGCAGCTCAATGGGGTCATTTTTAACCTTTCGGGCAAGGTGGAATCCAACAAACAAGCCCTTCTGCGGAATCTAGATACCAAGAGACGGAAGCTTGATACTGTTAATAAGCGTATCAAGGCTGCCCTCAAGAGTGTACGTAAGAATTGGTTCAAGATTCACCAGGACAAACGGCAGGGCCTTCACCCGCTATGGATGGTTCACCGGGTTCCGGAGGAAATCCCTCTGGTGGAAGTCAGCAACACTGTTCGGCTGGCGTATGTGAGTGTTTCACTATGTTGGAGCTGTTTTGAAGTCTCCATATATAAAACCACATACTTTTAGGAACGGTCTACTCTTGCGGCAAAGTTCCCGGAATTAAGGAGGAAAGGCTGCATATGGAGCCGTTTGTATTTCTGCGCGACTACCGGGACGGTGTCGACGGAGGCTATCCGCCAGTATATTGAGACGCAGTGGAGCCGGATTAAATGACGTACTTCAGCAAAAAGACGATCGAATACAAACTGTGCACTACACGGGCATACCGCAAGGCGCTGCTCAACCTGCTGGAGAAAGGCAAAGACGTGTACAACCTGGGTATCAGTCACAAACACTGTTCCGTTCTACACAGGGCGGACGGGTATTCGTATCTATCAAAAACGTGCGTTCCTCTCGGCTTTGAAAAACCGAGTATCCGCGCCCATGAGGCTTCATGAAAATAATTTCAGCAACATGTACAATCAGTGCGGTTGGTCCCAAGCAATACCCTAATACGGGGTATCCCGAGATTGTTCTAGCAGGACGATCAAATGTAGGCAAATCATCGTTGCTCAATTCATTATGCTCACGGCGCCAGCTTGCGCGGACGAGTGCCGAGCCGGGAAAGACACAGACTATCAATTTTTTTGATATCAATGAGCAGATATATCTGGTTGATCTGCCCGGATATGGCTATGCAGGCGCGTCAAAGGTAAAACGAAGGGAGTGGGGGGAGTTCATCGTGAACTATCTCCGGGACCGGGACAAACTTGCCCTTATTTTGCATCTTATTGACCTGCGGCATGAGCCCATGAAAAATGACATGGAGGCTTCGGAATGGCTGACGAGGCTCAATATTCCATATGTTATTGTTGGGACCAAGGCGGATAAAATCAGCCGCGGCAGGAGAGCGGCCCATATTGCGGCGATTCGCAAGGGCTTAAAGCTTCCATCCGATGTTCCGGCACTCGTCTATTCCAGTGAGACCGGCGAAGGCAGGGACGAATTGTGGCGTCATGTTAATAGTGTTTTAGCAGGTCAACACAACGCAGATAAGTAGATAATAACATGCCGAATTGACTGTTTGCCGCATTAAAGTAGCGCATGTTAAGCTTTTAATAAGCCGAATACGGCATGGAGGTAGCTATGGGAATTCTGCAGCCGACGTTGATGACGTTAGTCTTTTTTGTGATTATAAGTTTTTATATTCTTTCAAGTGCAATCAAGATCCTCAAGGAATACGAAAGGGGAGTGGTATTCAGACTCGGCAGGACCATACCGTTGAAAGGACCCGGTCTTGTGCTCATATGGCCAATAATCGATAAGCTGGTCAAGGTGAGCCTTCGTACAGTTACCATGGACGTTCCTCCTCAGGATATCATCACTAGAGATAATATTACGGTCAAGGTCAACGCAGTTCTCTACTTCAGACCCGTCGATCCGATAAGGGCGATCACCGAAGTCGAGGATTTTTATTATGCTACGTCTCAGATTGCCCAGACAACGCTCAGGAGCATTCTGGGACAGAGCCAGCTCGACGATCTTTTAACCAATCGGGAGCAGCTTAATGCCGACCTGCAGAAGGTAATCGATACGCAGACCGAACCCTGGGGTGTAAAGGTTTCAGCCGTAGAGGTTAAAAACGTGGACCTTCCGCAGGAAATGCTGAGGGCCATTGCGAAACAGGCCGAAGCAGAGCGGGAGAGAAGGGCAAAGGTAATCCATGCCGAAGGCGAATTCCAGGCTTCCCAGAAGCTTGCTGATGCCGCTAAGATTATCTCGTCGGAGCCAGCAACTCTGCAGCTCAGATTCCTCCAGACGCTGACCGAGATCGCCACCGAAAAGAATTCGACTATTATCTTCCCTGTGCCCATTGACCTGATAGCACCTTTTCTAAGGGCCAAAGGAAAGACAGACTGAGCGATTATAAGCGAAGAAAGGTAACGGCATTACGGAAAAGCCCAAAGCGAAGATACATGTATGGTTGAGACTCCTCCTCCTTTTTTTCATCATCGGAGGGATTAGCTGGCTAGTTTACGTTAGCGGGTTGTGGGGATTTTTTACAAGCAAGCAGCGGCTGATCGCATTCCTCGATTCGCTAGGCCCATTCGCTGTTGTCGGGTTTGTTGTTTTGCAGGTCCTGCAGGTAGTGGTCGCTCCCATACCCGGAGAAGTGACAGGACTCATTGGCGGGTATTTGTATGGTCCTGTCACTGGCGTCGTCTTGTCTACGATCGGGTTGACCTTGGGTTCGTATATCGCTTTTGCGCTGGCTCGTGTTTTCGGCAGGCCCTTTGTCGAGAGATTTGTTGAAAAATCCATCATAAGGAGATTCGACTATCTACTGCACCATAAGGGCGCGTTTCTCGTTTTCCTTCTCTTCCTGATCCCTGGAATACCGAAAGATTATCTTTGCTATATTCTTGGTCTGGGCCATCTCACGACCATGGAGTTTCTTGTCATTGGTGGAGTCGGCAGGCTCTTCGGTACTATATTGCTTACGGTAGGGGGCGATCTTATCCGGCATCACCAGTATAAGGAGTTTTCAATTCTGGCAGGGATAACCATTATCGTCATTCTGCTTGCCATGATTTTCAAAAAGAAGCTCGAAAGGCTGTTCAGGATATGGCATATAACTTCCTACAAGAAGAAAAAAAAGAAGCAGGTTAAAAGTAGAGGGAAACACAGCTCCGCAGAAAAACAGTCATTATTTGAAGGGAAAGATTAGGTTGACTACCATTTTATAAGGGCCGATCCCCACGTGAGTCCTGCACCGAAGGCCTCGAGGAGAATATAATCACCGCTTCTGACCCGGCCGGTAGTTACAGCTTCATCAAGTGCAATCGGTATGGACGCAGCCGATGTATTCCCATACTTTTCTATGTTAATCATGACCTTTTCCATGGGTAGACCGAGCCTTTTTGCTGTAGCCTGGATTATCCTCAGGTTGGCTTGGTGAGGAATGAGGAGCGAGAGCTGTGAAGGTTTGAGCTTATTCTTTTCAAGAGTCTCCAAGGCGATACTTTCCAGGGTCTTGACAGCAACCTTAAAGGTTTCATTCCCTTTCATACGGATATAGTGAAGCCGCTTGTCGACAGTCTCTTTTGAGCAAGGCCTTCTGGATCCTCCTGCCGGAACCTGGATATAATCCCACAAGCTGCCGTCGGATTGGATATCGGTGGCTATGATGCAGCTATCATCAGTGGAAAGTCCGATAATTGCGGCCCCAGCCCCGTCGCCGAAGAGTACACAGGTTGTCCTGTCCTCCCAATCGGTATATCTTGAGAGAGCCTCCACACCGACAAGCAGGATTTTTTTCCGGGCGCCGGATTTGATAAAGTTCTCTGCAATCGAAAGTCCATAGATGAACCCTGAACATGCCGCACCGATATCGAAAGCAGCCGCGTTTGAGGCCCCAAGACGATCCTGGAGAATGCAGGCAGTCGATGGAAATTGCATATCTCCCGTGACCGTCGCAACTATGATCATATCAAGATCCTTCGCCTTGATTCCTGCCTTTTTCATAGCTGACTTCGACGCTTCACAAGCAAGGTCAGATGCAGCCTGGCCCTTAAGGGCTATCCGTCTCTCTCTGATACCAGTCCTTTCGAATATCCATTCGTCCGAGGTATCGACCTTCTTTTCGAGTTGACGATTTGTAACTATGTTTTCGGGCACATAAGAACCCGTGGAAATGATCTTAGCTTTATTCATGTTCATTATTAGGATGAGAAGCGTTTAATGCAGTTGCGATGTTTTCGTGGACCCGCTGTCTTGCCATTTCGGAAGCGACCTTTATGGCGTTTTTGAGTGCCCTGGCCGATGATCGGCCGTGGCCGATTATGCAAGTGCCGTTTATTCCCAGGAGAGGCGCGCCGCCGTATTCATCGTAGTCGGTCTTCTTCTTGAAATTTCTGATGGCGGGTTTGATCATTAGATAACCGAGTTTCCCAGTGGCAACATTTGCAATCTCACGCTTGAGCATTTTGATGATGGTGTCGGCGAGACCCTCGCTCGTCTTCAAAACGATATTTCCGACAAAGCCGTCACATACGATTACATCCGCACGCCCGGCAAATACGTCTTTTCCTTCGATGTTGCCTCTAAAGTTGAAGCCTTTTGACCTTTTCAGGAGTTTGAATGCCTCTTTTGTAAGCTCATTCCCCTTGGAATCTTCCTCACCGATACTTAACAAGGCGACCTTCGGGGCTTCTTCGTTGAAAATGGCCTTATAGTAAGCATTGCCCATATGAGCAAATTCGAGGAGGTTTTCAGGTTTGCAGTCGACA